>Ga0180008_1000627_pt1 | contig 27412 bp, 30 predicted proteins | sample MM_PW_MetaG_FD_121121 | JGI IMG/M metagenome (GOLD analysis project Ga0180008, IMG submission 121121) | Groundwater microbial communities from the Aspo Hard Rock Laboratory (HRL) deep subsurface site, Sweden - MM_PW_MetaG | ecosystem: Environmental > Aquatic > Deep subsurface > Groundwater... | reverse complement strand
TGCTTACTTGCTTACTTGCTTACTTGCTTACTTGCTTATATATTGTAAGTATTATATTATATTTTACTTATATATTATATCATACTATTATATAATTGTCAAGTATTATATTATATGCAAGCATGCATGTATATGCAAGTATGCACCAACCCCCCACGTATACCCTATATATATCTATACATGGCTTGCTTTACTAAATCTCACAAATTTTACTTGCATTAACATGTTACTTGCACATTATAAAATCAATCAAGTAAAATTGCCTACTTTACATTTTAAAATATCATAGTATAATATATATGTAAGTAGATAATTATAAAATCAATCAAAATTTTTAAATAAAAAAATTGATTTTACGAATATAATAAAAGGAGGAAAATTATTATGTCAGTATCAAGATTGCAGGTAACTTATAAAAGCCCTGAAGTAGATGAGGAGCTGGATAAAAAAATTTTAGAATTTTTTAACACTCTTGACTTCATATGCATTGATAGAGCATACATGCCTATGATATTTAGAAGAGATATCTTTTTTGAAAAGCACTCAGGGGATTTTACTATGGAAGGAGCAATATATGAAAGCAGTGGTAGTAAAAAAGCTGAACTCAAGGCATAGACAAATTATGCGTGCTCTCCTTGCAGGTAAAACAAGGCAGTATATACTTGACCAGTCTGGAATATCAGCTTCTCAATATGATAGGGTAGTCCGCTCAGAAATATTTATATCTGAAAAAAATAAAATGCAAGATGAAATACGAATGGAAGCCGTTAGGATAATTGCAGCTAGGGAAACAGACCCGGTATCACAAGTACTTAAAGAAGGTGCTTTGCCTGCGGCACAAAAGATGGTAGGTCTACTTAATTCTAAGGACGAAGGTATATCTCAAACATCTGCAAAGGAATTACTTGCTATGGATGGTAGAGCACCTAAGCAAGGTGTAAGTATTGATAATAGAAGGTTGTCGTTTATTCTGCAAGGAAAGGATGCAGAAAATTTAGGGAGAGCTTTGGAGGATACCGTAGGTGGCACCACTAACAGAGGAACAGATAGACAACCTAAAAAAGATATCTCTAAATAACTTCTACTTTTTTTCTTTAGGAATTTTAGGCTACGACTATATGATAAAGGAAGTACATCTTCCTATATGTGACTTCTTATCAGATGATACAATCAAGGATAAGATGTTATTACTTCCTCGAGGGTTTTTGAAAACTACACTTACGTCAGTTGCGTTACCAATTTGGTTGTCCATGAAAGACCCAAATATAAGGTATCTAATTGTATGTAATAGTATGACCAATGCGTCTAACCATCTACGTAAGATTAGAAGTCAGTTTGAACGAAATGAACTTTTGCAGTTCTTGTTTCCAGAGCGTATGCCAAATATCAGGAAAGATAGATGGACTGAGGACTCAGCAACCTTACCTCGAACGAAGATTGGACTAGGAGAGGGAACGTTTGAGGCAGCAGGTACATCTACTAACTTACCTTCTCGGCATTACGACAGAATTGGTGAGGATGACATAGTAACTGCAACTAAGGATGATGTATCAGATAGGGAACTTGCCCCTTCTCAAGGGGAGATAAGTAAAGCTATTGGCTTTCATAGATTAATACCATCATTATTTGATAGTCTTGAGGGTGGTTTTGTGTACCACGCTGCAACTAGATGGTGTGCAAATGATACTGTAGACCATATACGAAAGAATGAACCATTCTTTAAAATATACGAACAGAATATATACCACAAGGTAAATGGTGAAATGGTAGATGAGGGTGAACCCATCTACCCATCTAGGTTTGGTGCCGAGGGTCTTGCAAAACTAAAGATACGACAAGGACCTTATATCTTTTCAACTCAGTACTTACTTAAACCTGTTCCTTTAGAACTAATGATGTTTAAGCCGGACTATATACATTACTGGGATGTTCTACCTAACATTAGAGGAGAGTTCTATGCATATGTAGACCCAGCATCTTCAGATGATAAGCGTGCTTGCCACACAGCAATCGTGGTTATATTCTGTGGAGAGAATAGAAAGATTTATGTTGCTGAAGTAGTTCGTGAACAAGGTATGTCTCTTTCAGATTGTGTAGGGCATTTATTCAGGATAGCTAAGGAATACAAAACAAAGAACATTGGAATAGAAGTAGTGGGTTATCAAAAGCAACTTGAGCGTCAAGTAAGAGATGAGATGACAAAGGCAGGAGTGTTCTTTAACGTAACTGGAGATAATCCTAAACATGGGCAATCTAAGGGAGCAAGAATAGAGAACACACTTCAACCAAGATTTGCTAATAGTCAAATCTATATAAGCCATGCACATGTAGGGCTTGAACAGGACTTACTTGAATACCAAGGGATAGAAAGAAGTAAGTTCGTAGATACTTTGGACGCTCTTGCTGGTGCTATTAACTTATCTCGTTTTCCGGTATACGAACAGGAGGACCCAATTATAAAAACTGGGGTTACTTTGGATAGTATACTAAATGAACTTCGGGATAAGTATTATGCAACCTTTAAAGGATATGGTCGATAGTTATAAAGTCAATAATTGACATTACGAAAAAGGAGGAAAGTAAAAAATGCCAGGAATTTACACAAGTGGGCAAAAAGCTGCCAGTGCAGTAATAATAGATGAGAAGTTCTTTTATACCGGGTGCATATTAAGGACATCAGGAGCAACTGCATGTACATTGCAGATACACAACTGTGTAGCTATTGCTGATGTTACTGCAGACAACATGGTTGGAGAGGTAAGTGTTGTTGGAGAGGCAGGTGCCTGTTCTTCAGATAGCCCAGGAAGTATAGAGTGCCCTCTCGGAATTGTGGCAATTCTAGTTGGAGCCACTGGACTATACCATGTAAGGGGAAGTGCTACACTATAATGCTTTGGAAAGAGTTAGAAGATAGAATTTATACTATTCTTCAAAACATAGATTTAACTGATAGAGAGAAGGCAGAACTCATATTAATAGAATTCAATCAATACACGCCTAGGCAAAAACTTAGAGGTGAAAAATGTCAACATTCTGGAAAGGATTTATAGCAGGTATAGCTTCTGTTATATTACTGGGACTTATACTCTATATAGGAACATGTTTTTACTATATGAGTATATGAACCTATGGTTCCCAAGGGACAACCAGGGTAGTTATGCCGTAAGGATTTGATAAGTCATTTTTTAATAACCAAGAAGGGTTTCCCCAAGGTCAGCCAAGGGTTGGGGGATAGGAGGATTTTTATGCCACTAAAAGAGGGTTCTTCTAAGGATGTAGTTAGTACTAACATTAGTCATTGCATGAGTAAGTATAAGGAAACTGGTCAAGTCAGCGGAAATCCTGTGGCTTCTACAAAGAAGGCTATGGAAATTTGTTCTGCTATGGCTTATGACCAAGCGAGAGAGGGTGCTAAAGGACCCGCTCTATCTAAAGCTATAAAGGAAAAACGTAAAAAATGATTGAACCAGATGGAGAACTATTACAAAAGTGGAAAGAACGAATACAGAAGGGAATTAAGTATCAGAGTAAGTATGGTAAGCCTGACTCTTGGGCTATGTATGAGAGGAGAATGAGGTGTGATTGGGAAGATAAAGGGGATATAATTCCTGTTAACCTCATACATGCTTTTGGTAAAGCTATTATACCAAAGATATATGCTCGTAATCCAAGAATAACCTTGCAACCGAATAACAACAGGATACCTTATGAGAAGCTTAAAGCTGCAGAAACCACTGTAAACTGGTACATAAGGAAGCTTAATATTAAAGGTGAAATGAAGAAGATGGTTGCTGATAACTATGGTAACGGTATTGCTACTCTCTTCTATGGATATGATGGGCAATATGGGTACAAGCCTGAACATGCTAATCCTTTACTTGAGGGGCAAGGAACTACTGATAGGTTTGCTTCTGATATGAATTATATAGAATATAATAAGAATATATTTCCTGGGTCTCCTTGGGTATTGAGGGAGAGGCCTCTGGATACTATTGTTCCTTATGGTACTACATCTATAACTACAGCACCTTGGATAGCACATAGAGCTATTAGACTAGTTGATGACATTAAGAAAGATGGAAGGTACTTACCTAACAGAAAGGATGTAAAGGCTAATAGACAGATTGAGTGTGAAGGTGCTTACTCTGATGAAATATATAAAGAGATGATGGATGATGATGAGTATGCGGAGATATGGGAGATTAGAGATTATAAGACTAGAATGATATATGTACTCTCTATAGACCATCCAAAGTTTTTAGTTAAGGAAATAGATAACTTGCAGTTTAACGACCTACCTGCTGCTGAGATGATATTTAATTCTGACTTAAATAGTTTCTGGGGCGTACCCGATGCAAGGATTATAATGCCTCAACAGGATGAGTTGAATGAGATTAGAACACAGGCACGGGCACATAGGGCTGCAGCCACAATTAAGGCAATAGTCTCGCAGGGTTCTATGACTCCTGAGGACAAGAAGAAGTTTCTAAGTGGTGTAGTTATGCCTATTGTGGAAATTACTGGAGGAGCAAATATTAAGGACTCAATCATGTTGTTACAACCCCATGTACCTATGGAGTTAGGGCCTTTATCTGAACAGGTAATAAGTGATGTTAGGTATATGCTTGGTATGAGTTCTAACCAAGCTGGGGAATACTCCCCAGGTAGAAAGACTGCAACAGAGGCAACGATAGTTCAAGTCGCTTCTGAGTTGAGAATAGATGAGAGAAGGGATGTAGCAGCAGACTTATTGGTTAAGATAGGTAAGAAGATACTGGAAATGATATCTGCTTTTCAGGCTACTTCCGAAGGGATAATTCCTATTACTTCTCCTTTAGGACAGACTAAGTGGGCTATATATCAGGGTAGAGATTTAATAGATGACTACGATTATATAGTAAATCCTGATGAGTGCTTACCTTATAATATACAGGTTAGGAAGCAGAATGCAATGGAACTTTATCAAATTGGTAGGCAGGACCAACTATTTAATCCTTTAGAACTTGCTACATTTTTATTAGAACAATATCCTGAAGCCAATCCTGATAGGTTACTGAATGCTCCTGGTTGGGGAAATAATATGGAACAAGCTATGCCAGGTGCTGCGTTAGGAAATCAAATACGAGGGGAAATGAAGAATGCCAACGTACCGGGTAAAATGCCGAAAGTGCAGTAATATATTTGATGCTTTAGCTAAGATTGAAACTAGGAATGAGATAAAATGTTTTAAGTGTGGAGGTGATACTGAGATACAAATTGTAGGTGTTGGTTTGTGTACTACTATGTTTGGGAGAGAGAATAAACCATTGGTACTAGAGCATATGACTGAGGAAGATGATGACATAGTAAGTGTAACTACTAAGAGTCAGTTGAGGGAGGAGTGCAAGAAACATAATTGCATATCTCCAATATTAGATTAAAAAGGAGGGATGTTATGAGTAAGGTGAATGAATTGAAGGAACTTGAAGACTTAGGTAAGCCTATATATGTTAATAAGCCAGGACTAACTGAAGTTGAGAAGGAAATATTTAAAGTTGATGAGGCTGTCTTAGGACCTGTACATGAGGATAAACCTAAGCCTGTAAAAGAGAAGGAACTTCCTGACCACATTAGGAAAGCTACTATTACAATAAACGACAAGGATAAAAATAATTCTATAGTGATTAAGTTTCAAGGTGATTGGGTACCTTCAGATATTAATTTAGCTGGAAAGTATTTAATTTTAGATTTTCACGAATATGTGAGAAATAGAGCGATAGGTAATAAATAAGGAGGGTTATTATGCCTAAAGATAAACATGATGAGATAGAAATAATTGACGAGACTGTCGTAGCTGGTATTGTGCCAGAAGAAGGCGAGGAAACTGAGAAGAAGGAAGACGATACTTCTAAGGAACAAATGTCAAAGAAGGAAGAAGAAGCGAGTTTGAGACTGCAAAAAATGGAAGAAAGTCAGAGGAGACTTATGGAAGTGTTTACTTCCCCAGAGTTCTTTTCTAAACTTGCAAACTCTATGAAACAGCCTGTAGAAAGGGTAGAGACTAAGCCTACTCCAGAGCAAACAGAGGAAGAGGGACGGAGACTTGAGGCTATGAGTAGACAAGAGTTTCTGCAACATACATTGGCTAAAGTAGGTACTGTCGTTACTGCTAATGTTAAGCCTGAGATAGATGCCTTAGCTGGTAGAATATCTGGTTTTATATCTGGACAGGCAAACATTAGTGCAAAGTCTACAGTTGATGATTTCATAAGTAGAGCAGGAAGAGCTGAATTTGATAAGTATGGTGCTGCTATGCAGGAAAAGGCTGATGCAACTAGGGGGGTTAGTATAGATGAAATATATACATTAGTCTCTGGAAAGGTTGCTCCTAAATATGTTGAGCAAAGAATTCCTAATAGCACCGTAAAGCCTGGGGAAGGTACGAGAGAACTTACTAAGGAAATGGACTTATCTTTGGAAAAAGCAGGGTCACGAAACTTTGACCACATCTTTGGCAAATACAAAAAATAAGAGGTGAGTATCGTGAGTTGGAGTATTTCTAATTCGCAGTTGACTCAAGACCTTGACGACCTATATACAACGACTTGGAGAGACCATAGGAAGGAAGCTATAGACCAGGTATTCTGTGAGACCCCATTGTGGTTCTGGTTCTATAAGGCTAAGAACGCTGTTATTTATATTCCTGGTGGTAAGTTTATAGTAAGACCTTTACTGTATGGAAGGAATTCAACCTTCAAAATGATGCATAAGGGTGGAACTATTGACCTATCTAGAGATGAAAAAGCAACAGATGCCATCTACAAATGGGCATATGCTGCAATTTCTCTTGTGAGATACTGGCAGGAAGATTTACAGAACAGAGGAAAATATCAGATAATTAATCAGATGAACTTAGAGATGGAAACTGCTAAGAGTGAATGTAATGACCAGTTAGAGCAACAGTTATTTGGAAGTGGTAGTGGAGACGATATTAATGGCTTCAGTAATATAATAGTTGCTGCAGCTACTGGTAGTAGAGGAACTCTTGGTGGTGTAGACTCTAGTGTTAAGACTTGGTGGGAGAATAATGCTGTAAGTATGTCTGGTGAAAAGCCTTCTGTATGGTTAGACAAAAGAATGAGAACTATGCTTAATGATTGTGGTAAGGGTAAGAAATCATATAGACCTGATACGTTTATAACTACTCAGGGGATATATGAGAATATTGAAGATAACACATTAGAACAACACAGAATATATAATAAGACTTTAGGGGATGCTCAGTTTGAAAACATCCAGTTTAAGGGCAGACCTATAATTTGGTCTGAACATGCTAACAGTGGAAACTTATATGTTGTTAATACCCAAATCCTTAAGTTAGTTATTGACCCAGCTGCTAACTTTGACTTGACATCTTGGAAGGATATTCCTAATCAGGTCAAAGATAGAGCTGCTCAAATTTGTATAGCTCTTCAGGTTATTTGTGATAGACGGAAGAGTCTTGGTGTAATATATGATATAGCGTAATTAAATGATATCCTCCGAGGAGCAAGCCAATGCTCCTTCGGAGATAAGCCAAATAAAAATCGAAGGAGGATTTTTAAAATGTTAGATGCATTAATACAAGGAAATATTAGACCACCACAAGGGTTATTTGAACACTCAGTTCAGCAAAATGCAGACTTAGGATATCAGTTGCCTTTTGCTGATGGAAGAGTATACAAGTATGCTAAGGCTGGTGCTGGGATTACTGTAGGGCATTTAGTACAGGCTCCTGTTGTGGATGCTACTAATGACAATAGTATGGCAATACAAACAGCTGTAAAAGCAGATGATAGGGAGATAAAGTTAACAGTTCCTACTGGGCATGCTAGTTTTGCCGTTGATGCTTATGCTGGTGGATACATAATAATTGAAGCAGGAACAGAAATTGGACTATGCAGAAAGATTAAGGGTAACACCGTGTTTACTACTGGTGCAGCTGCTACTGTTACTTTTAAGCTTAGGGATAAAGTAGGAGTAGCTGTAGCTATTTCTGGTCATACAGTTGGCATAATAGCTAATCCATATAATGGAGTAATAACTAATGCTGGTACTGGAAAGATATTAGGCGGGGCTCCTGTAGATGTAACTAGTGCATACTACTTCTGGTTGCAAGTAAGAGGTGTTGGTCCTGCTGTAGCTACTGCGGCTTCTATTGCTGTTACTGAATATGTTATGGCTAATGGTGCCTATGTACTAAAGAGAGCAACTAATTTGCATGCACCTATTATTGGTCAAGCATTCTCTGCGTTTGTAGCTAGTGAATCTGGTTTAATTTACTACATGTTAGAGTAAGAAGTTAGGGGAGCTCTTATGAGGGGCTCCCTTAGTTTTCGTAAAATCAATAATTGACTTTGTAAGGAGGGAACGATAATGGCTATAACTTTAAGTTCGGAACTACAGTTTCCAAAAGCTATGCCTGATGCTTGGAACGTTATGGTTGACTTTGGTACTGTAAATTTAGGCACATCTTATGCAACAGACGGAGTAGACGCATCAGACTTTAGCGACCTCTTTAGATACTTACTACTTTTGAATTTGGTTTCTAAAGATGGATATACTTTTGAGTATGACTCTACAGCTGATAAGATAAAGGTATTCTTAGCTGGAGTAGAGGTTGCTAACGGTACTAACTTGAGTACTCTTCTTGGAAGCATAGCATATTTAGCAATAGGTTTTAAAACATAGGGAGGTGAGAAAACAAAATGTTTAAGAGAATTTCGATATTTTTAATAGTTCTATCTTTATTACTTACTTTTACAATAGGAGTTGGGGCTACTGCTGCTGGGTTATTTGTAGAAAAGGATGCTGGTAATACTTATATAAATTATGTGAACGCAGATGGCACTTCTATAATGAAGATAGATGATACGGATGGAGTTACCATAGCAACAGAAGTTGTAGCTAATACATATACTAGTATGACTATTACTAATACTACAGATGCTTCTAGTCTTACCGTAGGTTCAATAGTTACCCCAGGTGGAATTGCTTGTGCTAAACAGTTATTCCTTGGAGATGACCTAGATATGTCAGTAAGTGGAACTGGAGTATATGATATAACCCTGAAGGATACGGTTGCTGATGCTTTGAGTATTGTGGGTGGCTCTACTGATATGATAGTGTTCTGCACAGATACCGATGCAATTACAATAACTCCTCCACTTACAGTTACTGGGCTGATAACTTCTAATGGAGGTATTAATGTAGGAGCTAGTGGTGCTGGTTTTGATGTAACTTTTTATGGTGATGAAGCAACTGCTGACTTCTTCTGGGACCAAAATGGAGATACTTATGGCTCACTCACTTTAGGTGCAGATACTAAGGGAGTAGACTTTAAGGCATTCGGTACAACTACAGGAAACTACTTAATATGGGATAGAAGTGCGGATGACCTTTTGTTAGTAGGCACTGCAACTCAATTAGGTGTAGCTGGTACGACAGCTTCGACTAGTTCAACTACTGGTTCTATTCATACTGCAGGTGGTTTGGGTGTAGCTGGAGCAGCCTTTATTGCAGGAGTTGTAGAAGTGGGTGCCGATGCTGCTGGTACGGACTTCACCCTGTATGGTGATGTAACTGCCTACAAAACTTGGTGGGATGCTAATGGAGATATAAACGGAGCATGGTACTTTGGTGCGGATACAAAGGGAGTTTTAGTAACTTTATATGGTGATACTACTGGTTGTGGTGTATTCTGGAACCCATCTACTGATACTAATGGGACTCTGTCTGTAGGAGCTACAGGTGGTAGTAAAGGCGTGGATATGACTTGGTATGGTATTACTAATGGTGCATATATGACGTGGGACCAAAGTGCTAATAGTTTAATATTTGTGGGAACTGCTACTAACTATATAAACTTTAATACTGTGGGTAGTAATGCTTCTATAGCACTGGAGTTTAAAGATGGTTTCCTTGGGCATAGTATCTCAACTGGTAGTAGAGGTGATACAACAGATTTAGGAGTTACATTAACTGCTACTAATGAATTTAATGCTGGATTTTTTGCTGACGACTCTACTGCTAACATTGCTGATAGTGTAGCAAATGTATTAGCAAGGACAGTTTTACTTGCTACACAGTCTGCAGGTTCAATTAGGTCTGTACAAGGACAGTTAAAGATTGCTGATGCCGTTGATGTTGGAACTGGAGTTTACACTGCTGTTCAGGGATATATTGAGCTTATGGGTGATACATCTGTAAAGACTGGTGGTAAAATGTCTTGTATGGATATTTCACTTGAGATAGCTAGTGGTAAGACACTCACTATTGACAGTGGTGGTATATTTGCAGGCTTAAAGATTGAGACAACTGGTGCTGGTACATTTACTCAAACTGGTACTTCTGCAGCTATTTATATTGATGATGGTGGTACTGTAACTGATTGGAAAGTTGGTGTGGACGTTAATAATTGTACTACAGGTATTGATATAGGTAGTGGAACTACTGGTATAAGTATGTCTGGTGCATACTCTACTGCTGCAATTTCAATAAGTACTACATCGGCAGCAAACGATGACTATGCACTTTATATTGCTACTACCTGTGCTGATGGTACTGGTGATACTGTTCCAGTATTAATTAGTTCTACTATGACTACTGCTGGTAGTGTTGGTCAAGCCTTAAAAGTTAATCAATCTGTAGCTACTGTTGCTTTGGGTAGTTATGTTAATGCTATTTATGGATTGCTAACTTTAGGTACTACAGGTTCTGTATCAGGACTTGGTGCTCCAATATGTGCTGAGATAGTATTTAATACTGGCACTGTAGGAGGTTCTGGAACTCTTGCTGGTGTAGAAATCGAATTCACAACTGGTGCTGCAACTACGATGAGTGGTACTGTATCTGCTTTGTGGATACAAACTTCTGGTGCTACTACTGCTGTAATTGATGACAATGGATACTTTGCGAGATTTACGGGATTTGCTGCAGGCGCTGCTCATATGTGGCAGACAGGTAATACTTTACCAGCTGTTGTTGGTGGAAGTATAAGGATTATGGTTGGTGCTACTGAATACTTCATACCTGTTTATACTTCTGTAGTAACTACAACTTAACGAATGAAAACGGTTTTGCGGCATTGAACCAAAAATGCCGTAATCTCTTAGAAAGGAGGAAATCATGTTTAAGAAGATTGCTATAGTTCTTTGTATTTTAATACTTCTAAGTGTTTCTGTTTTTGCAGAAGACTTTAAGACAAAGTTAAACTTGTTTGAAAGACTAGTGATTATGGGACTCTTGCCTCAAACAGGTAACTTTGCTACATTGAAGATTGTAACTGAGGCAAATTTGATGTTAGGTGCAACTGACGAAGAGTCTGTTATAGCAGGCTTAAAACCTAACGACCAAGGTGGAGTTATCGCTGAGAAGGGTTGGACAGCAGTGCCTGAGAAAGAGTTTACTTTTAAAGAGACTTTGTTAGGATTAATTAGAAGTGCTTTACAAAAACTCGAAGATGAAGAGAAGTTAACTATGGAACACTTTAGAGTGTATGAGAAGTTTATGATAGCCAAAGAAGGTGAATAGATGAAACGGAGTGAGATTGTTACTGAAGTAGCATTAATGCTTGGAAGAGACGACCTTGATACTAATATAGTTAATTGGATAAATTGGTCAATGTACTATCTTGATAGGCAGTGTGATTTTAAAGGCTTAAGGAAAAGGGTTAAGTTTCCATTCGTTATAGGCCAGACTGAGTATGCCTTTCCTGATGATATGAAGTATTCTAAGTCCTTAACCCTTTTAGACCACTCAATGCTTGATATAGAGGAAGGTGATATAAATATAGGTACTAATATAATTACTGTTAGCGAGGATATAAGTACTGGAACAAGGGTTCAGTTTCTTAACTCTGACCCTCCAGCTCCTTTGGCTGCTAACACTTTCTATTATGTTATCAACCTATCTAGTACTACTATCCAACTTGCTTTAACTAGTGCTCTTGCTACTACAGGAACAGCAGTGGATTTGACAGATACTGGAACTTCTCCTCATATGATGGAGGTATATGGAGGGACAGAAAGTAGGAAGCTTGAGTATATTCTTGAAGAGGACTATGTAGAGCAAGTTGCAGATATAACTGAACTGACATCTAACAAGCCATCCATATATATAGATAAGGGAGATATATTTGAAATAGGCAGACCTATAGATGAGGCTCTATGTGGTGAATTGGTGTACTGGAAGTGGCAAGACTCATTGAGTGGAGATGATAGCGAACCTGAAGTGTCTCATATAGAGGACTTAATATGTATGTCTACTTCTATATTTGGTTGGAGAGTTCTTGAAGAAGTAGAGAAGAAACTTGATGCTATCAAGGAACTTAACTTAATGCTTGCTGGGCATATGAAAGTTCTCAATAGGCATCCCGATGAATTCCTTTCAGATAAGGGATTTAGAGGGGGACTCATACCCACACGAGACCATATAAGAGGGAGAGGGTATATGTACCCAGGTGTTAAATGACATACTATATAATACCAGAAGTTGATACTACTTGTTATAATGTAAGGGCAGTTAGTACTACTTTCTATTCTATGCAAACTGTTGACACTACTTTCTATCTTGTTCCAATGTTTGCATGTTTCTGGAGAAAAGTAGGGCTTGCTACTTGGAAACAACTCGGATATCTCGGTGTGTACAGTTGGTGGAAAATTCACAAAGTTCCTTATATTACTAGATATTACATAATTCCTAAACCTGTTACTACTTTTTATGGGGTGGTGTAATGCAGTATTCTACGAATTTGCTTTTAAGAAAACCTGAAGGGTCTGATGGAAGTAGCATGCTTACAGACTTAAATTATAACTGGGATATATTAGATGCTATTTGCACTCTTCTAGGTATAGGTGGTATTTGGAAGGAAAGATTCGTAGATGTGGCAGCTGCTTCAGTGACTGCTATACATTTAGCAATTAGTGGAAATGGTGCTGTTCAGAATATAATAACTGGAATTACCAACCCAGGAGATAGTAGAGTTGCTACTATAACTACATCTAATATCGCTAGCCCATCTGGAAATGTAGTACTTACAGGTTTGGTAAGAGGTGTATCTACAAATGAAACTTTTGTAATAGTTCCTGGAAGTACAGTAATTGGAAACTTACCTTTTGATACTATTACTAATATACAATTACCAGCAGGAGTATCTGCTTCTGATACTGTATCAGTTGGAATTGGAGATAAGTTTGGACTTCAGCATATGATAGATGCTGCCAATCAAGTATACAAGATAACTGTAAATGCTGTAGATGTTACTTCTACTTATGCAAGTTTGGTTAATGCTATTTATGGGACTATAGATTTCTCGACTGCAGGAGTTTATCAAGATATGTGTGTATGGTACTATCAATTTGCTTAGAAAGGAGGAAATTGTTATGAAGTATTTTTTGGTAATTTTAGCAATTATATGTATGGTTATCTTTGTTGGAGCACAGGAAACTGTTGCACCTGAGACTAAGGTTGTTGAACCTGTATCAAAACCTGTTACTCATTTAAACGTTACTATAATAGATGGGATGAATAACACTTTAATAGAACTTAAGAACTGCATGGTTAACGTAATTGGAGAGCTACATCTATGTGATGATTCTTTTACATATTCGAACACGTTTAATGATGGTTATACATATGACATAACTATTTGGGTAAAATCTAAAAAATAATTGACGAGAGGAGGTGAGAAAATGATGAAGAAATTAAATTTAGTATTAATAACATTAGCTATACTTTTAACTATGACTTTTAGTGCTTTTGCAGTAATAACCCCTGCTAACGTAGGACCAACCACGAATTTTGTGGGAGGTGATGTTGGAGTCGCCACTAGTTATGGCTATTATATCAATGATACTCTAATTTTAGCCACAGACTCCCTTACTTTTACTGGAACTGGAACACTTAACGGACTTGATGCTGTAGATGCAACAGGTGAAGACACCATAGAAGCTCTTATCTTTGACGCAGATGCTGAAAGTATTACAGGTGTTTGGGAAGTACAAGACGATATAAACCTTGTCTTTGGTAATGATGCTAACTGGGCTATCAATTTTGATGAAAGTACTGACGACCAGTTGTTATTTATCACCGCTGGAACTACAGCTGGTGCCGTTACCGACCCTTTAGTTGAGTTTATTGTAGGTGGAAGTCCTGCCGCTGGGCAACAAGTATTTGGTATATCTAAAGGAACACAAGATTCAAATACGCCACTGTTTACAGTTGATGATGATGGAGATGTCTTAATCCCAGGTACTTTAGGAGTAACTGGAGCTATTACTTTAACTGTTCCTCTTGGTGCAGGTCAAGGTGGTACTGGTGTAGCTAACAATGCTGCAGAAACTATATCTTTAGTTGGTGATGACCCTATTGAATTTACTACTAGTGGAGCTACTACAGTAACATTACCTACTACTGGAACGTTAGCTACTACTGCTGATATTGCTGCTGCTGGTAATCATGTAGACCATTTTATGGATGTACAAGGAGCAAGTGCTACTTATTGTCATGCTGCTGCCGCTGGGGATGGTTTAGGTAATGATATTTCTGTAACTGTTAATCCTGATGTACCAAGAAATGTAAGTATTACGACAACTAATAATTCTACTCCAGAAGGTAATGTAACGATTACTGGGGTCTTATCAACTGGAGATGCAGATACTGAAACTATTGCAGTTGCTGCTGGAACAATAGCTTATGGAGTTAAAGCTTGGTCTACAATTTCAAAATATAATATTCCTACTGGTGTAGACGCTGGTGATACAGTATCTTTAGGTATTAGTACTATCATTGGGTTAGCTAATGCTTTCAATGCAGATGCAGATGTTTATAAAACAAGTATAAATGGAGTGGATGTTGTAATTGCAGCAAATAAAATAGACCCAGATTATGAAACTATAGATTTTGAGGCTGCTTTAGTAGCCAATTCAGATGTAACCGTATGGTATCATCCATAAAACTAATTATTAAGGGGTAGGCAACTGCCCCTTGATAGTTTTAGAGGTGAGTGTATGAAAAAAATAATTATAATTATCTTAATATGTTTGTTACTACCATTAGAAGTACTTGCTGTTACTTATGGTAAAACAGGTGAATCTACAAGCTTCAATGGAGATGTAGGTACTACAGGGGGGTTTTATATAAATGACACGCAAATTTCAAGCGCTGATTTGTCTGATGTAGCAACCTTTGCTAAGAAAGCTGATAAATTATCAGTCTTTGCTGCAACTACTTCTACTGAACTTGCAGGGGTGATAAGTGATGAAACTGGTACGGATAAATTAGTTTATAATACTTCACCAACTTTTGTTACTCCTGTTTTGGGTACTCCTACATCAGGAACACTAACCAACTGTACTGGATTACCCATTGCTGGCGGTGGAACAGGGCAATCTACCGCCCAGACTGCTATAAACGCTCTTACTGATGTAGCAGGGGCAACTGACGAACATGTCTTAACCAAAGATACTGCTACAGGGAATGCTATATTCAAAGCAGCGGCTGGTGGTGTTACTTCAGCATTTCAAGCTCGACCAACACAAGCACAAAATGATTTTTCAAGTACAACCAATGTTGTTTGGGGAACAGAGATATTCGACACTGGGAATAATTTTGCTTCTAATACTTTTACTGCCCCAATAACTGGTAAATATTCATTTCAAGTATCTCTTGATCTTTTAAATCTTGATACTGCTACTGTTTACTATCAACTGAAACTTGTAACAAGTAATCGAACTTATCTTACTATGCTTGACACTACCAAATTTTCTGCTGATATTCCCTATTGGACTATGAGTTTAAATGTAATTGCAGATATGGATGCTTCTGATACAGCTTATGTACAAATAGTGCAAAATGTGGGAATGACACAAACGGATATTTCAGTTGGAAGTTGGTTTAGTGGTGCTTTCATTGGAACATAAAATAATTAAAAGGGTGTAGCTACAAATGTGTATAGGAATATTTAAGAACAAATGGAAATCTTTTGAACCAACTATCGAATATTTATCGGTAGTTAATGGATTGAATTCTGTAACTAAATTACATCAATATTCACAGAAGTTTAAATATATTGCTGAAAAGAAAGATTACTGGAAGACGCCAGTTGAATTCTATAACGATGGCGGCGGTGATTGTGAGGATTGGGCGAGGTGGTATGTGGATATATTAGTGAGGATAATTAAGATAGATGGGGCAAGATTTGTTATCCATAGCGGCTATGATAAAGCGAGATGGGGCAATAAAAAGAAGTGCCATGCTATTTGTGTGTTTCCTTATCAGGGTAAATTTGGTGTATTTAGCAATAACCAATTATATATAGGATTAAGTGGGTATGAGGGAGCAGGGCATATAACTTTTCCAGATGGTCTAAAATATCAAGAGATAAGGAGCTGGGAAGGTAAAGTATTAGAGAAAAAATATCAATGGTTTAGAACATTTTAAGGAGATGAAGTAATGGAAGAAATATTATTTAAGTGGGTCTCACAAGTAGGATTTCCTATTCTTGTAGCTATATATTTATTAGTTAGGATAGAACCTAGAATAAATGCTTTAACTACTTGTGTGCAAGAGTTAACTTCAATTGTAAAAACAGATTCAGATAACACTAAAGATATGAAGAATGCTATCATAACATTTACTATAAGTATAAATGACTTGAAGAATGAGATTACTAAAATAAATAGGAGTTAATCATGTCATTATATATAACTAAAAACTTTAAGTATATAGAAGTCCAATGCCCTTGTGGGTGTGGTAAAGATAGACCAGTTGATGCACGTTCTATATACCTGTTGCAGAGTCTTAGAGATTACATAGACTTACCTATTTACATATCTAAGGGTGGGGGTATACGATGCCCTGCATACAATAAGTCTATAGGTGGGTATTGGAACTCTGCTCATTTGTTTGCTAAAGCTTGGGACATCAGTGTTAAGGGCATGAGCGTGATTGAACTTGCTGAGGAAGCTAAGCATATAGGCTTTGACAGAATAGGCATGTATCCTAATGATGGACATGTACATGTTGATACTTTCAGACCTATACCATCTGAAGCTTGGGTGAAGTTTAAAGGAAAGGGATACATTTACGTTTACTTTAAAAAGTTCAAGGATGCTGTTAAGTTTGTAAAAGAAGGGAGGTGAAAAATAATGAGTAAAATGTTAGAAGTATTAGGTTTATTAGTAGGATTAATTCCTGTAGTTGTATCATTGATAAAACAAGTTGAAACTCCTGGGTTTGGTGCAGAAAAGAAGAAGGCAGTTTTGGACGCTATTGGTTTATTTTATGATAATTTAGGAATTACTGTTATTAGCAAAGACAAACTTTTAGGAATTGTTGGTGGATTATGCGATATATTGGTAGGTTTATTTAATGTAGTAGGTTGGTTTAAAAATTCAAACCCTATTTAAGTCTTTTAGGAGATAGTTGGCTTGAGAAGAAGACTATACCTATATGGACTAAAGCTTTTAAAGCTTGGGGAATTTATGATGAGGATTATCATGAGAAGTACAGAGATTATATTCATAGTGAGAGATATAAGACTTATATTGATTTAGTTGCAAATGATATTCAAGAGAAGATTAGAGCTTTAAATAAAGTAGATATACAAGCTCTAGTCTTCTCTAAACCAACTTTTACTATAACTGATACTAGTAAAGTCAATAATTGATTTTACGTCAAGGAGGCTTAGATGGGAATTCAAGAAGACACTCATATACTTTTTCCTATACATATGCCAACATTAGGAATTTACAATAATATGCCTAGTACGGAGTTATCACCAAGGTGTCTTATCAATTGTAGTAATATGGAAATAGAGAAAGGAGTTCTTGCTCAGAGGTACGGTTATCCTACTTATGGAACTACTACAGCCTTGATAGGAACTCCCTATCTATTTTTCCCTTTTACTACTTTTGCTGGAGTAACTACTTTGTACTTAATTACTTCAAATGGAATATACTATTTGAATGTAGCTGCTTGGGCAGCAACTGTAGCAGTAACAGATTTTATTACTACACATAGATACCCAAGTGCTTGTTCTATTCAAGACCACCCTTTGATAGCTAGTTCAGAAAAAGGTTTATATGATGCTGGAACGGGTGCTTTAGTAGCTGGGGATTGGGCATCATACTTCCCTAGAATTATTATACCCTACAAGTTTAGACTCATAGGATTTGGTGAGTATGCTTCGGGCTTTGAGGTACCACTTCGTATTAGATACAGTGGTATTGGTGCATATAACACTACCGGTGCAGCTTATTTCATAGATTGGATAGATGGGGACGGTATTGAGATAAGAGGAGCTATACCTTTAGGCCCTTATATTGCTGTCTTCAAAGATAAGAGTGCGGGACTAATGGACTATATAGGAGGGAGTTCTATATTCTCTCTTACAATCCAATTACCTTCTACAGGTTTATTGGCTCAAAGAGCAGTAGTGAATGTAGGTGGTAGATTGTTCTTTATGTCTCACGACAATATATATTCTTGGGATGGAGGAAGAGAAGCTGTCCCTATAGGAGACCCTATTAAGGACTTGTGGTTAGCAGATCTTGCAACATCAACTACAGACTTAACACAGGCAAGCTTTGCTATGTACGTAGCTTACAAGAAGCAGGTATACTTCTTCTATCTTATAGGCACTGCAGCAAGTTATGTTACCAAGTACTTTATGTATGATATAGAGCAGAAGAGTTGGTGGAAAGGGCAATTAGGAGACGCTATAATATGTGCAGACTATATCTATTATAATGGATATAAAGCACTTCTTGGTATTAAGACTCCTGTACCAGTGCAGTTTGACTACAGTACTAAACAGGATAACGGAAAGGCTATAACTAGCTTTATAGAGTCTCCAGACTTCGTGATATCTGAAGAAGAATATACTATGCGTAGGAAGAGATACTATGCATTTAATTTTGATATGAAAGGGGATGCGGCAGATACAGTCCAGTTCCAACATTCAGTCAATGAAGGTACTGATTATACTGTTGCTAGTGACCTAACTGTAACTGCGGCTTATAATAAGGTTAAGAAGGATTTAAAGTTTGTAGATAGGAAAGCAAGAATTAAGTTAACTCATAGCACTGATGATAAGAGATGGTTCTTAAGGTTCTATGGAATTGATTATACTTTGAGGGAGAAGAAATAATGGGAGTAGTATCTGTTAATCCTACTGGATTTGTATTAAACGGATGGGCTAATGGGGAGCTCGCGTATGATGGGGATAATGGTACAGGAGCATCTATAGCTGCTGCTTCGGATGCGTGGACACCATTTATTGAGTTTACGCATGAACCTATGTATTCTTACTCAGTTGAAATTAGATACTTTAGTTCAGAGTCAGGAGTGGGTAATCATACTGTTGATATAGATATTTACTACAATGGTGCTTGGAACCATTTATTTGAGAACCTATTACCACAAAATACACCCCTTGGTGTGTATTGTGCTACACGTTTGATTAGTGCTTTTAGAGTAAGACTTAAATATAGTAGTGTACCATATCCTAATACAACTGTCTATATGAGTGAAGTAAACTTTTATGCAACAGCACCTACTGTTACTGTCCAAGCGGCTTCTAATATAACATCAGGAACTGCTACAGGTAATGGTACTATAACTTATGCTAATGGAAGTAATGCTACTAAACGAGGGTTTTACTATAGTATCAAGGCAACAATACCTGAAGATGCAGATTTTAAAAAGGTGGAAGAAAGTGGAGACTTTGGGGCTGAAGCTTTCTCATTACCTATTACGGGATTACTTTCTAATACAAAGTATTATATTAGAACGTTTGCTACTAACGGTGTTGGAACTAGTGTTAGCAGTATAACAGATTTTACTACTTTAGAAGAAGAAATAACTGTACCTGTACTAACAACCCCTGCAGTCTCTGATATACTAATGCTTACTGCAACCGGTAAAGGAAACATAACTGATACAGGCGGAGAGAATGCTACTAAGAGAGGGGTATGTTATAATCTTACAGGAAACCCAACTATAGCAGATAGTAAGGTAGAGGAGACAGGAACGTTTGGAACTGGAGCTTTTACTGAAGCTATAACAGGGCTAACTCTAGGGACGAAGTATTATGTTAAGCCATATGCTTATAACTCTGCAGGATATGGTTATGGAGAAGAAGTAAACTTTACTACATTAATACCTGTAGTAACAACTCAAGATGCAGAGGTACCAGTTCCTGTAGCCAATCCGGCTTACTATGAGTTTGCAGATGGAAATGGAACTATAGTATCTGAGATAAATGCGACTGAAAGAGGGTTTGAGATAAAGCATGAAGTATCAGGTACGCTTTATAACAATATAGACCATGGAATGGCTGGATTTGAAGGAGATACGGATTGGGATATTGACTCAGGTTGGTATGGAACACTGATAAAAATTGAACACGAACATGGGGATTTTGAAGAGGGAGCTTTTACATTGGTTCTAGGAGACTTCCCTGCTTTTGCTTTTGACAAGTTATTTGCAGGGGAGTCATACACTTATAGGGCATATGCGGTTATTAGTGGGGTTAAGTACTACGAAGTACCAGAAAAGTGGGTAGCATTTAGTTTAGGTACTTATACAGGTGCAGATGCACTACCTAATCCTGGTGGAGGAGATTCTCCTTTCGTGCCTATTGTAGAACCTATTATAGAACCTATTACTCCAGAGGTGCCTCCATTTAAGTGGCCTGAGGAGGTATTTCCGCCTTACACAGTATATCCACCTTGGAGTTATCCTCCCTTTACTTATCCACCTTGGGAGTGGCCTGGAGTAAAATTGCCTCCTTGGAAAGATCCTACTTTTGATTGGTCTCCTGAGTCTGGGATAGACCCATCTATAATATTTGGTAAAACATTTTCGGCTTTTTTGAGAGGATTAGATACTAAGAAGGATTGGGAAACACTTAGAGAGAAGTGTATAATTTATCAAGAGAATATGAACCAAGATACTTTAACTATAAATCATAATACTACAGTTTTAAAGAACACAGTAAACGATATTATTGAGTATGTAAAAGGAAGTGTATATGCCAGTGATTTGGTACCTATGAACTCCTGTCAGCAATTAACACCACTTTATCAGGAGGAGATTAGTCCAAATGGCTTTAAAGATATAATAAATGATTTTAGACTTAAGGATGTAAATAATACTTATGTTCTAAATGAGAACTTTATGAAATTACTAAATAGTCTTAATAGTCTAGTTGAAAGTGATTATAGAATAGAGCCTATATCTTATAATACTAGTGAGTATATAGATATAGAGCCCACAGCGAAGAGAATGATTTTACAGCTTAGCGATATGGATAAGAAGTTTAAAGAAGTTAGAAGACTTATGGCACTAAATTTTAAGCGAATATTTTTATATATTTAGAAGGTGATTTAATTGGCAAATCCTATAAGTACTATGGGTACTTTAGACCCTAATCAAAAGGCATTAGCTGATTATTTAAAGAAGTTATTAATGCAAAATCAAGGGGGAGATACTGGTTACTTATCTGGTTTAAGTAAATATTTATCTGGTGCTGGTGTAGGTGATGTTGGAGCTATGCCTACAACTCCAAAACTTAACATTCCAGCCATGCCTACAACTCCAGTTATTTCTGCTAAAACTGGTGGTGCCGGTTTACTTCCTAGTGGAGTAAGTGGGAACGTATCAGATGCTCTAAGAAGTGCTTTAGCCGGTGAAGTATCTGAGGAATATTTTCAGAACACGGTAGCTGCTCCTGCTCTGAAGACGTTTCAAGAAGATATAGCTCCTGGTATTAGAGAAGAATTTGCAGGTCCTGGAACGTTTTGGGGTGGAGCTAGAGGTGAGGCTGTTAATAAAGGAGCATCTAACTTAGCAGGTAGCTTAGCTGCTGCTAGAGGTGAAATGGCTAATCAGGCGCTTAATAGACAAGTAACAGCGGGACTTGGATTGGGAGAACTTGAAACTACGGCTGCTGGGCAGAAGGCTAGCTTTATGGCTTCAAACTATAGTACTTGGCAGAGTGCAAGGTCCCAAGATTATAATACATGGTCTAATGCTACTGGCAAAGGTTACGCTGATTACTTAAGTGCAAGGTCTCAGGATTATAATACCTGGCAGGGTGCTAAGACTCAGCAATTGAATAGTTACATGGATGCTTATATAAAGGCTAATCCAACTTCTCAAGATACTATAAATAGTATTCTTGCATATCTCAATACACCTACTCAGTTAGCTTATCAAAATCCAGAATATATACCGTCAGCTATTAAGGAAGCTATGAAGCCGGCTAAGAAAGAATATTCTAGTATCATTTCAGGTGGTATATATGGAGTAGGAGGACAGGTACAATAATGGCTATACAAACTATGGGATTAGATTATGGTTGGTTAGTAGACTTAGCAAAGTTAATAGCTGCACAAAGGAAGCAACCTACGGGTGGTGGAGTACAGTCTGCTTATGCAGGTCCGACTTCGAGCTTTGCGGCAGGAGAAGAATCTGCGGTGTCAAAACAAGTACGGCTAGCACGAGAAGACAAACTACTTGAGGATACAAGGAAGCATGAAATAACTATGCAGAAGCTACAAAATGAGTCACCATTAGCTGTGGCTTTAGCTCAAGAAAGAGGTGGAACAGAACAAGCAAAGATAGGTGCAGCTGGTCAAGTAGCTGCAGCTCAAAAGACAACTGCTGATAAGGCTAAGGAGACTATAGATTTATTACTTCAAATGACTCCAGAAGGTCAAGGAGAATTTGTAAATAGTTTAAAGGCTAAGAGAACTGAAGGTCAAGGTGGTATGCCTAGTGGAGGAACCATTTCATCTGGTGGCAAAACCATAAACTTACCTGGTTCACAACAGCAAAAAGGTGACCCAAATGACCCTCTTAGTTGGATAGAGGAAACTTATGGAGCGGATGCAGAAACTGTTATAGCAAATCTGCAACCTAAGACTGTCGCAGCGGGTGCACAAAAGACAGCTGCTAACTTGTTTGATGACTTCCAGAAAGTTACAAAGGGAGACTTAAGTACAATGATGACTATGCTAACAGGTGAGCAAGGATTAACTCAAATGTTAGATGTATTACAGCAAGTAGGAGAAAGTAACGGATATCCTCAAAAAGTTATAGATGATGTAAAAGATACGATAACTGGAATGGCTCCTAAAACTGCAGATATAGAAGGAGATACAGGAGATGTAGTAGAAGGTGGAGGGATAGCTGGAGCTATACAAAAGCTCTTAAATCCTACGGGTGCAGTTGAAACTCCTGAAACTCAAGCTGGTGCAGAATTATGGAAGGGAGGAGTTGGAGCTTTTGAGAGAGGAGCTCCTACTGTTGAAAAGGAGCCGGGCTTCGCTAGTGACTTGCAAGACTTTATTGAAACAGCTTTCACAGGACCTTTTTATCCTGCGTATGAGAAGTGGAAAGAAGGGAGAGCAGGAAAGCCTACAGAAGTGCCTAAACCTGTAGAAGCGGAAGGGATTAATGAACAAGACGTTATAACTGAAATGGGTACTTGGGATAAGGAGAAGGTAAAAGCATTTCAAACAGCGGCTAAGAAAGCAGGCTTATATACAGGACCTGTTGACGGTCTGCATTCTAAGCAGTTAGATAATGTTATGAAAAAGTACTTTAAGGAACATCCAGAAGAATGGGGGGAGGTTAAATGAACGGTTTAGACTTATTCAATAACACTAATATTATATCAAAGCAACTTGCAAAGAAAAGGGGTACTCCTCTTAACTTCTTTTTGTCTCCTTATATAGAAAGATATTTCAAACAGTTAGAGGCTCAGTTAGGAATACCTGAAGGACCTTTAGGAGGAAATACTCTTGGTGAGGAAAATCCTTTAGCTAATGCTATAAGAGGAGGGATGAATGGTGGTAGTAACATGGAAACCCCCAATTATTGAAAAGAAAAAGTTTACATGGACTCCTCCTAAGCCCATCATAGAAGAACCAGAAGTAGTTAAGTCTACTTGGAAGCCTCCTATACCTGAGCCTACACCTGAACCTATAGACTTATCAACTATTAGTCCTGCTGGATATGAAGAACCTAGTTGGCTAGATTTAGTATATCATGCGGGTAAGTCTGGTCTTGCTGATACTCAGGGTATGCTCTTAAACCTAGGAAGGCTTCTATACGAAGGTGGAGTGCAGATAACTGATAAGGTTACAGACGTATTTGATAAGGACTTATATGACCCTAAAAAGGATAGTATAAGAGGGTGGTTAGGGGAACTAGTTTCTAAATCTGAAACAATAGCTGCAGATAGTTGGGAAAAAACTATAAGTAAAAATAGGTTAAAAAACTTTGTTGCATTAGGTGGTAGAGCAGTACCTCTTAGTCTTTTAACTCTTATGTCGGGAGGGGCTTTGTCTGGAGCGTTTCCTGCTCTTGCTATGAAGATAGGTGCATTGCCTGCAGCCATGTTACCCTTTGGAGCAGCCTCACTAGGTGGACACGCTAGAAGAATAGAAGAGGGATTTAAGTCCCGAGGTGAAGAGGCTCCTTATGCCGCTCAACTATTGGGTGGTGTTATAGGTGCCATGGGTGAAGTGGCAACTGAGGCTATACCGTTCCAACGTTGGCTAAATGTCTTTGGGGGGAGTAATGTAGTTAATAGAGGAGCCAAAACCTTCCTTGCAAAGTACGGCAAAATGGGGATTGACTGGGCTGTGGGTGCCCTTACTGAGACTGCACAAGAAGTGGCTATGGTTCCTATAGAACATGCTATAGATAATCTAATGTATAGTGAGGAAGAGACACTCTTCCCTGTTAAGGAGATGATAGAAGCAGGTGCAGGTGGCTTGGCTATGTCACTTGTATTAGGGTCTCTAGGTTCTGCAAGTTCATCTATTCGTTCATTCTCAGAAAGTAAAGTAGATAAGATGTTAAAGCATAATATAACTATGAGAGAAGGAACTTTAGATATTGCCGAGAAGATAGTAGATGAAACTGTTGAAGGTGAAATAATACCGGTGGGAGAGAAGAAAGAATTTTTACCTGAGGAGCCAGTAATTAAAAAAGAAGCTCCTGCACAAAAAGTAGAACCTTATTCAGCTACTGTATATAGAGGAATAGATAAAGACTACCCACAACCTGTAGACCCAGGAATATTTGGTAAAGGAACTTATCATACTACTAATAAAGAATATGCTGAAAAATATGGTGATGTGAAAAGTTCTACTGTCAATCTTAAAAATCCCTTTATCATTAATGACCAAAAAGAAGCAACTGCATTTTGGGATGAGGTAACACAACCTGCAAGAAAGAAAGCATTAGCAGAAGGTAAAACTTCAGAAGAAGCAAATGAGATAGCTGCAGTCACAGCCAGAGAATACTTAGAAGGTAAAGGATATGATGGTGTCGTAGCAAAGAATATAATTGCTGAAGGTGATGAAGTAGTAGTCTTTGCAAGACCAGAACCTACTCCACAAGAAGAGTTTGTAAAAAAGAACATACATAAGGTAGTACCTAAGTTCCCTATGAAAGACTGGAAGGTCACTGACCAAGACAGCTTAAAGAAACTTGGTTATGCTATAGCAGATACTGTGGGACTAGGGGAACTTAATATAAAGTGGAAAGTAGGTAAATCTAATCGTGGTACTATTAGTGGTAGGCATATAGAAAAAGGTAATATGCATGAAATTATTATTAGATTGCCTACTGGTTATACTATTGGAAGGTACACAAGGAAAGATGATACTTTAATGGGGGGACGAGTAGTAGGACCTACACATGGTAATATGGTAAAAATAATACTTCATGAACTTGGTCATATAGCAGTGCCTCCAGTATCAACGACTAGTGGTAAAAGACAGGTACATACTAGTGAATTTCGTGAGTGGACTGAGGATAATAAGGGAAACCTTTGGATACAGAATGTTGTAGAAGATACTACTAACAAAGACTTGCAGAAGATTGAGATAGAGAAGGCTCGTATATGTGATAAGTACGGCCTAGACCCTAAAGACTTTAAATTCATATCACTACCTAAAGGTAAAATGGGTATGGAAATTTCTGGGGAAACTGTAACTGATGAACTTTTAAAGGAATTTGAGGCAGCTGGATACGGAATAGAAACCCTTGAAGATATTAGAAAGCAGGGAAAGGAAGATAAAATAGATGAGGACAAAGTTAAGGTTCATATATTAACTAAGGATGCTTTTGTTAAGAGGATGATGCAGAATGAGGAACTTGACCCGGGTGAACAGGAATTTGCAGAGAATATAGAGATGACTTTAGAAGAAGAAACTGCTCCACAATCAACCCCTATTGGAACAAAAGTAGCTGGATGGATGCATGAATACTTTAAAAGTATAAGGTCGTCTACACAGTTTAACCCTACTATAAAGAATGTATCTGACGCTATACTGGAGTGGGATGGACTTAGAGGAGAGGATGCTTATCTAGCCGACCAACTTACTGATACCTTTAAGACTATGGTTCCTAGTGTAGTAGATAGAGAGTTGATAACTAAATGGAGAGATATGCCTGCAAAGTATGCAGATGAGATTGCTAATAAGGGTATACAAGAGGAAGCTCTCTGGTATGCAAAACAACTAGATGCAATGGCAGATGCGGCAATATCATCTGGCGTAATGCAGTCATTCTTAGACTTCTATTCTCCTCATATATACAAGAATATATCCGAATGGCTAAAGAGTGACAGGGGTAGAAGTGCAGGTACTCCATTGGGAGGGCTTTTAGGAACTAAGTTTGCCCATTCCCTACAGAGGAATATAACAACCTTCGAGGATGCAGAAGCTATAGGACTTGAACCTTACTATGACTCGGCAACATTACTTGGAGAGTATATGTATTCTCTTTCTAGAGTTATACATAATAAGAACTTTATAGATACACTAAAAGAAATGGTAGATGAAAATGGAAACCGTGTTGCAGTAAAGATGAATAATAGAGAAGCATGGGCAAGCAGATATAGAATGGTTACTCATCCTGCTTTTGCTGGGTACACAGTGATAAAAGTAAAAGGGCAAAAGATGCTGACGAAGGTTCCCTTGAAATGGAAACCTGAAGTGGCTGATGCTATTGAAGAGATAGGGACACCTCCTTGGATGAATACTAATTATGCAAGAGGGCTAAGGAAGGTAAAGGGAATAGTTAAGAGATTAATATTCCTTAACCCTGCAATCCATGGTTGGAATATATTCTCCGACGTCCTTGATGAAGTAAACTTTAACTTTGCTGAAGCATTTAGGTCCTTTGGAAAGGGTAAGGAGATATATCTTAAAGACCCAAAAAGAACTAGGGAAGCACTACGAGCAGGGTTAGCAGTAGAGCATGTAGGAAATATAGCAAGAAGATTAAGGGAGGAGATATATGACCTTATTCCTTTGGAAGGTAAGAACTTTATATCTAAGGGGTTGGGAAAGCTTTTCAAATGGAATGA
>Ga0180008_1000626_pt1 | contig 27417 bp, 28 predicted proteins | sample MM_PW_MetaG_FD_121121 | JGI IMG/M metagenome (GOLD analysis project Ga0180008, IMG submission 121121) | Groundwater microbial communities from the Aspo Hard Rock Laboratory (HRL) deep subsurface site, Sweden - MM_PW_MetaG | ecosystem: Environmental > Aquatic > Deep subsurface > Groundwater... | reverse complement strand
GAAGCGCAGGTCATAACAGACGCCCAGCCCGATGCGCCAGACCTCGCCGTCGCGCGAGCGCAGGTCGAAGGCCACGGCCTCGTTGCCGGGCTGCAGCGTGGCGCCTTCGTCGTAGCGACGCTGGCCGTCGTCGAAGCAAAAGAGGTGGATCTTGTCGTAGCGGGCCACGCGCACGCCGTTGGGGTCGTAGACCAGCAGCGAGTTGAAGACCTTGTCCTGGACCTCATCGGAGCGGATCGGCACGGTGCCGGCGATCAGCCAGACGCCGAACTCGCGCGCGGTCTCGGCCAGCACATGCTGCATGGGGGTGCTGGGCGTGCCGGGGGTTTGCGCGTCGGCCAAGGGCTCGGCAACGTCGAGCTTGTCGGCGTCGCGCTCGCCCATCAGGCAGAAGTACTCGGGCAGGGCCACCAGCTCGGCCCCGGCGGCGGCGGCCTGGGCGATCAGGCTGCGGGCTACCGCGAAGTTTTCATCCACGCGGGGCGTGGAGACCATCTGGATGGCAGCGACTTTCATGCGAGGGCCCTCTCGGCGAAAACGTGGTTTCCATCATGAGGGATGCCACCGGGCGGGCGCAAGCCGCATCGACACCGGGTGTGTGGCGGCGGCGCCGAAAAGCGGCCGCGTCGCAGCGCTTCAGGGCGTGCGTTGGCCCAGCGACGAAACGGCCAGGCCACGCGCTTCAGGTTGCTCGTCGAACACCACCTCGATGTGGATGTAGGACTTGACCGCGCGGCCTTCGAGCTCTCCGGCCCGGAACTGGGCGCTCAGGAATGCATTGCGCGCCGCGTCTTCGAAGGCCAGGGGCAGCGACTCTCCCTCGGTGTGCACCTTGCGCACATGGCCCAGCTCGTCGATGTAGATGGCCAGCACCGCCTTGTGGCGACCGGGCGTGGGCACCCCGGGCGGAAAGACGATGTCGATGGGCGAGAGCGGCTTGGGCGGGCGGCTCAGCTCGCGCCGCGCATGGTAGCGATCGCTGGTGGCGTCTACGGGGCCTTGCGCCACCGGGGTCTCAGGCGCGGCGGCGGCCGTGGTGAGCGGGGAAAGTGGGGGCTGCGGCGGCTGCGCAGCCGGCTGTGTGTCGACCTGCGAGGGCGACGCGGGCTCGAGAGCGGGCTCGGCCAGGGGGGGCTGAATGGGCTCGGCGGTGGCGGCCTCTGCGGCCTGCGCTGCCACCTGATGGGGCTCGGGCACGGCGGGCGCCCGGGACGCGAGCCGCACCGACAGGCTGGAGGCCTGGGCCTGCGTGCGCCCGTCGGCCTTGCCCGTGTCGCCGCCCCGCCACTGCACCACGCCGGTCAGGACCATCGCGTGCAGGGTGGTGGCCAGCACCAGCGGGGGGGCGATTCGCCAAGTCTTTGTCATGGACGCCTGTTCGGGGTCAGTCGATCAGTTCGCGCCACGAGGTGCGGCGAACCGATCCCGGGGGCGCGGAGCCACCAGCGGGCGGCCGCTTGGTGTGGATGCCCATGCGGTTGTCGGGCACCAGCACGGTCGACTTGCCGCCGCCCAGGTCCAGCCAGGTGATGCCGGTGCCCAGGCCCGACGAAATCTGCTCGCCGGCGTACTTCTGATCGACGGCCGTGCTGCCGTTGAGCACGCTCAGGAAGTAGACCCACGAGGTGCCGGTGGGCGCGCAGGCGGTGCCTTCCGGCACGGCGCTCACGGCGGCCAGCGTGTTGTATTGCAGGCTCATGTCGACAGCGACGCGTTCCTTGGAGCTGGGCAGGTCGATCCCCCAGCCCAGGTCGGTGCCCCAGCGAACCTGGTTGACCGGGGTCGCGATGGTGCGGGTCTTGCCATCGGAGCCGGTCTCCAGGCTCTGGCGAACCAGGCGCTCGTTGGCTCGCACGTCGCCCCAGCCCGTGCTGGTCAGGGGGTCGGTGATGGCGTAGATGCTCTGGGTCTGCGTGTCGCTCATGTCGGTCTGGCCCAGGAAGCGTCCCGTGCCCACCAGCACCACGGCGTGCTTGCCACCGCCGTAGCTGACTTCGGCCAATTCCGGTCGCGTGGTGATCGGTTGGGCCTTGGTGGTCGTGACGCCGCTCTTGGTCGTCGAGGTTTGCAGTTGAGCCAGCAGCAAGGCCTTGCCCTTGGGTTCGATTTCGTCGTTGAAGTCGAAGCGCCACAGGTTGCCCAGCAGGTCGCCACCGTAGGCGCGGCGGGCGACGTTGTCGGTCTCGGAGTCGATCCAGACGTTGATCTTGCCCAGACCGCTCGGGGTGGTGGTGTCGCCCACGCCCACTTCGACGCCGCCCTTTTCAACGGTGGTCTGGATCTTCTTGATCAGGCTGCCGGTGTTGGCGTCGACGATGTAGAGCGCGCCCACGCCCGTGCCGCTGCCAGTGTGGTTGTTGTAGCCCGACGAGAACATCACCGTCCAGACTTGCTTGTAGACCTCCTTGTCGGTGGTGCTGGCGGCTTCGTCCTTGACCTTGATCTTGGTGATGATGGGGTTGCCGTAGCTGTAGCCCAGGTCGCCATCGCTGGAGGTGTCGAACTCCCAGAGCAGGGTGGGGCTGGTCGGGTTGGTGATGTCCAGCGCGTAGTAAGCCTTGCCGCCCTTGTTGAGGCCGCCGACCAGGATGGTGCGCCAGGTGCCGCTGCTGTCGGCCACGTCACCCACGATGGGCGAGCCATCGACGAAGTAGCGGTGACGCTCGGCGTAGTCGCTGTCGGCAAGGTGATACAGGTTGGGCATCACGGCCGTTGGCACGAAGGCCCAGCGCTCGGTGCCACCGGAGGTGGAGTCGGCCGAGATGGCGTGCAGCATGCCGTCGTTGGCCGCGATGTAGACCGTCTTGGCACGCGACGATTGGTTGCGCACGAAGTCTGCGTAGCCTTCGTCGGCGTACTTGAACGGCGGGGCGCCCACGAACACCGGCGACGCGTTGACGATGTCGCCGAGCACACCCTTGCGAGCGCGGTAGATGCCGCCCTCGTTGGTGCGGTCACCGCGCAGGTAGTTCACCAGGTTGGCGCCGCTGTTGAAGATGGTGCGCTTGTCGTCGTCGAAGCCTTCGCATTGGGTGGGGGCGGGGCTGCGCGAGCAGGCGTTGGCGAACTGGGAGCTCAGGCCGTCTGCGGTGAGGTTGGTGAAGTTGAAGGGCCTGAGCGCGAGCGACGTGCTGCCCCCGGAGCTCACGCTGCCCTTGTAGTAAATGTTGCGCGAGCTGTAGAGGGTTGCGTTGAGTTGATCAAAGGCGCTCCACAGCTCTTGAGAGGACACCTCGACCCCGGTCAGCACACCGCCATCGGTGACCTCGATCAGCTTGAATGCCTTGAGGTCGCCGACCCAGTTGAGCGTGGTGTACGAAGCCAGGTAGGCCTCGTCGGTGCCAGGCACGGGGCGCAGCGAGCTCGCTGCAGCCGAGCCGCTGTAGCCGGAGGAGTTCTTGATGGTGGTCAGGGTGTCCTTGATGGACTGCTCCAGCACCTTGCTCTCGGAGCCCGAGAAGTACTGGCCTCGGCCGTTGACCGCAGCGTGCCAAAGGTCGTCGATCTTGCCGGGGATGTCGCTGTCGATCGAGCTGGGGTTGTAGGGCGTGGGCCAGTTGTTGGGGCCATTGCGCACGTTGAAGTAGTCACCGCTGGACTGGCTGATGTAGTTGGGGTCGTACTTCATCTGACCGCTCACACCCAGGCCCAGGGTGAAGGTGGTCATGTGCTGGTAGGTGCCGGTGTCCATGCCGCTGGGCGAGAGCTCGCCGCGGCAAGCCTCGTGATCGGGCGTGCGGATGCAGTTCACGCTGGCGTCGACCCGGAACGGCGTGGCGTAGTAGTAGGCGGCCACGTCAGCCAGAGAGTTGGAGGCGCCACCTTCCCAGGTTTCCTGCGTGTTGGTCAGGGTTTCGGCGGTGACGACGTTGTTGAGTGCCGTGGCCGTCGGGTCGACGATCACCGTTGAGGTGGCGGGGCCTGCCGCGTAGGAGGTGCTGTTGGTGCTGGGCAGGAAAGACGAGCAGTTGTTCCAGATCGAGACCGTGCAGGTGGACGAGCTGATCTTCCTGCGCGAGCCGGTGGCTTGCCAGCCGCCGGCTGTTGGTCCGGTGACCTGCTCGTTGGTGTCCGTCACCGAGGTGCCGACGACGTTGGGCGGGTTGGGGCTGGTGATGTCGCGTGTGACCAGGCCGTCGAGGGTTTCGTACGTGCGAGTGGCCTGTGTGGCCTTGACGGTGGTCCGGTCACGTGTGGTGACCGTGGTGGAGGTGCTGTAGCCTGCGGTTTCGTAGTTGGTGCAGGTGTAGGTGGTCTTGCCCGACTTGGTCACGCCCACGCAGACGCGCTCCTGGTAGTTGCCCAGCGGGTAGCTGGTCACCGTGCGGCGCCACTCGCCACTCACGGTCGACTCACCATCGACGCGGTAGGTCTTGACGATGCGCATGCGCGCGCCGTCGTACTGCGGGCGCTTTTCATAGCCGTCGACCTGGCCGACCAGCGTGGTGCCATCCACCTTGAAGGCGCCAAAGCCGTTGGCCTCGTCTTCGTCCGGGGTGTTCCAATAACCGTCGGTGGACAACAGGGTGTAGTTGCGCTGGCAGCTGTATTGAACCGGGTCGTCTGTGGCGGTGGTCTGGCCGGAGATGAGCTTGCCCTCCTGGCCGGGCGCGGCGTTGGCGTAGTAACGACCCGCTTTGGACAGGGCTGCGCGCAGGGGTGTCCAGCTGGTGGCCGGGGTTTCGTACAGGCTGCGGTAGAAGTTGGCGCGCTGGGTTGCGTTGAAGTCACCGATGGCCAGGAAGTGGTTGTTGCCGGTCACCGCAGACGGGTCGGAGATGTTCGAGTAGCCCACGCGGTACTGATCGTCCAGGCCAGCGAACGCGAAACCGGCCGAAGAGCGCATCGTCAGGATGCGCTTGCGGTAGTAGGCGTGCCAGTTGGCGTAGTTGCTTTGCTGTTCAGCGGTCATGCTGCTGACGAGCGCGGACGTGAACACGGTGCCGACGGTGGTCCGGTTGCACTCCGTGTAGAAGGTGTTTTGCACCACCGCGCCACTGGCGTTGTACGTCCAGCCCAGGCGGGGTTGCGAGCCGATGTAGGTGTAGTACGTCCAGCCCGTGGTGTCGACCGCAGACGGGGGGCCCACCCTCCAGCCTGCATAGCTGATGTTGGCGTCGTTGGTGCTGAACGTGACATTGACCGTCACGCTCAGCGGAGATGAGGTGGTGAAGCTGGTGATCGTGCCTTGCATCCAGCGTGCACTCGATCCACCGACCGAGCTGCTGGTGTCCGACACCATCAACAAGGTGTTGCCAACGGCGTAACCCGAGGTGCTGCTGACCGTGAAGGTCTTGCTGCCCAGGCCCATGTTGTGGGTGCTGGAGCTGCTGCGGCTGCTCGACATGCTGGGGTTGAAGCCATCGTTGCGGGTCGCCGAAGCTTGCAGGGTCGGGTAACTGGCGCCGGTGGGCGTCTTGGGCGGGTCGTAGGTGACGTCGGGGTTGTAGGCCAGGCCGTTGCACTGCGAAGAATCCCGTCCGATGGCCCGGCCGTAATCGTCGTTCTGAAGCATGCCGACCGATTCGGGCATGTAGGTGTTGGCCATCGAACCCGAGTTGTCCATGATGAACAGCAAATTGGGTTTGGCCGAGATCTCGGTGCTGGCCAGGGGCTCGTTGGACAGGTCGGTCTCGCCCGCCATCAGGCGGGTGGACAAAGCCATCGTCGTGCTGACAACGATGGCGCAGAGGGTGATTCGAGACTTCATGGCCGTTCCTTTCACGTCCGTGAACCGCTCATCGCACTTCATCAGAAGTGGATGATGGTTTCGGTGTAGCTGACGGTGTTGCGGGCGCCCACGGAGCGCACGATGATCCGGTAATAGGCGTCGGGGGATCCGACGAATCGGGCGTAGTCACCGTAGTCCAGCTTGCCCCGTTTGGTGGAGCTGCCGCTGGACGCATCGGCGGGGGTGATGCAGGCGTTGCCATCGGCGATGGCGCCAGCCTGCTGGCAGAGCCGGAAGATCACGTAGTCGCTGCGCTGATCCCCGTCGGCAGCCAGGCTGCGTGCGCCCAGCGTGCATTGGGCGGAGGTGGCCTCGTTCGCATACTTGCAGCCGTCCGCTTCCCAGTCCACCAGCAGGCGGGTGCTCTCGCCGCTTTGTCCGGTCGGGTCCAGCGTGTCGGTCGAGCTGGCGTAGTAGCCCGAGCCTCCGCCGTTGTCGTTGCTGGAGTTCCGGGTCCGATCCGGCACGCCCTGCAGGAAGACGATGGCCGCTTCGGTGGCCCGCTCGGCAGATGCCGTGGCGTCTTGCTTGAAGCCGAGGTTGCCCAGCACCATGCCACTCGTGTCGACCGAGCGGATCAGGGCGACGGCGCCCATCGACAGGGCCACCAGCGCCAGCAGCGCAAAGATCAGGGACATGCCTCGCTGGGCGGCCCTCATCGACGGATCAAGGTGTGATGCGTGCATGGTCAGTTCGCCCACAACATGTTGCGCAAGGGGATGACGGTGTCGAAGACCTTGTAGCGGTAGTGGCGCCACTCGGTGTCGTTGGCCGCAGAGACCTGCAAGGTCAGGCACTGGCTTTCACCGCAGTCGTCGGTGCCGGTGACGGTGACGGTCTGGCCGACGTCCCACAGCGGGTCGCTGGTCGTGACCTCGTCTTTTTCTCGCTGGGCGCTGCGGGCCACCACGGCCATGCGCACGGTGCGCACCTGGCGCCAGCCGGCGTTGTCGGTCGGGGTGGTCTGGTCGTAGCTGTCGACCACGCCATCTTCGTTGGTGTCCTTGCCGTAGTAGGCCTTCATCAGCACGATCTGAGAGGCCACGGTGGCGGTGGCGGGGACGTCGGTGGCGGTGATCAGGTCAACGCTTTGAAGGTCGCTGTCGGCACTGACCTCGTAGCGACGGCTGACCAGGCGCGAGACGTTGCTCAGCGTCGTGCCGGCAGCGTAGCTCGACGGCATGATGCTGGTGCTCGGGTTCCAGGATGCGCTGGCCGAGATGTGAGGAATGGTCGTGCCCGTGAGCGCGTTGGTGCTGTCGGTGCGCACCTGAAACAGCGTGCACCAGTTGGTGGCCGATGGCGCCGTCGGCATGGCGATGAGCATGTCGCCGTTGGCGATGCCGACCGTCGACTGAACATCGAAGCTGTGGCTGGTGCTGGAGTGGTTGCCGGTGGTCACCACAGGCAGTGCCGCGCGGGTGCTGCCACTGCGAAGGACGGTGACGCTGTCCGAGGCGTTGGCGGCCCCGCCCGAGGTGATGATCACGGGCGCCAGCGTGAAGGTGCGCGTGGGGTTGGCGTCGTATTGGCCGCGCACCTCACAGCCGAGCAGATCGGGGTTGTTGACCACACCGTAGCCGGCCATCTGAAGGTCGCGCTGCACGGTGTAGAGGGCCAGTGCCCCGTTGACCTGTGCGTCGCTGCCCTGGGTGGTGGTGCGCCGGCTGCCTTCCGCCGCCCACATGACCTGAGCGACGATGACGGTGGTGATCAGGGCCAGCGTGATGCCGACCATCAACTCGACCAGCGTGAAGCCAGCCTGTTGTCTCTTGGGGTGCGTGAGGGTGCCCATGGTGTCAGCCCGCCGCGCGAATGAAGGTGGTGGTGACGTACTGGTGGTCGCCGTCGGACGGCGAGGTCCAGCGCACCGTGATGGTCACTTCGCCGGTGGCAGCGTTCACGACATCGATCGTGCCCGTGCCTTTGGGCAAGCTGTTGGCCACCTTGGCCTGCCACTCGCTGCATCGGGCGTAGCCGTCGCAGGTGTCGTAGCTGCCGAGGTTGGTGGTGTCGGACCACATCACCCCGATGAGCTCGTTGGCCAGGTAGGTGGCGTCAGCACGTGACTTGGCACTGCTCTGTGCGTGGGTCATCTGGGCTTGCAGGCCCACCAGGGCCAACACGCCGATGCTGAAGATCAGGATGGCGACCAGGACTTCGATCAGCATGGCGCCGCGAACGTGCCGAGGGTGGGTCGGGTGCGGGCGTGGATGCGTGGGTTGGTGCATGGTGATGCTCCGCGTCAGGGGCAGCGACGTGGGTCGGTGTCGTCGGTGATGCCGGGGTCGCACATGCGCACCATGCCGTTGGCGCTGATGTCGATGCGCAGGGGGCGGTCGTCGCCCTGGCTGACGGCGTAGTCCACGGTGATGCGGGTCAGGTCGCCGCTGCGACGGCCGAAGGCGTCGAAGGTGACGCTGCTCGCGGCGGTGCTGCCATCGGACGCCACGCCGCTGATGCGCACGCCGGCACCGCCATCGGCGCCCACGTGGGTGGCCACGATCATCGGGTCGGTGGCGGACGTGGGGGTGTCGCTGGGCGCCGTGTCGCAAGCGCCTTCCGGGTCGCGCACGCTCACCACCCAGGAGGTGCCGGCTGCCGACAGTGCGCAGTCGCTGGTCAGGGCCGTGGTGCTGCCGGGCGTGACCAGGTGAAAACCGATGGCGCGGTTGCGGCGCACCGCTTCGTTGCGGGCGTGTTGCAGGCCGTTCTGCACAGCCTCGGCCTGGTTGCGCAGTCGGATGTTGCGCAGCCAGCTGTTGATGCTGGGCATGGACGAGGTCAGGATCAGCGCCAGCACGACCAGCACGACCGCGATCTCGATGATGGAAAAGCCGCGTTGACGCATGGCGAACCTCACGAGCAGTCTCCTGTGGACCTCAGGGCCCAGCAAGCCACGCCGGTGGTCGCCGAGCCTTTGAATTCGGTGGTGGCCTTGGCGCCGCGTTCATTGAGCGTGTAGGTGTAGCCCGCTGCCGTGCCTTTGCCGGTAGCGGTCAGCAGGTAAGCCTGGCCGCTGTCGGAGGGCTCGCAGGTGTAATCGAAGTACTTGACCTCACCGCCCACCTCGGCCGACGTCAGGGCCTCTGCGGCGGCGTTGCCGCATGTGGCGGCGTCTGCTGCCGGGGCGTAGCGGCGGTTGTCCTGGTAGAACTGCTCCAGCCGAATGCGCATCTGTGCCAGGTTGGTGAACGCCTCCTGCATCGCGCCACGGCGGATGTAGTCGGTGTAAGCCGGCAGGGCCACCGAGGCCAGGATGGCGACGATGGCCACCACGATCATCACCTCGATGAGCGTGAAGCCGGTGGCGCGAGCGCGTGTGTGAATCGGTGTGGACATGCCAGAAACCCCTTGGTGTGGATCCATGATGTCCACATCGGGAAATTCTGGTCAGGCATGTAGCCGAGCGAGCGGCAGAACAGCGTGACAAAGCACACGCTGTTCAGTCGGGTAACGTCTTGTTGCAGATGGCCCTTGACCGTTTGCGCCGAGGGCCTTGCCGTTCATCCGTTCGAGCCGACCGCTCGGGGGCGGGCCGGGTCGGCGCACCATTCGCTCCAGGAGCCGGCGTACAGCCGCCCCATCGGCAAGCCGGCGTGGGCCAGCGCCAGCAGGTTGTGGCAGGCCGTCACGCCCGAGCCGCACTGGTGCACGAGCCGGCTCAGGTCCTGCCCGGGCACGGTGGATTCGAACTCGGCGAGCAGTTGCGCCGCGGGCTTGAAGCGCCCGTCTTGCAGGTTGAGCTGGAAGAAGCGGTTGGCCGCGCCCGGGATGTGGCCGCCAACCGGGTCGAGCGTTTCGTTTTCGCCTCGGAAGCGGTCGGGGGCGCGGGCGTCGAGCAGTTGCACGCCAGGGGCGCGGCCCTGCAGGCTGGCGAGCACCTCGTCGGCGCTGAGCAGCCAGCCTGCTTGCGGTTTCAGGGCGATGTGGGTGAGGGGGCGTTCGGCAGGGGTGTCGGTGCTCACCGCACCCCCCGCAGCCTGCCAGGCGGCCCAGCCACCGTCGAGCACCTGCACCCGCGCGTGGCCCACCCATCGCAACAGCCACCAGGCGCGTGCGGCGAACATGCCACCTGCGTCGTCGTACGCCACCACGCGCGTGGTGGGCGTCAGGCCCCAGCGGCTCAGGGTGTCGGCCAGGGACTCCAGGGAGGGCAGCGGGTGGCGGCCGTTGCTGCCTGCCTTGGGGCCCGACAGGTCGCGGTCGAGGTGGGCATGCCGCGCACCGGGGATGTGGCCCGCGCGCCAGGCGGCTTCGCCCGCTTCGGGCTGCATCAGGTTGAAGCGGGCGTCGAGCACCAGCACGTCCTCGCTGCCGGGTTGCGCCAGCAAGGTCAGCAGGCTGGGGGCGTCGATCAGCGCAGGCAAGTCGGCGTGCATGGGGTGGCTCCGCAGCAGTCGGTCCAGGTCAGAACAGCGCCATGCTCAGCTTGCGGCGGTAGGCGTCGATGACAGGGTCGCCCTGCGGCACCTCGGCCTTGCCGGCGATCTCCAGTTTGGGCTTGCCGTCGGCCGCGCCAGGGGTCCCCGGGCCGCCAGGGCCACGCCCAGCCGCAGGCTTCGGTGCCGGCTTGCTCATCGTCTCCAGGATGCCGATGTAGAGCTTGCGCGGGGCCTCTTCGCCCCAGGCCTTGTCGCGCATGATGATTTCCAGCAGCTCGTCCATGGCCTCGGTGTTGCGGCCCATGGCCAGGTGCAGGCTGGCGAGCTCCAGGCGTGCGGCGAAGTCGCGCTTGTTGGCGGCGATGGCTTCTTGCAGCGTGCTCAGCGGGCGGCCTTGCGCGCGCACACCGATGACGGCATCGAGCACGCGCACGAAGGCGGCCGGGCGGGCCTCGACGATGGGGCCGCTGGTGCGCGGGCGCAGCGGCTCGGCCACCAGGCTGGCGTGCTGCAAGGCGGTGTCCGAGCCCTCGGCCAGCATCAGCAGGATCAGGTCGTAGCGGGCTTCGTCGTTGTTCGGGTCCTTTTCCAGCGCGTCGAGCAGCATGTCGACGGCGCCGCCGCTCTGGCCGTCGGCGGCCAGCTCTTCGGCCTGCGCGAGCTCGGCTTCAGCGACCACCTCGCCCTCGGAGGGCACGTGCTTGTCCAGGAAGCCGCGAATTTGCTCGGCGGGCAGGGCGCCCACGAAGCCATCGACCGGCTGGCCGCCCACGAACATCACGCAAAACGGGATGGAGCGCACGCCGAACATCTGCGAGAGCTGGCCCGAGATCTCGGGGTACTCGTCGGCGTTGACCTTGGCCAGGATGAAGCGGCCGCCGTACTCGGCTTCCAGGCTTTCCAGCACGGGGCCGAGCTGCTTGCACGGGCCGCACCAGGGCGCCCAGATGTCCAGCAGCACGGGCAGGCGCGTGGAGGCGGCGATGAGGTCGGCTTCGAAGTTCTCGTAGGTGATGTCGATCATGGTGCGATCACAGGGTGAAATGAGGCGGGCCGGGCCCAGCACGCCAGGTGCGGGCCCTGGCCTAAAATCCGTCCTTTGACGAGACAGGAGCCCGCGGTGAGCACATCCCCCCAGACCCAGAACCCATCCAACCCCAACGCCATCGAGGTGGGCGTGGTGATGGGCTCCAGCAGCGACTGGGACGTGATGCGGCACGCCGCCGACATTCTCACCGAGTTCGGCATCGCCTTCGAAGCCAAGGTGGTTTCGGCCCACCGCATGCCCGACGACATGTTCCGCTACGCCGAAGCCGCCGCCGAGCGGGGCCTGGTGGCCATCATCGCCGGCGCGGGCGGTGCGGCCCACCTGCCGGGCATGCTGGCAGCCAAGACAACGGTGCCGGTGCTGGGCGTGCCCGTGCCGTCGCGGCACCTGCAAGGCGTCGATTCGCTGCACTCCATCGTTCAGATGCCCAAGGGCATCCCGGTGGCCACGTTTGCCATCGGCACGGCTGGCGCGGGCAACGCGGCCTTGTTCGCGGTGGCCATGCTGGCCCACGGCAACCCGGCGCTGCGCGCCAAGCTCGATGCCTTCCGCGTCCGCCAGACCGAAGTCGCCCGTGCGATGACGAACGACCTGACCATGGAACCCAAAGCATGAGCGCCGCCAAGGACGTGATCCTGCCTGGCGCCACCCTTGGCGTGATGGGCGGCGGCCAGCTCGGCCGCATGTTCGTGCACGCCGCGCAAAGCATGGGCTACCGCACCGCCGTGCTCGACGCCGATGCCGCCAGCCCGGCAGGCCTGGTCTCGCACGAGCACATCCGCGCCCCCTACCTCGACGAATCGGGCCTGGCCGACCTGGCGCGCGTGTCCGCCGCCATCACCACCGAATTCGAGAACGTGCCGGCTGCCGCCCTGGCCAAGTTGGCTCAAACGCGCCCCGTGGCGCCCTCGGGCAGCGCCGTGGCCGTCTGCCAGGACCGCGCCCGCGAAAAGGCCCACTTTGTCGGCTGCGGCGTGGCCTGCGCCCCGCACGCCGTCATCGAGACGCCCGAGCAACTGGCTGCCATCACCGAAGAGCTGCTGCCCGGCATCCTCAAGACCTCGAGCATGGGCTACGACGGCAAGGGCCAGGTTCGCGTCAAGACCCGCGAAGAGCTGGCCGCCGCGTGGGGCCAGTTGCAGCAGGTGCCCTGCGTGCTCGAGAAGATGCTGCCCCTGGCCTACGAGGTCAGCGTCATCGTGGCGCGTGGACGCGATGGCCAGATCGTGCATTTCCCGCTGCAGCAGAACCTGCACCGAGACGGCATCCTGGCTGTGACGCAAGTGCCTGCGCCCAACGTGACCGAAGCGGTGTCGCAGCAAGCCTACGCCTTCGCTCACCAGATCGCCGCCTCGCTGAACTACGTCGGTGTGCTGTGCATCGAGTTCTTCGTGCTGGCCGATGGCAGCATCGTCGCCAACGAGATGGCGCCGCGCCCGCACAACAGCGGCCACCACACCATCGACGCCTGCGATGTGTCGCAGTTCGAATTGCAGGTGAGGGCCATGACGGGCTTGCCCCTGGTCGAGCCCGTGCTGCACAGCCCCTGCTTCATGCTCAACCTGCTGGGCGACCTGTGGTTCCCGGTGCAGGGTGGCGAGCGCGTGAAGGTGCAGCAAGAGCCAGATTGGGCCGCCGTCCTGGCCCTGTCAGGCACCCACCTGCACCTCTACGGCAAGACCGATGCCCGCGTGGGCCGCAAGATGGGGCACCTCACCGTCACCGGTGCCACGGCGGATGCCGCCCGCGCCACGGCGCTCAAAGCCGCCGCCATCCTCGGCATCGAGCCTTTTTGAAGGCAGACTGAGCACCCGCCCAGCCACCCCGACCGCCGCTTCAGCCACCATGCGCCTGCTCGACCCCGACTCCCAGCCCGACGCCATCGAGCAGGCCGCGCAACGCCTGGCCGAAGGCGGCCTCGTGGCCCTGCCCACCGAAACCGTCTACGGCCTGGGTGCCCGCGCCGACCGCGACGACGCCGTGGCCCGCATCTTCGCGGCCAAGGGGCGCCCGGCCGATCACCCGCTGATCGTGCACGTGCCCAACCAGGCCGCTGCGCTGTATTTCGTCACCACCTTCCCGCCCGTTGCGCAGCGGCTGGTCGAGGCCTTCTGGCCCGGGCCGCTGACGGTCATCGTGCCGCGTCACCCCGACATGGCCCGTGCCGCCGCAGGTGGGCAAGACACCATCGGCCTGCGCTGTCCAGATCACCCGGTGGCGCGCCAGTTGCTCGAAGCCTGCGCGCTCAAGGACATCCTGGGCATCGCTGCACCGAGCGCCAACCGCTTCGGCCGCATCAGCCCCACGCGCGCCAGCCACGTCATCGAAGAGTTCAAGGACCAGGGCGAGGGCCTGGACGAGGTCTGGGTGCTGGACGGCGGTGCGTGCGAAGTCGGCATCGAGTCCACCATCGTCGATTGCTCGCGCGATCAGCCTGTGCTGCTGCGCCCGGGCCGCCTGACGTTGGCCGAGCTCGAAGCCGTTGCAGGCGAGCCGCTGCTGTGGTCCAAACCCGAAGCGCCCGACCCAGCTGCGCCGCGCGCCTCCGGCACGCTGCTGTCGCACTACGCCCCGCGCGCCAAGGTCGTGTTGATGAGTGACGAGCAGATCGACCGCAGCCTCGATGTCATCGAGCCCGAAATCACGGCGGCCCTGCTGCGCGAGCGCCACCCCGGCACCCACACGCCGCCGCGCGTTGCCGTTTATTCGCGCAGCCTGTGGGCGCGCCGTGCGCCGCACAAAGGCGTGCTGCACCGCTCGATGCCCGGCGACGCCGCCACCGCAGCCCACGACCTCTTTGCCGACCTGCGCGAGATCGACGCTGCCGGCGTTGAGCAGATCTGGGTCGAGAGCCCGCCAGAAGGCGCTGCATGGGACGGTGTGAGAGACCGGCTCTCCCGCGCGGCGGCTGCCTGATCTGGCCTCGATCCACCGCCTTCACAAGCCTTCACACGACCGTGGCAGACTGCCGGGTTGAAAAACCGAATCACGAGAATCCCTGGAGAGCGTTCATGTCCCGTGTTGCCACCCGCCATCCGTCCCTGAACCCCAGCCAGCGCCTGGTGCGCCGCTTGGGTGTCGTGGCCCTGGCCTGCGCCAGCGTCGTGCTGGCTTCCTGCGGCGGCGGTGACCGCAAAAGCTACTTCACGCCGGACCGCATCGTGTCTTTCGGCGACGAGAACAGCGCCATTGCTTCCGACACGAGCTCCAACTTGCTGGACAGCACGTACCCCGGCGTGGCCACCGACCTGTCTGGCCTGACCTACACCGCCAAGGCCGTGGTCACGTCAGCCGCCGTGGTCTGCGCCTACGACAACAGCCAGGCCAGGGCCTGCAGCAGCGACAACGGCGTGACCTTCACCTCGGCAGGCACCACCTACCGCGTGCCCGCCGGACTGAACTGGGTCATCAAGTTCGAAGTCGATGCCGGCCCCACCAACCAGCGCACCACCGTCGTCGACTACGCCTGCGACGCCACCAGCACCTGGGTGCAGATCGTTGCTCGCGGCTACGGCAAGGGCTACACCAGCCAATGCGCACAAGACACGCGCGGAGGCGCGGTCAGCTACGCGGCACTGGGCGCCAAGACGGCCGATGTCATCGCCCAGATCAACGCTCACCGAGGCGAGCTCAACAGCAACACCGTGGTGACCATCATGGTCGGCCAGAACGACATCCTGGAGCAGTACCAGGCCATCCAGGGCAGCACGCAGACCGAAGCCGGCGCCATCGCCGAGCTGCAGGCGCGCGCGGCCAGCATGGCCTCGGCCGTTCGCGACGTCATCGGCACCGGTGCCAAGGTGGTGCTGGCGCTCACGCCCGACCTGGGGCAAACGCCCCTGGCCGTGGGGGCCGGCACGACCACGCTCATGACCAACCTCGTGCGCGCCTACAACGACCGCCTCTACATCACCGGCCTGGGCAATGTGTCCGGGCGCAGCCTGGCGGGCGTCAACCCCGAGTCGCTGACCAAACCCGGCACACGCAGCAACGCTTACCAGTACGCCACGCCGCTGTGCGACGCCGCGGCCGTGCTGCGTCCTGACGGTGGCGCACCGGCCAACGACGATGAAAAGCTGCTGTTCTGCACCAGCCAGTACTACACCTCAGGCGCAGCCTCCAACACTGCCATCTGGGCTGACGCCAAGCGCCCCGCCCCGCTGCTGCACAACCTCATCGGCGTGACGGTGTTCAACCGCGCCTACGAGCAGTTCTGATCGGCTGGGCGCCGCCCATACCTGATCTTCATGGCCAGGATCACCGTGGCGAAGGTCAGCGTGATCACGTTGGCCACCGTCACCGGCACCGAGCCGATCGACAGTCCGTAGACCAGCCACAGCGCCACCCCGGTGGTGAAGCAGCTGTACATGCCCAGCGAGATCCCGCTGACGTCGCGTGTGCGAAACGTCAGCCAGACCTGCGGCAGGAAGGACGCCGTGGTCAGCGCCGCAGCGATGGCGCCGATCCATTCGATGGTGGCAGGCGTCAGGGGCAGCCATTCGGGCAGGTGGTTCGCGGCGGGCATGCAGGTGGGGTGTCGAAGAAGAGGGTGGTGCGGGTTGGCGTGTGCGCCGTGCGGCGTCAGCGGTCCTGGCGGGCCCAGTCGATCAGGGCTTGCAACAGCGGCCGTGCCGCGTCGGCGCGAGGGTGGTTGACCAGCCCCACGACGACGATGCGTTGCCCTGATTCTCCCAGCACGTAGCCAGACACCGAGACCACGCCCTCCAGCGAGCCCGTCTTGATGTGGGCCTGGCCGGCGGCGGCCTGCCAGCGGCGCGTGGTGCCGTCGACCCCATTGAGTGGCAGTGAAGCGATGAACTCGGGCATCACCGGGCTGCGCCACATCGCCTGCAGCCATTGCGCCATGCACCGCGCCGAGGTGTGCTCCAGGCGTGACAGGCCGGAGCCGTTGTCGAGCACCAGGGCGTCGCTCTGGCAGGCGGATTCAGCCCCTCCCGTGGCCTCGATCACCTGGTGCGTCACCCGGGATCGGGCTTGGGCCAAGGTCGCCGGGGCGCGTCGGGTGTCACCACCCGCATCGCCAGCGTTGCCGTTCTGCCCGGGGTTGCCACCCGAGCCGCCAGGCGCCAACGCCAGGCTCAGGAACAGCTGGCGCGCCATCACGTTGTTGCTGAACTTGTTGATGTCCCGCACCACGCTGGCCAGCGGGGGCGACACCCAGGTCTGCCAGGTGGGCATGCCAGCGGGCCAGCTGCCATCGCGCACCGCCTGGCCCAGTTGGCCGCCGGCGCCTTGCCAGGCGGTTTCCAGCAGGCGGGCGGCGTGGTCGCCGGGGCCATCCCCGCTCCACAGCAGGGGCCACTCCTTCTCGCCGCAGGCCGCAGGGTAGGCGCCGCTCAGGCGCACATGCCAGCGAGCCCGGCCATCGTGCGGCCAGCCAGCCACGGGGGCGATGTCCAGCTTGAGCGCAGCACGCCAGTCGCCGCAGGCCCCACCGGCGGCCAGGCTCAGGCGGTGTTCCAGTTGCACCCCGTGCAGGGGCGGCTCCAGGGTGGCCAGGGCCTGACCCGGGCGCGCCGCGTCGGGCATCACGCGCAGCGTGACCGCTTGGTGGTTCAGCAGCAGCGCATCGGGTCCGGCGTTGTAGGGCTTGAGCGATTGCCCATCGAAGGCGCCTGGGTCGTGAGGCGGCAGCTCGAACAGGCTGCGGTCGATGACGATGCCGCCTCGGATGTCGCGCAGGCCCGCGCTGCGCCAGCGGGCCATCATGCGTTGAACGTGCTCGATGAGCAGGGACGGATCGCCGCCCCCGCGCAGGTGAAGCGGCCCGTCGAGTGCCCCGTTGGCTTGCAGCGTGCCCCCCAGGCCCACGTCGGTGCGCCACACATGGGCCGGGCCCAGCTGCTTGAGGGCCACGCCCGTGGTGAACAGCTTCATCACCGACGCGGCTTGCCGAGGGGCTTCGCCCTGGTGTTGCCAGCGCGGCTGGGGCGCGTCCACCGGCCAGACCATGAGCGAGACGGCCTCGGCCGGCACGCCGCTTTGTTTGAGCGCCTGCTGCAGGGTCGGCGGCCAGGCGCCCGAGGGGGTTTGGGCCTGGCTGGGTGTGGCGATCAGGCCCATGCTGACAAAGGCGCCGACCAGGGCGCCGGCCAACATGCCTGAGCTCGGGTGGCGCGGCGCTGCTCGGGGGGCGAGCGTGGTCTGGGTGAATGGGGTGGGCATGGCCTGGGATCATAGGTCGGGCGGGCCCAGCCCCCCGGCTAAACTCCGCCCATGCCCGCCTCCCCCATGTCTCAACCCGATCCGACCCCCGTTCTGCTGGCCCTGGACACCGCCACCGAGCGCCTGCACGTCGGCCTGTCTGCGCCGGTCACCGGTGTGGCGCCTGAGGCGGGCCGGGCTTCGGTGGTCGCGCAAGAGCTGGCTGGAGGCGCCCAGGCTTCGGCCGGCCTGCTGCCTGCCTTGCAATGCCTGTTGCGCGACGCGGGCCTGGACTGGCCCGATGTGAGCGCCATCGCATTCGGTGCGGGGCCGGGGGCCTTCACTGGCTTGCGCACGGCCTGCTCCGTCACCCAGGGCCTGGCGCTGGGCCTGGGGGTGCCGGTCATCGCGCTGGACACCCTCATGGCCGTGGCCGAGGACGCTCGCCAACGCGCATCAGAGCCCTTGCCCGCAGGCGAGATCGTCTGGGTGCTGCAAGACGCGCGCATGGGCGAGCTCTACGTGGGCTCGTTCAGCTGGGACGGCCAGCGTTGGGCGGTTCACACGCAGGCCGCTTTGTGGCCGATGGGCGAGCCGCGTGCGCGCTGGGCCACTCGCGCCGACGGCGTGCGCGTGTGCGGCAACGCCCTGAGCGCCTGCCCCGGCGCGTGGGAGGGGCTCTCGCCCGAGGACACCCAGGTGCTGGCCCCTGACGCCATGCCGCGCGGCGGCGCGCTGGTCGAGCTGGCCCGCCAGGCCTGGGCCAGCGGCCAGCAGGTGGACCCCGCCCTGGCTCTGCCTTGTTATGTGCGAGACAAAGTCGCCCAGACCACCGCCGAACGCGCGGCGGCTCAGGCATGATGCCCGCCTGATTCGCCTTGCCCATCCCTGCCTGCCCTTGTCGGCCCATTGCCCCCGAGACCCGAGATGAACCGCCCGGTCCTGCGCGACACCGCCGCCTCGACGCCTGATCAGGCCGCCGTGGGGCTGACCGCGCGCGCGCTCACCGACGAGGACGTTGACGCCTGGGTGGACCAGGAGCGGCAGGCTTGCCTGCACCCCTTGCACGCCTGGACGCCAGAGAACTACCGCTCTTCGCTGCGGGCGGGCTACTGGAGCCGCGTGTTGTGCGCGGGTGACCGCGTCGTGGCCGTGTGCGTGGCCATGGACGGTGTCGACGAGATCCACCTGCTCAACATCGCCGTGGCCCGCGACTGGCATTGCCAGGGGCTGGCGCTGGCGCTGTTGCAAGCCCTGTATGGGCGCTGCGTGCATCAGCGCGCCCAAGCTTTGTGGCTGGAGGTGCGACCCAGCAACGCCCGGGCGCGGGCGCTTTACCAGCGCGAAGGCTTTGTGGACATCGGGGTGCGCAAGCACTACTACCCGGCCGAAAATGGGCGCGAGGACGCCCTCGTCATGCGCCGCGAGATCCAGCTGGAGGCCGCGCATGCGCTGGACTGAACGTCAACTGGCCATGCTCAAGGAGATGGGGGTGGCCGCCTTCTGGCCGCTTCAGCCGCTCCCTGCTGCCGATGCGACCGCCGCGCCCGATGCGCCACCTGCCGAGTTCCGGCAGTCCGGTGCCCAGCCGGCCGAGGCCCATGCCCTGGCCGCCGAGGTGATCGCCCGGGCCGAGCGCCACAGCCGCGTCGAGCACGCTGGCGCCGGTCCCACGCCCGGTGAGTCCCCTGTGCGCGCTGCGCCCCCTGCCACGCGCCCGCCTGCTCGCGTGGCCAAGCCTGTGCCCACTGCGGAGAACGCGAGCGGGGCCGCGTCTTCCCATGCGCCCGAAGCGCAACTGGGCCCGCGCCCGGTTGGCGTCGAGACCATGGGCTGGCCCGCCTTGCGCGAGGCGGTGGCAGGTTGCCAGGCCTGCGGCCTGTGCCAGGGCCGTCGCCAGACCGTGTTCGGCACAGGCCATGAACAAGCGCGCTGGATGATCGTCGGGGAAGCGCCCGGCGAGCAGGAGGACCGCCAGGGCGAGCCCTTTGTCGGCCGCGCCGGCCAGTTGCTGGACCGCATGCTCGCCGCCATCGACCTCACGCGCGGCGAAGCCGGCCCCGATCGCCAGGTCTTCATCGCCAACGTGCTCAAGTGCCGTCCGCCGGCCAACCGCAACCCGCTGCCGCAGGAGGTCGCGCAGTGCGAGCCCTTCTTGCTGCGGCAGATGGCGCTGGTGCAGCCCGACATCGTCGTCGCGATGGGCCGCTTCGCCGTGCAGTCCCTGCTCAAGACGAGCGAGCCCATCGGCAAGCTGCGTGGGCGCGTGCACGAGGTGGCGGGCGTGCCGGTGGTGGTCACCTACCACCCGGCTTATCTGCTGCGCAACCCGGCCGACAAGGGCCTGGTCTGGGACGACCTGTGCCTTGCGCGCGAAGTGCAGGCCGGCGTGCAGGCGCGGCGCGCTGGCGAGGCTTGAGCCGGCCTGCGCAAGGCCCAGGCCAGGCGCTCAGTTGCCCGGCTCGTTCGCGTCGAGGTAGCGGCGGCGCCTGAACCACCACACCAGGCCCACGGCCACCAGCAGCATCAGGCCCAGGGCCACCCAGAAGCCGAGCTGGTTGTGGATCAGCGGCAGGCCATCGAAGTTCATGCCGAAGATGCCGGTGATCAGGTTCAGCGGCAGGAAGATGGCCGTGAGCACGGTGAGCGTGCGCATGATGTCGTTGGTGCGGCTGCCCTGCGCCGAGAAGTGGATCTGCACCGCGCTCTCGGCCGAGCTCTCCAGGCGTCGCACATGGGCCAGCACGCGGGCGATGTGCTCGTGCACGTCGCGCGAGCGCACGCGCAGCACTTCGCGTTCGCGCACGGCCAGGGGGTCCGAGGGCGAGGGCCAGTCCTCCAGCGCGTCGATCCACTCCTGCACCGCGCTGCTCTGGTCCTCGCAGGTGTCTTCGAGCATGTGCAGGGTGTTGCGCGCCTCCAGCAGGGCCTGCCAGTGCTTGAACTGCTGGCGGTTGCTCAGCAACTCCTGCTGCAGGTAGGCGAACTGGCGGGTCAGCAGGCGGCGCAGGTCCAGGTAGCTGTCGACCATGTGGTTGACGATGCGTAGCATCAGGTCGGGCGGGCTGGGCGGCAGGCGCGAGGTGCTGCCGCGCGTTTCGTGGAAACGGGGCGTCAGCGTGTCGTGGCCCTGACCCTGGGCGTGGGGCTCGTTCAGGCCATGGGTTGGGCGCTGCTCCGATGGCAGCAGGTCTGCGGGCACGTCCACGGGCGTGTCGACCTGGCTCGAGGGCTCGGCCAGCTCGCCTCCAGCGTCGCTCGGGTTGGCTTCGGCCACCTCGTGCAGGCGCCCGGCTGGCGGGATCATCTGGCTCAGCCGGGCCTCGAAGAAGTCGCGCACCGAGCAGTCGGCCGGGTGCACCGTCAGCAGCACCCGGTCGAACACCGCAAAACCCACCGGGCTGGTGTCGATGGCGGCCATGGCCTGACGCGCCGAGGTGGCCGTGCCGTGCGCCTCATCCAGGAACAGGCGTTGCGTGCCCGGGCCCGCAGCCAGGCGCCTGAACACCAGCAGGTCGTACCAGGAGGTGTAGTCGTACTGCGAGGGCAGCTGCGCGTTGAGCAGGTCGGTGACATGCAGGTCCATCAGGCCGCCGCCGGCAAGCTTGTGCAGCTGCTGCTGGATCTCGGCCAGGCGCACCTCGAAGACGCGCCGGCTGGTGGTCACCCACAGGAAGCCTTGTGCCGGCAGCGTGGCCGGCCAGTCCTGCAGCTCGGTGAACTGTTCGTGGATGTGAAAGAGGCGCACGCGCGACGGGCTCCGTCAGGGCAGGGTTGGGCTTGAAAGGATTCAGCCGCGCAGTCGCTCGGCGGCGTCCAGCGCGAAGTAGGTGAGCACGCCATCGGCGCCGGCGCGCTTGAAGGCCAGCAGCGACTCCATCATGGTCGCGTCATGGTCGAGCCAGCCGTTCTGGGCCGCTGCTTTGATCATGGCGTACTCGCCGCTGACCTGGTAGGCAAACGTCGGCACCTTGAACTCGTCTTTGACGCGGCGCACGATGTCCAGGTAAGGCATGCCGGGCTTGACCATCACCATGTCGGCGCCTTCGGCGATGTCCATGCCCACTTCGCGCAGTGCCTCGTCGGAGTTGGCCGGGTCCATCTGGTAGACCTTCTTGTTGGCCTTGCCCAGGTTGGCCGCCGAGCCGACCGCGTCGCGGAAGGGGCCGTAGAAGGCGCTGGCGTACTTGGCGCTGTAGGCCATGATGCGGGTGTGCACCAGGCCTTGCGATTCGAGCGCATGGCGGATGGCCCCGATGCGGCCGTCCATCATGTCGGACGGGGCCACGATGTCCACGCCCGCGTCGGCTTGCACCAGGGCTTGCTGGGTGAGCACCGCCACCGTGGTGTCGTTGACGATGTAGCCGGTGTCGTCGAGCAGGCCGTCCTGGCCGTGGCTGGTGAAGGGGTCGAGCGCCACGTCGGTCATCACGCCCAGCTCGGGGAAGCGCCGTTTGAGTTCGCGCACCGTGCGCGGCACCAGGCCCTCGGGGTTGAGCGCCTCGCGGCCATCCGGGGTCTTGAGCGAGGCGTCGATGACCGGGAACAGCGCCAGCACCGGCACGCCCAGTTGCAGGCAGCGCTCGGCCGCGGCGTACAGCGCGCTGCGGCCCAGGCGGCTGACCCCGGGCATCGATGCCACAGCCTGCTCGCCTTCGTCCTGATCGAGCACGAAAACCGGGTAGATCAGGTCGGCCGATGTCAGTTCATGTTCCCTCACCAGGCGGCGGGAGAACTCGTCACGGCGCAGGCGGCGCAGGCGGTGCTGGGGGAAGTGCAGGGGCGTCATCCGGGGGGGCGATTCACCCCCCACACCGGGCCAGTGGCGTTTGTGTGAAGGATGGCAAAGTTGATAAAAAAAACACCCCCCGCAGGGTTATTTCGGACAAGGGGGGCAGCCAAGCTTGAGCAAGCTCCCTATAATGGGAAGTGAATGATACGCCGCAAGGCCTCATTCCCTGCTTTTCCTCCCTGAGCAGGTGCCTTACGTGATGACAGCGTCAAGGCTTCACAGCCCCGGCTTTTGCCGGGGCTCTTTTTTTTTCTGTGCTCATAATCCCCCATGAGCTCCGCTTACCTCTGGGTCAAAGCCCTGCACATCGTCTTTGTGGCCAGTTGGTTTGCTGGCTTGTTCTACCTGCCCAGGCTGTACGTCAACCTGGCCACGGTGCCGCCCGACAGCCATGCCGAGCGCGAACGCCTCTTGCTGATGGCGCGCAAGCTCTACCGTTTCAGCACCTTGTTGATGATCCCGGCGCTGGTGCTCGGGCTGCTGCTGTGGCTTTACTTTGGCGTGGGCAAGGGCCCTGGGCAAATTTGGCTTCACATCAAGCTGACGCTGGTCATCGGCGTCATCGGTTATCACCACGTCTGCCGGCGCCTGTTGCGCGACTTCGAGGCGCTGCAAAACCGCCGCAGCCACAAGTGGTTCCGTGTCTTCAACGAGGTGTCGGTGCTGCTGTTCGCGGCCATCGTCTGCCTGGTGGTCATCAAGCCCACCATCGGCTGAGCCCCGGATGTCGGCGCATCGCAGCTCGGCCTGGCCCCTGTCCTGGGTGGCGGGCGGGCTGATTGCCTACGCGACCCTGCACCCGTTGACCGGGTGGCATTGGCCAGGCTGGGACGCCATCCGCTGGTTGTTGCCCAAGCAGTCCTACGAGGTCATGTCCGACGTGACGGCCAACCTGCTGGGCTACCTGCCCTTTGGGCTGGTGCTCTGCCTGGCTTGGTTGCGCTCCGGCCAGGGCACTTTCGGGGCCGCCTGGCGGACCCTGTTCACCGCCTCGGCCTTGTCTTATGGCCTTGAGCTGCTGCAGCACTTGCTGCCGGGCCGGGTGCCCTCTGTGACCGACTGGATCCTCAACACCCTGGGGGCGGCCTGGGGGGTGTTGGGTGCGCTCACCTTGCACGCCCTGGGCCTGGTCGATGTCTGGCATCGGCTGCGTGAGCGGTGGTTCATTCCCCAGGCGGGGCATGGCCTGGCCTTGTTGTGCCTGTGGCCACTGGGGCTGTTGTTCCCGCCGCCGCTGCCGTTGGGGCAGGGCCAGATCTGGCCGCAGTTGCGCTTGCTGCTGGTGGAGTTCACGCAGGACACGCCCTGGCAGGGGTGGTTCCTGCCCGACGACCCTTTGACGCTGTGGGTCGTGTTGCCTGGCGCCTGGCAAGGCAGCGCATGGGCCCCGGAAGTGGAGGCGCTGACCGTGGCCCTGGGGTTGATGGCGCCCTTGTGTGTGGCCGGCGCCCTGGCCAGCCAGCGCAGCTTGCGCATCGCCCTGATGGCCCTGCTGGTGTTGGCGGGGGTGGTTTTCACGGCCCTGGCCTCGGCCTTGAACTTCGGGCCGGTTCACGCGCTGAGTTGGGTCACGCTGCCAGCCGCTTCGGGCATGCTGCTGGGCGCATCGGCGGCGGTCTTGCTGGTCAACCGGGGGCGTGCCACCTGCGCGCTGCTCGGGGTGGTGGTCCTGGTGGGGTTGCTGGTGCTGGTGCACCAGGTGCCGAGCGACCCGTATTACGCCGAAACCCTGCTGGCCTGGGAGAGCGGGCGCTTCATCCGGTTCCATGGGCTGTCTCGCTGGTTCGGCCTGCTGTGGCCTTTCCTGGCCCTGCTCTGGCTGCTGTCGCGACTGCTGGGGCGAGATGCCCCTGCGCCCGCTCGCACGGGGCCCAGCCACTAGAATCCCGGCATGGCCTATTACGAGCGTCACATCTTCTTTTGCCTGAACCAGCGCATCAATGGCGAAGCCTCGTGCGCCGACCACGCTGCCAAGGCCGGGTTCGACCACTGCAAGGCCCGTGTGGCCGCAGCCGGTCGCAACGGCAAGGGTGGCGTGCGGGTCAACAAGGCCGGCTGCCTGGACCGCTGTGCTGGCGGGCCGGTGGCCGTGGTCTACCCCGAGGGCACCTGGTACACCTTCGTCGATCAGAGCGACATCGACGAGATCGTTGACCGTCACCTGATCGGTGGGGAGGTCGTCGAGCGCCTGGAGCTGCCGGACGACGTCGGCCGCTGAGGCGGTCCACCGCTTCGCAACACCATGCTTGGGCGCCCGCAATCCCTGCTCATCGACGGCCCGGCCGGCCACATCGAGGTCGTGGTCGAGGACCCGACGGGGCCAACTGCGCCGCGCGGCCTGGCGGTCATCGCCCACCCACACCCGCTCATGGGCGGCACGATGGACAACAAGGTGGTGCACACCCTGGTGCGCGCTTTCGTGCTGGCGGGCTGGCGGGCGGTGCGGTTCAACTTCCGTGGCGTGGGTCAGTCCGAAGGCCAGTACGACGAGGGCCGGGGAGAAACCACCGACCTGCTCTCCGTGGTGTCCCATCACCTGAGTGACCCGACGCTGGCGGGCAAGCCGCTGGCCCTGGCGGGGTTCTCGTTCGGTGGGTACGTGGCGGCCCAGGCCAGCAGTCGCTTGCTGCAAGCGGCGGCCGACCAGCCTGCGGTGCGCGCACCGTCCACCGTGGTGCTGGTCAGCCCGGCCGCGTCGCGCTTCGACGTGCCAGCCGTGCCCCCTCACACCCTGGTGGTGCAGGGCGAGGCCGATGACGTCGTGCCCCTGTCTGCCATCCTCGACTGGGCGCGGCCACAGCAGCTGCCGGTGACGGTGGTGCCGGGCGCAGGCCACTTCTTCCATGGGCAACTCGGCGGCTTGCGCGACATCGTGTTGCGCCACCTGAGGGCCGATGCCGCCCGCGAGGCCGGGGGCTGAACGCCGCGCTTCGCGGCCGATCCGTTTCGTTCGCCGCCAGCGCGTGCATCACGCGCTTGCAAAACTTTGCATCCTCTTCCTTGTGTTCACCCTTCCTTCCCCCCATATTGCCGGCATGACTGCTTCCCCCTCCCGCCGCCACCTTCTGGGCGCGACCACTTCGGCCCTGGTGGCCGTGGCGCTGTCCCTGTCTTCCCTGGGCGCCGTTGCCCAATCTCCGTCGGGCGCTGCCCCGTTGTTCGCCGAGCCCACCCAGGCCATGCCGCAGCCACCCGAGGTGGCGGCCCGCGCGTTCATCCTGCAAGACCTGTCCTCGCGCCAGACGCTTGGCGCGCGCAACGCCGACCAGGCCGTCGAGCCGGCCTCGCTGACCAAGCTGATGACCGCTTACCTGGTTTTTCAGGCGCTGAAGGACGGCAAGCTCTCGCTGACGCAGGAGCTGCCCGTTTCCGAGCGCGCCTGGCGCACGGGCATGACGGGGGCCTCGCGCTCGTTCATCAACATCAACAGCCGCGTCAAGGTCGATGACCTCATCAAGGGAATGATCGTGCAAAGCGGCAACGACGCCACCGTGGCCCTGGCCGAAGGCGTGGGCGGCACGGTCGAGGTCTTCGTCGAGATGATGAACCGCCAGGCCCAGGCTTTTGGCCTCAAGCAGACCAAGTTCGCCAACCCCGAAGGCCTGACTGCCCCGGGTCACTTGAGCACGGCGCGCGAGCTGTCGATCATCGCCACGCGCCTGATCTCCGACTTCCCGAACTCGCTGCCTTACTACTCCATGAAGGAGTTCACCTTCAACGGCATCAAGCAGGGCAACCGCAACCTGCTGCTGTTCCGCGACCCGACGGTCGACGGCCTGAAAACGGGCTACACCGACAACGCCGGCTACTGCCTGATCTCGACCTCCAGGCGCCCCACCGCCGGTGGCGAGCGCCGCTTGCTGAGCGTGGTGCTGGGCGCTGCGTCGCCCGAGGCCCGCGCCAACGAGAGCCAGAAGCTGCTGAACTGGGGCCACAGCGCCTTCGACGTGGTCAAGCTGTTCGACGGCAACCAGGCCGTCAGCACCGCCCAGGTCTGGAAGGGTGCGGCCAACTCGGCGCGCCTGGGGCGCTTGCAACCCGTCGTCGTGGTGGTGCCGCGCGGCCAGGCTGCTGCCGTCAAGACGGTGGTGACGCGCAATGACCCGCTGCTGGCCCCCTTGAGCAAGGGCCAGTCCGTGGGGCGCCTGCAGGTCACCCTGAACGGCCAGCCCTGGCAGACCCTGCCGCTGCAGTCGCTTGACGACGTGCCGGCTGCCGGCTGGCTGGGTCGCGCCTGGGACGCCATGCGCCTGAGCATCCAGTGAGGCACCTGACATGAGCACGCACCAACCCGTCAACCCACCGATCCCGCCAGAGCAGTCGCTGATCGAGTACCCCAGCCGATTCCCGATCAAGGTCATGGGCCCTCACCACGAGGAGTTCGTGGCTTCGGTCGTGGCCGTGGCCGTGCAGCACGACCCGGGCTTTGACGCCGCCACGCTGGAGCGCCGCCCCAGCAGCAGCGGCACCTACGTCGGCCTGACCGTGGTGGTGACCGCCACCAGCCGCGAGCAGCTCGACAACATCTACCGCGCCATGACCAGCCTGCCGCAGGTCAAGTACGTGCTCTGACGGGTTGACTCATGGCTGTTGACGCTGCCTGCTGCCGGATTCCCCGTGCTGAAGTTGAGCATCTTTGGGGTCCTCTGGCCGAACTGAATCAGGTGCCAAGCGTGGACGTGCCCCAATCGCACACCAAACGCATGGCCTGATCGGCGTTGCCCGGAGCCAGCCGTCGTGCGTGCATGCGCAGCAGCCCTGCACAGGTTTGCAGGCTGTACACACTGGGCGCCGTTGCCGCTGGCAAATCCAGCCACCAACGAACGCGTGCATGCCATTCGCCCAGGTCGTCACGACAATCCAAGGTCATGGGCGCGCCATGGTTCAACATCGAGCCGTGACACTCGACATCCAGGCCCGGCAGCCAATCCTGCAGCAACACCGCTCGCCCGTCGAGCAACGCCGAGCAAGCCAGCCCCAACATGGCCTGCCGGCCCCACTCTGCCGTGTCCATGGCGCATTCAAGGCGCAGCACGGCACCCTCTTCGATCAGGATGCGAACTTCGTCGGGGCCTTGTTGCATTTGACGCTCAAGGCTTGGTTGCGGTGGATGGCGCAGCCACCCCCGCCACGCTCGCCGCCACCGCATCGGCAGGCCGCAAGCTGGACAGCACCAGTCTGAAGTAGGCCAAACCCTGATCGAACGGTGGCGGCTGGAGGCCTCTGATGCCAGGGCGCGCAGGCTTGAAGGGCACCATCTCGAAGCGCTGCTTGGACGGGTTCCATTGCCTGGTTG
>Ga0180008_1000625_pt1 | contig 27425 bp, 37 predicted proteins | sample MM_PW_MetaG_FD_121121 | JGI IMG/M metagenome (GOLD analysis project Ga0180008, IMG submission 121121) | Groundwater microbial communities from the Aspo Hard Rock Laboratory (HRL) deep subsurface site, Sweden - MM_PW_MetaG | ecosystem: Environmental > Aquatic > Deep subsurface > Groundwater... | reverse complement strand
TCCCCCATGGCGCTGGGCTGTAGCCTGGACGGCCGGCGAACGCTTCGACGAGCCCCACGTCTTCGCGTTCCTCCGGCGGGCCTGTGCCAGACCGCCGGGCCTGCACCAGAAGCTCGGTTGACGCGAAGCGAGGCAACGAGGCTCTCCCAAGCCGTTGAAGCTGCCAGTTCGCGTTCTCAGCCGCCCAAGGATCCTGGAACGCGAACCCGTCCGCTTTGAGCGCGTCCAGCGGCTCGGTAACCGGCTCGACCCCGCTCTCCGCCCACCCGAGATTGCCTGTCGTCCCTGCCATGTCCTACCCCTACAGGAGCCGCCCGAGCAGCCCCAGATCGAATCCATGTCCCGCCGTGTCGAAGCGCCATGCGGGCGCCACGGACTCGACGATTGCAGCACCCACGCCCGCCGGCCGGATGTCGTCCATGATCTCCGACACCCTTGCCGCCATCGTAGCACTCAGCGCCGCATCCCGGTAGAAGGCGATCATGTAGGCCGGTCCGCCGAGCTGACGGTAAACGCAGACCTCGCCCGCGGTGAACGGAGCTGCAACAAGCCGAAGCACCTCGAGCAGCCGATCGGCGTTGCCTCCCGAGAGGTTGGCTAAGATGCGAGCCGAGATGAAGCGCCGGTAATCGTCGTCCGCTAGCGTCCCCCGGATCTCTCCGACGAGTCGCCCCCATCTGTCCAGCTGCGTCCCCACCGAGGCCGAGAGCAGCTGGTCGGTCCGTAGGTCGAGGTAGTCGTCCTCGAGCGCCTGGATGGGCACCACGAGCCCGACGATGAGGCCCTCGATGTTGTCCCGATTCTGCATCTGGACAAGCAGCTCGTCGAGCGCCTCGGTCTCATGGTCTGTCTGGTAGGGTGTGGCCATCAGACGTGCGTCACGGCGATGTCGATGGCGGCCAGCGTGCACTTCTCTAGCGCGGTCGGCACACCCACGAAGGCAAGGGCTGTCACGTCATTGATCCCCGGGATGGCATCGAGCGCCGTGTACACGGGCAGGAGCTTGGGCGCCTCGCCAATTCCGAGATCGTCGATCACGGCGATGATGGCGGCCTTGATCACGGCATCTGCAACGAGATTCCCGTCAACCACAGTCACGGTACACGGATTGAGTGCCAGCGCATCGGGCACGGCAAAGCGCACGACCTGATCGATTCCCTCGATGTCCGTCACGGTTGCGGTGTATGTCGTCCCGAGCACTGCGCTTGCGTCTGCCGAGGCGATGCCCGCCGGGGCACGTCTCCAGATGGACTCGGCGATGGTCTGCTGGAGCGCTGCGAGCGCCGGATCGGGGTACACGATGACGAGGTATTGGTGCCCCGGGATCGATACGCCACCAACGGTGACCGGATAGTCCGTGGCGTTCTCGTAGACGATGGCCTCACCCACGCCGTCGATCTCCCGGAGCGCCGAGCGAATGGCGTTGACCGAGGCTGATCCGATGATCTGCAGCGACTCCCGGCGCCGGAGCCGGAGCTCCTCGTCCGTCTCGACGTCCCTGCCGGGCACTGCGTCTGCTGCCTGGGTCACCGTATCCCAGTCCGCGATCGGGGTCACGATGGTTGCCGTCCCGGGCACGTCCAGCGTCGCTGCAGCTGCTGTCACCGGGCCGGGCAGCGGAGGCGAGAAGATCCCGTCGATGGCTCCGAGAGCGGGAATAGTCACGCCTGCGGTGAGCACCCAGTCCTGCCCCTGGTCGTCCCGGACGGTCGAGCCTGCGGGCACCACGACCGGGCCGGCCCCGGTCCCGAGCGAGAGGGTCACCAACGAATAGGCGGCCGGAATGCGGGTCACACCGACGAGCGTGCAGAGGTTGTCGAGGTAGACCCCGCTGGCGTTGCGCTCGTCGAAGCTGTCGTACAGGTCCTGGCTGGCCTCGGCCAGCTCGTCAAGCCGGGCCATCATCACGTCCGCGAAGGTCCCGATCGCGCTGTTCTCGAGCAGGAGGCCGGCGCCGAGCTCGGCTCGAATGGCGGCCCGGGCGTCGATGATCAGTTGAGCGAGCCTGGTGGCGATGTAGCCTGTCAGTGGGAGCGCCATCAGATGGTCACCTCGGCCGCGTCGAGCAGCCCCTCGTCAGTCGTCACACCGGCCACGAGCACGGTCACCGTCCGGGTCGAGCTGTTGTAGGTGGCCACCACCTGGCTCGGATCGACTCGCACCACGCCGGCACACGCCACGATCTCCGCACGGACGAGCGCCTCGATCTGCCGGAGCACGGCGGCGTCGAGCTTGCGGCCGTCGCTACCCGTCCACGCCAGCCAGGACAGACCGCGCCGGGTGTCGAGGAAGTACTCCCCGACGAACGTCTTGAGCCGGATCAACAGCTCCTGGCGAATGGCTGCCTTGCCCGTCAGGAGCACGCCTCCGGCGGTCAGGTCGAGGTCTCCGGTATCAGTCAGTGCGAGATCGCGTGCGGTGGCCATCAGGCGATGCTCCCGGTCCCTGTGAGCGGGGCCGGAGGAATCACTGGAGCCCCAGTGGGAGCCCCAAGCCCGGTGGTCACCTGGAGCCCGGCATCGGCCGGGCCAACCTGGGTCGAGACAGTCACGAGGCCGGTCTTGACGAATGTGTCCGCGTTGTTGGCGATGGCCGTGGCAATCGCTGTAGCCTTCTGCATGGCCGTCTGTCCGGTCAGATTCTCGAAGATGGTCGTCAGATCGCCCTCGAGCCCAGCAATGAATCCGGCCTTGTCGAGCGCCATACTACACCTCCCCTTTAATCTTCACGCTCAGATGCGGGTACGTCGGACTCGCCACGTTGTCCATTGGAGCTGCAATCACGCCCTCGAGCGGGGGCCCGCTCGGTCCGGCCGGTGTGGCGTGCGTGTGGGCGTTGAACAATGTCGCGAAACTCGTCCCGAGCACGAACGCCTGGGCCGCGGTGATCGAGCCGAGGGCAATGTGCGGAGCGGCCATGACCACCGTGTCCGCGAGCACCTGGGCCAGCGGAGCCGATGGGCTCGACAGCCCGGCGATGGCCACGGCGTCCGACAGGTCGAAGCGACGGGGATCCCGCGGTGACACGTCCCCCGAGTCGTTGGCCTTCCACTCGGCCAGCGAGCGCTCCGAGATCACGAGCAGCACGTCGTCACCGGAGGTCAGCGGCCACGTGATCGAACACCCGCCGCCCTGCGGAAACAGCACGGGCACCCGGTTGAGCACCGGCAACCGGTAGGCCTCGGCCTCTCCATCTGGCGTCTCGAACCGTGCCCGAAGGATCGGCTGCACCGCGGCCGTCTGCGTCGCCTGGTCGTAGCTGATTACCCGCCCTGGTAGCGACACGTGCACCCTGGCGCAGACCTCCCGCCGGATGGCCTCCGAGAGCAGGTCTTGCAGGGTGTCGACCATCAGGATTCCCTGGCGGAGATCGTGGTGTACCACTCGCCTCCGTGCGTGTCGCCCGCGTGCTTCACGTCCTCGGCCCTGTAGAAGCCGGAGAAGTCCCTGGACTGTAGCCCGAACCGGGTCCCGGGCAGGATCTCCGGCCGAAGCAAGCACACCACCTCGATCTGGCCCTTCTTTTTCGAGTCCTTGACCGGCCTCGGTGAGCCCACAAGCCCCGTCTGCGGGGTCAGGAGCGGACCGACCTGCGCCCGAATGTCGGAATCCCCGAGCACCTGCAGCGCACCATCCTGGATGCTCCAGTGGGCGTTGAGCAGGATCGCCATCCGGTCGAGATTGTCGCGGACCGGTCCGACCAGCGTGAGCCCCTCACCCATCCGGACGTCGCCGAGCGCTCCGAGTGAGCCGAGCGGCACCCCGAGCGCGGTGGCCAGGTCTGCCAGAACCAACGAGGCGGTCACCTCGAGCGAGTAACTTCTCGAGATCCGGGCCTCGCGGAAGCGTCGTCCGCCATCCGTGGCTTCGATCTCGACCGTGCAGTCCGCAGCTGCCTCGGAGCGCTCCGCTCGGTCGATGTCCCCGAGGAACAGCTGCGATGGCACCTCGTAACCGGCCGACAGCCGGAGCACTTGCCCGGGACGGCGGCACCAGGCGGCCGAATCCCTGGAGAGGTTGTAGAGCGTTACCTTTGCCGAGTTTGGCGCCCGGGTCGACGTCCGTTCAACGGAAAAGGCGGTCCGAAGCCCATCCCACGAGCGGGCGAGCCCGCCGGCCAGTCCCACCTCGACACGCACTGTCCGTCCGATCTGGGCCATCACACCACCACGATGGACGATGGCTCGTCCGACGCTCCGATGCACTCCCATCCGGCCGATCCGTCGGTCACGTCCTCTCCGGTCGTGGTGGGCCACTCGGGCGCCACCTCACCCGATATCCCTCCGGTCGTGCATGAGTAGATCATGTCGTCCTCGAGCACCCTGGCGCCCTCCATGTACTCCGTGAGCGCGGCCCATGTTGTGGGCGTCAGGTCCGGGATCTCGTCCTCGGCCACGTAGACCAGCAGGGCGGACACACCGAGGTCGGCTTGCAGAATCGGAATCCTTGGGACCCCTGGAACTGCCCGACCCGGGTTGGTCACGGACACTCCACCCCACGGATCCACCGTCACGGTAGCCGATTCCGCCTCGATGGCGCCGTACTCGGCCGAGACCGCCTCGGCGAATTGAACTGTGCCCCCAATCTTCACCAACGTCTGCGCCAGAATCCACTCCTGACCGAGCGTGTCGGTGATCACCGATCCGCCGGCAAGCACACCATTCGCCGGGCCGGCTAGTCGGAGCTGTACCACAGAGCGGGTCGCTGCCTGCCCGCAGCCCTTGGCATCGATCACCAGGAGCCGGCCGGGAGGCGTCAACGCAGGATCGGCCAGCCGCAGCACGTCGCACCCAGGCTCGAGACGGACGCCCGTGATGATGGGCGTCCCGGTCTCGGTCTCGATGCTGGCGTACCACGCCTCGGTTCGAGCTCTCCACGTCAGGGTCAGCACGTACCGGGAGCCATCGAGTTCTACCGTCTGCGTGTGGCTCGGGAGGTCGGGGAAGCAGCGCAAGACTCGCATGTCAGCCCCCGAGCCCAGCGGCGAGCAGCGAGAGGAGGGATTGCCGGGTAGACGCTGCCTCCGCTGCCGTCGCCTCCTTCGTCGACTGTGCGGACACGTCCGCCTTCGCCGGGGCGCTCGCCTTCTGCGGTATCTTCTTGATGATCGCCGCGGGCAGCAGCGTCGTGGCGGCCGAGACGATCGATATCTGCTGCATCTCGATCTGCGGGAAGATCGCTTGCTCTCCACGGGCCCGAATCGTCGAAAGCGCGGTGATCACCATCGACGAATAGACCCGAAGCGAGGTGATCACGGTGACCGGCGTAGCCTCCTCGATCACCTGCTCGAGCACGGTCCACGCGTCGATCTCGCGACCCGGAAAGGCCAGCTCGTCGCCCACCGGGGTTGCGGAGATCACCCCATCGATCGTGAGCCGCACAGGCCCGGGGCGCACGTGGTCCGTGATGTCGGCCCCGTCCTCGATGGGGTGCTCGGTCACGATGGCGCTGCGCTGGTGGCCCTGCGACATCGAGGCATCAAGCACGAGGATCGTCCCGCCGAGATCGGTGGTGAGCGATGGCCCGGTCTTGACGATCACCTCGGCCATCAGGCGTCCCCCCCCGCGAATCCGAGGCGGGCACGGCGTACCACGCCGCCGATGGCGTCTGCCACGGCCTCTCCGATGGACTCAGGGCTGGCGTTGGAGCCGGCCACCGAGACGGAGATCCCGCCCACGTCCACGGTGCTCGACTGCGACATGGACGATCCGGCGGATGGAGCAGGGATGGGAATAGATGGAAGCGAGATCCCGGAGGACGGCGAAGGGGCAGCGGATCCGATGCCGAGAGCACCGCGCAGGCTACCGAGGGCGGAGGCGAGATCGCCCACCCGGTCCGATGCCCAGGTCAGGGCGCTCCCGAGGGCCGACCGGATGGCGGCCGAGATGGCATCGAACGCGTCGATCGCCGAGTCCCGGAGGCCAATCCACGCCCGGACGGCCCACGTCCCGAGCCACTCGCCGAACTCGATGAAGGCGTCCTTGATCCGGCCCGGCATCTGCTGGATCTCCCAGAGCCAGGTTGTGCCCTCGTCGTCTGGGATGATGCGTACTCGTTGCTCGCCAAGGTTGACATCCATGAGTGCCGACAAACCATCCTGTAGCTTGATGATTTTCCTGACTATACCCCCGATAATGCCTTCCTGGCCCTTGAAGTGCTCGAAAAATCGACCGATGGCGCTGTCTCCTCCCTGCGCATATACCCAGAGATCCTGGACAGCGAGAGCAATGGCGAGGATAGCGGCCGCCCAGAGGTACATGGGAATGGCACTAACTGCGAGCACAGCCAGTGACTTTGCTGCAACAATGAACGCTTGGCCCATGAGAAGTACGTTGCGCAGGGTCGAAACAGCGAATGCCACGAGCAGGGCCGTCCCGATCCGCTTCAGCGTCACCTCCCAGCCGCCCATTCTCTGAATCATCGGATTGATCGTGGCATATAACTCACGACCCCACCTGACAAGATCCTTGATTGCCTTGACTGTTACCTTCAGGATCTCGGTGATCTTCTTCCCTAGCTTTTTTGCAGCAGCCTTCATCTCCCCCGAAGTTGCAGCATCATCGATCCCTCCAAGGATGTTACTCAACTCGCCCTTGAGAAAGTCGAACGGACCCTCATCCATCACCATCTTGGCGAACTTCGTCCACTGATCGCCCACATTCGACATCATTCCGCCCCAGGTCCTGCTGAGACGATCCATGGAGCCGCCGTACTTCTCGTTCCAGATGGCCGCCAGAGTAGCCTGAATCTCATCCTTGCTGGTAGCCTTTGCTTTGGCTACCCGCTGTTTCCCCGCCTTGTCGGTGTACGTGTAGGCGATGGTGGCTCCGGTCTTTGCTGCCTTGATCCCGAACTCCTTGAGTCTCTCGCTCTCCCCCATGGCAGCGTCAGCTACGGCCTCCACCGCAGACATCACATCCTTCCCCATGGCGGCCGCTGTATCCCCAAGGGTCCTGAGAAGACCATCGGTGGGGTCCATGCCATAGGATCGGAGCTTCACGAAGGCGTCAGTGACCTGGGCAAGCTCATAGGGCGTAGACGCTGCGAAGTCGGCAACCCAGTCCATGGCCTTCTTCGCGGCCTGCTGGGAGCCCTCGGTGGTTTCGAGGATGGTTTGAAACTTCTCGAACTGGACGGAAACGTCGAGGAATGCGCCCTTGAAGGCATAGGCGAGACCAGTAGCGGCAGCGGCCATCCCGGCGAGCACTCCGGTGGCGAGAGTCAGGTTTCCTTTAACGCGATCAACCGACTTGTCGAACTCGGCGAGCTTGGCCGAGTCGACATTGAAGCCGAACTTGGTGAGCAAATTTCGGATGATCATTTGCCCCTCGGCTCGGGTCGGTTGGCCTCGTCGACGAGGCGTTGCACTTCGATGGCGTCCTCGGCCATCAGAATCTCACCCACTGACCACCCGCGGATCTCGCTCATGGTGAGCACTGCCCGGCCCTGAGCGGCCAGCCAGAGAGCATGCAGCCGTTGCTCCTCCGGAGGCAGGCTGGCCCACAAGCAGGAGGCGGACTCAGGGACCTTCAGCCCCCGATCTTCGCCCCGGCGCGGGCGGCCAGCCGTGAGAAAAAACGGGCGAACCCGTTGCGCTCGACGATCCACGCCAGCGCCTCGGCCAGCTCGCCATAGTTGGCGCCGTAAGCAACGTCGATCGCCCCGGTGTTGCGCAGCGGAACCCCGTCCCGGACCACGTAGCGGAGTAGGTCTCCGACAAGGGCGGGGCCGTCCACGGACGAGGCCGCATCGGCCAGTGCCGAGACGATCCCGCCGAGGTCGATCTCAGCATCCAGCCCGCTCCTCCGGGCGGTGTCGAGCAGGGGAGCCAGGGCAGGGCCGGCAACAGCGAACAGCCGCTGCGCCAGCCGGAGCCCCTCTGTGCCCGGGTGCTGCGCCGCCTGGTAGCGGACGTCCACTCCGTCATCGTTCTGGATCGTGGTCTCCCACATGGATCATACCTCAGAGCGTGGCGCCCACGTAGACGGGATGGGGGATCAGGAGGTGCCATTCCCGCTCTCCCGCTTCCTTGGTCTTCGAGACGTTGGGCCGGTTGGCGAAAGCACACTGCGCACACGCCAGCGACTCGCCGGTGCTCGGATCGAGCAGGAGGAACGGAAGCACGTAGCCGACCGGCAACGCCCGCTGGATGTCCCGCAGGCCCGCCAGGATGGCGTTGGACTTCGACACCTCCTTCAGTGTCACGGTCACGGTGGCGGGCTGGCTCGGAAGCTGGTTGATGACTACCTCTCCGTCTGCCCCCTGGGTCATGGTGGCGTCGTCTCCCGCGTAGTCGATCGACACCCCTCCGTCGTCCCCGTACCCGCCGATCGGGTAGCCCCCGACGGTGAGCACCACCCGGGAAAAGTTGTAGCTGCTCGCGATGTTGAACATGGGTCATACCTCCGGGTCGATCAGACCCATGATCCTCAATCGAAGTTCACCGTCACGCTGAAGGCGATAGCGTTGTCGAGATAGAGCGCCCTGGCTGCGTAGGTGATCGTCTTCGTCGTCGTGTTGATCGTGTAGCTGCCCGGCGTGAAGCTCTCGAAGTGGTTGGCATTCACGCCCTGCTGCAAGCGCCTATTCACGATGGCGGCGAGGTAGGCCGCGCCCACCTCGTTGAGCGGCCACTTCTCGCCCCGATTGGCCACGGCCACGGCCTGCGTGGCGATGTCCGACCGGATGCGGCTCTCCAGCCAGTGACCCGAGAGCACCTCCTCGAAGGCCCGGCCGGCGAAATTGATCCCCTCGTCGAGGAAGGCGGCGGCCGAGCCATAGAGCTGCAGCACGTTGCCGTTCTTGGCTTTGACCGCCGCGATCTCAGCGGCAGAGAGGTCGATCCCGGTCGCGCTGATCCTGCAACGGATCTGGCCCCCGACCTGCGCCCGGAACGGCGCGGAGATCAGGTCCGGATCGAAGGCGAGCCAGCGGCAGATTGCGCAGAGATCGCTCGGCTGCTCGGTCGTGCCCGGAGGCCCTCCGATGAGCTGCGACCAGATGCCCGCCGTGTGCTCGTGTGCGAGCGCCTGCTCCAGGGAGAACGGGTCAGTGTCCAGCGCCGGATTGTAGACGTCCACGTCGTCCGTCTGGCACACGCAGACCTTCATCTGGCTCTCGACCCACGCGGCCGCGGCCACGATGTTCGCCGACTTGATCGCCGCGGTAGCGCAGGTGTCGAGGTCGATCACCAGGCCGTACCAGTCGTTGTCCTCGGCTGCCAGAGCGGCGAGGTCGACGGCCAGAGTGGACGGGCTCGCCAGCACGGGCAGCTCCCCGGCCTTGATCGTCGTCGGATGCGGGCTCTGGGCGAAGGCCGCCGTGATGTCGTCCGCCACGTCCTGCGTGAGTGCGCCGGCAGTCACTGCAGCCGCCAGAGCAGTCGTGTGCGTGGCGTAGGTGTAGGTGTCGATGAGATTCGCCCCAACCGGGGTCACCGATGGCGAGGCGTACAGCACCGTGCCGAATCCCGCCTCGTTTGCCGGGATGCCCGACAGGTTGACGGTGATGCTGATCGCGGTGTCCTTGAGGTCGATCACGACGGCCATTCCTCTGCTCCTATGGTACCAGCCCCAAGGGCACTGGCAGTGTCTCGTCGCCGGTCACCTCGAGGTCCCCGGCCGATGATTCGATCGTCACGTCCCATCCGATGATGAGCGCGGCCGGTGCGTCCACCGGCGGGGTGTCCAGGCGATAGACCACCTCGAGGTCCATCCCTGCCTGCTCCTCGTACAGCGTGTCCCTCAGGTCCAGTGCGTTGCGAACTGACAGGATCTGCGAGATCCCTACCCCGTACGGCGTCAGGACCGCCTGGGCCAGCGAGTGCTCGATCCGGAGCTGCATTGCTGCGACGAGGTCGGAAGCCGTGCGCCCGAAGGCGTCCACGCTTACCGAGCCCCGGAAATCGCCCACGGTGTTCTCGAGCAGATCGAGATCGTCGTCCAGCGAGAGCACCCGCTCGCTCGTCCCGACCAGCGAGCCGGGGAGCAGCGATGTCACCACCACGTAGGGCATGGCCGGACGCGGGGCGGCGTTCCCGCCCACGAGCACCTTGGCATCGGCGAGGCCCGTGCAGTACTTCACCCAGGCCCGCACGGCCTGGAGGATCTGCTCCCGTGGTGAGGCAACGCTCGGCATCAGGGCGTTCCGCCCGTCTCGTCCACACGCGTGAGAGCGGCCTCGTAGTGCGGGAGAGGGCCAGCGGTCGGCCAGTGCTTCACGTCGCCCACCTCGTACGTCTCCCCGCGGTAGGTGATTCGATCACCCGGCAGCGCCGTCATATGGTCCGTGGTGCGCAAGGCATCCTCGGTGTAGGCCATCAGGGTGACCCTCTGGCGCAGGCCCTCTGGCAGCCGCTGCAACTGCCGGTCAGTCGGAGGCTGCATCGAGGCCATGATCGTCGTGGCCGTTCCCCCGGCGAGCGCGCCCCGGCCGTCCGTCCCGACGGTACATGACGTGTACCGGGTCAGGGTCACGGCTTGCTCGCCCAGGATGCTCATTCGCCCTTGCCCTTGATCGTCACCTTGTAGGTTACCGACTGCCGCATGTGGCCGGTATCGATTAGCGGGTTGGCCCCGGAGGCCACATACTCATCCTCTCGCCTCTTAGCGTCTGCCGCTGCCTCCTTACCCTTCAGCCCAGCTTTGCGGGCGTACGCCGCGAACGTACCGCGGGCCTTTCGAGCCTTGGCTTTCAGCGTCGACTCGGCCAGCGGCGGATCCTTCAGGTCCACGATGGCCTGCCGCACGTCCGCCTGGACTTGCATCCCAATCAGAGTCAGCCCCTGGGCCAGCTTCATTTTGCCGTCCAGGAGCTTGCCGGTCACCTTGCGGATGATGTCCGCGTACTTGGCTCGATTGCCGTCAATGGTCGGTCGAAAGAACGGCCGGGCCGGAATGCGGGCCGTCCCGAACTCGTGGAACGAGGCGATCTGTGCCACGTTGGCTGCTGCCCCTTGGCCTCGCTCATAGGGCTCGGCGTCCGAGTGCAGCCCGACCGACACGTAGGCATCCGAGATCCCCCGGAATAGCTCCCGGACCCGGTCCCACTCCTTCCGGTCGTCGGTGACGCCGGACTTCATCGCAACGCAAACGTGGCGTCAGGACTCCACGGATACGGGGTACAGATGTGCGCCTTCCTGAGCCGGACGTACTCGGCACCCGGAGCGGTGGTCATGTATTCGGCGTCCGCTGTCGAGCTGGCGACTGAACCGTACCCCCGGGACATCCCACCCGCCCCCTCGCTGGTCACGGCTCCCACGCCCTGCCCCGCCCCAGCGGACGCCTGCGCCCGCAGGTACAGATGTCCGGCGAGGTAGCATGCGGCCCGGGGGTAGACCAGCGCTGGCCATTCCTCGACGTTCATCTCGGTCACGGCATCGGCGATCCACCCGTCGAGCACTGCGTCAGCGAGCGCAGCCATGGCTGGCACGAGTCGCTTGAGCATGTCCCGGGTCGCCACGTCACTCGGCCAGCAGGGACAGCGTGCCCCGCTTCACGAGCACCTTCGCAGACGGGTGATTCTTGATCGCCTCCCAGTCCGCGATCGGCATCTCGGCTTGCCCCGGAGTCGTCGCCCGGAATCCGTCCACCTTCGCGGACGGGATCGAGACCGACCGCGACGGCGCCCCGTCGGGGACCGGCAAGACGATCGTGCGGAGGAAGGGGTCTGCGTTCAGGACGATGACCGTCCGGGTATCATTGCGGGGACCGTCCGTCCCCTGGCGCTTCTGCTCGTGCATGATGTGGCTCCTCATGTTGAATTGTGCGACCCGGCGCGAGCCGTCAAGCCCGCGCCGGGGTCAGCGCGTCACAGCCCGGATCAGAGTGCGTTGCTGAAGCTGGCGACGAGCATCCCGTGAGGGTAGCTGGCCATCATCCCGCCGCTCTTCGCCGTGCAGTTGATTTTGTAACTCAAGTTCTGTCGCTCGACCGGCTCCTGCCGGAACAGCACGGAGATGACGTGCGCCATCACCAGCTCGTCCTTGCGGTCGCAGATCATGGCATCGAACCCGCCGTCGCCAGCAGCGTCCAGCTCCCACGCATCCAGGATGTTCGTGCGCGGGATGTTCACGGACTTCGCCAGGATGTCGAGCAACGTGGTGTCCGTGTTGGTCCGGAGCTTCACTTGGAGCAGGTTGTAGACCTTCTCGCTCAGAATGATCCGGTTGGGCTTCTCCACACCGCGCGTGTTGGACTTGATCTGCTGGAACGCGCCCGCCACGGCCGCGAACACGGTGTCGTGTGCCGCGGTCGAAGCCACGAGCAGGTTGAGCCTGGGCACGCCCGGGTGGTTGAGCACCCCATACAGGCCGGCCTCGGCGCTGCCGTTCCAGACGACGTCGTTGAGCTTCTCTTCGATCATCGTCCGGGCGGCGATGCCCCGCTCGGTGGGCAGATCGATCGTCTGGCCGTTGCGCTGGGCCATGTCCACGGCGGCCAACTCGTCGATGTTGTACGAGAAGGACGCGCCGACCCTCTTGAGCTTCACGGACTCCTCGGGCATGGCGGACACATGTGCCGACGGGAGATCGTCGGAGTAGGAGCCCACCATCTTCGCCTGGCCGGTGTGCTCGTACATGCGGCGGGTGAAGGTCTCGGCGCCCTCGGGCACGTCGCCCTTGACCGCGAAATAGGCCAGCCCGTTCTGAGGCGGTCGCTTCGCCCTCAGGATGCGCTGCTCGATCATCTCGAGCTGCCGGGAGAACCAGACGCCTCCGCCGGCCCCGATGTCGGTATCCAGCCGCTCGCTGTCGGTGCGGCTCACGAATCTACTCGTCATATCTCACTCCTCTCCCGGACTCACCGGGTATCCGTGGCCGTCAGGCTCAGTCGGCGTTGACCTGGAGAATCGCCCGGGTGGCGGAAGCGCCGCGCACCCAGCGGAAGCGCCGGGCATCGAGCCTCACGCAGTCGGCCGCGTCCGTGTCCCAGAACGAGCCGAGCGGGCTCGTGGCGGTGGCGTTGGCCAGCCGGACCCACACGCCCAGGGTCGGCGTGATCGCCGAGGGCACCTGCACCACAACCCGACCCCGCTTGAGAATCGAGCACACCCGGTTCGCCGGGTAGCCCGGAGCGGTTTCGGAGTTGGTCTCGATCGAGTCGCTGCGGAGAGCGATCCCGAGAGTGCACTCGTTCACGTCGTCGGTGATCAGGCCGGTATCGGTCCTCGTCCACGCGGCCGAACCCACGTCTCCGCCGAAGGAGACCGAGAAGGTCAGGCCGGCCAGCTCCGCCGTGAGAGTCACCTCGGTGACACCGCCGGAAGCGATGACCGACTGCACGGGCATCATGGCGTTGATCGCGGCCACGAGCGCGGCGCAGATGTTGGCCAGCGTGGCGCCCAGGGTGCTGTCGTACTGCGCGGTGTAGGTGATCCCCTCACACAGAATGTCTACGGAGTAGATCGTGGTGGCCGCTGCGGTCGGGGTCAGCACCACGACCTTCGCCGTCATGTTGGCGGCCGATCCCAGCATGCACTTCGAGTCGGCCGCTCCGGTGATCTGCCCGTCGTCGAGCACCAGCCGCCCGTAGGGCAGCACGGCGCCGGTGGCGTTGGCCGTGACATTCGCGACCGTGAAGTCGGCGATCCACGTGCCCGTGCTCACCAGGGTCCACCCGACACCGGCGAAGCGGCCGGTGAGAGTGACGACCCCGAGCGCCGAGGTCGCCACGAACCGGCCACCGAAGATCGGATCGGCCTGGAGCTGCGCCACGAGGCTGACAGCGACGCCCGTGGTGTCGGCATCGGCCACGGTCATCGCGTAGGAGAACGCCACCCCGTCGATCGTCCAGGTCAGGGTCTTGGCGGCCACGTAGTTCGTGACCGTGACCGTGTCGACCTGCGCGGCACCGGGGCTGCTGTTGATGGCACTGATCGTGTCCCGGAGTCCGCTGTCGGCGATGGCGCCGAACGGCAGGGGGCGATCTGCGCTCTGCTCGTAAGTGGTCTGCATGTCCTTCCTCCTCCGGGCGAGGCCCGGAATCCATGTTCCTGGGCGCCCGGGGATCAGTCCCCGTAGACAGTCTTCCTGTACTCGGCCATCGCGTCCGCCCGTTCCTGGTCGGGCTTCCGGGGCGGGATGATCTTGCCACCCACGAGCCCTGCGGCCAGCGCTGCGGCGTCGGCGTGCGAGGCGTCGGCTTTCAGCACGGACTCGCAGATCAGGCCGCAGGCCCCGCCGATGTAGTCCTCCGACTTGTCGTCGATCTTCATGTCGACGTTGTGCGCGGCCACGATGGCCTTGCGCAGCCCGGCGCTGTCCATCTCGTCGGCCTTCTCGACCCCGAGCTTGCCGGCCACGGTGAGCAGCTCCAGCCGGGCCTTGAACGCGGCCGGGTCGATTCCGTCGCCCTTGGTGGCCTCCTCCATCTTCTTCTGGTTGGCGACCATCTTGGCGTTCAGTTCGTCCATCTGGCCCTTGAGTGCCCTGATCTCGGCGTCCATGGTCTCCTTCTGGCCGGCCATGGTGTCGTACTGCTTCTTGAGGGCGTCGTACTGGGCCTTGTGGGTCGCTGCGTCGGTCCGGGCGCTGTCCCGCTCGGAGATCACGCCGCCGATGGCCTGCGCCAGCGCGGGATCGAGCCCGTCGTGACGCACGCCGCTGATCTCGACACTGGCGGTGGGCTTGTCCATTTTCCTCTCCTCGTTGATGGGCCACTCTGGCCCGTCGATGGTCACTTCCTGATCGTCGATCCGTAGCCGGGCGTCTGCCCCGGCGCGGCCCATCCCGCAGAGTGCGAGATGGTTGTATCTGCGATTGCGCTGGATGGCGTCGTACGCCTGGCCCTCCCATGTGCCCGGCGTCTCGTCCAGGTCGCAGGTGTACCCCTGCGACAGACCGCGGGCGATCCCGGACTCAATGGCGTCCACGGCGTCCTTGCGCCGGACGGCCACCTTGACCCGGACGAACCCTCCCGCGTCCTCGAACAGTTCACCGTCCACGTCGCCCACGCCGAACTCGCCCACGTTGGACGCATCCACCTGTACCGGCTTCCCGTCCCTCAGTGGGTGCTGCAACGTCACCGGCTTCCTGCCGAGGGTGGCCAGTGAATCCGGCCGGAACAGCTCGTCGGGCGGGATGAGCTCGTACCTCACGCCCCCGTCCGCCCGCTTGTATGCCAGGACCCCCGCCCGGCCGGCGTACCCCTCAGCGAGCAGGTACCCCTCGGGCGTCCGGTAGCTGCGCAAGAGCGGGGCCACGTCGTAGCGCTGGACGGGCTCGGCCGAATCCTTGCGCTCCGAGGCCGGCTCGAACTCGATCGGCTTCTCGTCGTGCTCCTCCAGCCACTTGCGGGCCTCGGCGGGCGTGAACTGCTGGCGCTCGAACCGAATCGCCTGGGTCGTGGTCTTGTCCTCTCCCTTCAGCCGACCCACGATGGCGGTGATCCCACTTCCCTCGCCGAGCTCGATGGTCCTCAACGAGGCGGGCTCGAACTTGGTCGGATCCACGAGCCTGGCGGCATGTTGGTTGGGGTAGGGCATCACTTCGCCTTCCGACTGCGCTTGGGCTTCTCGGGCTCGTCCGCTTCAACCTCGAGCGACACGCCCACGGAGGCTAGGGCCTCGAGCGCGTTGAGCAAGCCGAGAGCATGGCGAGCGCCAGATCCCAAGGGCTGCAGCGCCTCTCGGGCTGCGTCGATGTCGATCGTGATCCTCGCCATAGGATGATGCTCCTCAGTCCAGCAGATCAGAGAGCACCGGCTCTGCTGTGCACCTACACTGTATAGGCGTCCCGGGATGCCCACCGTCCGCCGGATCGTCCATGTTCCCCGGCGGATCCGCCCACTCGTACGTCTGGCCGTCCCGTTCGGCGTGCGTGCTCCGTACCCGCTCGTCCTTGCTCGTCCGCCAGACGTACCGGGTAATGCCTGCCTCCTGCTGCCGGAGCCGGTCAAGCTGCCCGTGGAGCTTGGCCACCTGGTCCCGGGCAATGAGCCTGGCCCTGCTCCGACTCACTTCGTATCGAGCCTCGATGTCCTTCGCCATTGTCTCGGGCCTCGTGCCGGCTGCCAGCCCGCGCCCCACGATCCCCTCGATTTCGGAAAAATGCTGCTGCGCGATCGTCTTGATCAACGCAACGTTCGTCTCGCGGAACAGCACCATCTGCGTAGCAAGGAACGGTTCTCGAAGCAGCGGATCCAGCCCCAGGACCGCCTTGATCTGGCCAGCCAAGCCGCGCTTGCCCACGGCGTCCACGGACTTCACCGTGTCGTCCAAGAACAGATCGAGCTGTCCGCTGGTCCGTTTCTCCTCGGCTGCCCACCGGATCTTCGACCGGGAGAGGGCGCTGAACACTGCCCGGGCTGCTGCGCTCGAAGCGTCGTCCGTCCGCTCGGGCGCCGTGGTCTCCTCAACCTTCGGCGCCTCGGCCTGCAGCGCCGGCAGCACCTCGCCCTCCACGATGGCGCGAAGCTTGCGCACCCGGGCCAGCAGCATGGCCTCGTACCTCCGCTCCTCCTCTGTGGGCCGGGGGGCTCGAGGGACACGAGACAGTCGCTTGAGCTTGCGGGGCTCTGGCACGGCTATCCGATCGCGATGCAGGTGACGACGTCGGCGATCTGGTTATTCGGCGAGCCGCCCCCGCCGCAGATCAACTCCACGGCGTTCGTCGCCGCGATGATCGACCACGCCTCATTCTGCGGCCTGTTGTGATTGACGATCCACGCCGCGGTCGGCTGAATGCTCAGCGAGAAGATGATACTCCCAGCGGCGGTGTGGTTCGCGTTGACGGTCAGCGTCTGGAACACCATGTACTGCTGGGTCTCGACCCGTCCGCCGTCCGTGGTGGCCTGATCCCAGATGTCTGCGATGGCCGTCAGCGCCTCGGTCACGTTGCGGGCAGTTGCCGATCCGGAGATCTCCATGATCATCACGGAGGTCTGCGCCACGGCATCCCGGGCCACGAACCCCGCGATGTCAGCCACCGCCCCCCGGGCGATCCGGTTGGCGTCCACGACCGCGTTGATCGCGTCGACGAGGTTGACCCTGGCAGCGGCAGCGTTTCCGCCGTCGTACACCCAGATCCGGCCAACGGTCCCGCCCGTGGGCGGAGTGTTGGCCCGGAACTCGAACGGCACAACCACGGTGTCCGTGCCCTCGATCGAGATCCAGTCGCCCGCGGTCGGGAGGGTGGCCAAGAGGAGCCGGTTCTGCTGCGGAGCTCCGGCCTGGATCAGAGGCTTGGCGCCGGTCCCGAACTTCACGCCGACGGCGGCCCCCACCACTTGAGCCGAGCCGAAGAACGAATCGGCGAACTGAGCCAGCGAGGTCGCATCGTTCTGCGCGAAGAATCCGGCGGCCAGCTTGGCCCGGCCGGCGGCGTCCGCCGAGAAAATACCATCGTCGAGTTGTCCGGTGTCGATGAGCTCGGGCATCGTGTTCTCCTGCTGTCAGTGGACCCCTGGGCCAGCGAAAGCCGAGCCCAGAGGCGGATGGCCAGTGGCCTAGAAGCCGAGCGTCACGGTCAGGATGTCGGTGGCGGCGAGGATGCCCGTGGTGTCCTTGAGACCCACAAGCCACTCGTTTGCTCCGCTCTGCTTCGCCAGCATGTCGAGGCCGGCCGGGGCGTACAGCCCGCCCGTGGCGTCCGCCACGGCGTACCCGAGGATCTGTGGCTGAGTGGTGGTAGCCACTGCCCCGATCACGATCTCGTTCCCGAGGGCCAACGAGGTGATATCGGCGGCGACCAGAGCGTACCGGAGATAGCTCATCTGGGTGACCCGGGCGGCCAGTGAGCCGACCTGCGCTGCCGCCGAGGCGTAGAGGAACGTCGAGACGTTGGTCGTGACGGCCAGCGCGAGGTTGCCCGCCGCTGCGGTGAGCGCGAACAGGAGCACCACGTTTCCGGAGACGACGGCTCTGCAGAGACTCCCGCCGGTCACGGCGTTGATCTGCGCTCCGAGGCTCGTGGCGCAGGTGGCCGCTGTCCCGCCGGACTGGTCGAACTCGTACGCGGCCGCACCGGGAGCTCCGGCGATCGCCGTCCACACCTCGGTCCCGCCGATCGTGAACTGGTCGCCGACGGCCGCGGCACCGCCCTGGAAATAGAAGTATCCCACGCCGAGATCGCCAAGATCCTTGACGATCTTCGAGTCCATCTGCTGATCCTTGATGAGCTTCATGTCTCGATTCTCCTTGGGGCATCGCCCCTGATTTCAAGCCCCAAGAGGCTACGCAATCATTCTCGAGCGGATCACGTCTGTTGCTGCCAGCGTCACCAGTGGATCGGCCAGCAGGAGCACCCAGTTGTTCGCGTCGATCTGTGCCACGCGAGCCACGAGCCCCGGCAACGCGCCGAAGCCTCCCGTGGCGTCCATGACCTGGACGTACCCGATGTCCGGGGTTGCCCCCGGGTCATCCATCCCGAGGATCGGCACCTCGTCCCCCGCTGCCCAGGCGGTCACGTCCGCCGCGGTCACGGTGTAGGACCCCTCGACGAAGAACCGGTCGCCCGCTGCCACGCCGCCGACCATCGCGGCGCCACTGACCACGCCGTTGATACAAGTCGTCGCCAGCGTGAACGCGGTCACCGCGGCCTTGCCGATCAGGACGCAGCATGCGCCCGCCGTGTCTGCCAGCGCTTCGACGCTTGCGCCCGCGTCGCCGTTGATTGCGGCCACGAGCGCGGTCACGGACTGCGTGGCAGAAGCACCACCGGAGATGTCGACGGCCACGGAGCCCGGTGCCACCGCCCCGCCGATGTCGAACTCGTACACCCGCCCCTGGATGGTCACCGTTTGGGCATCGGCAGTCACGCCGGAGAAGCGCACGTACCCGACCGAGTACCGGTCCTCTGCGGAGACTGGGAAGATCACCCCGCCCGGCAGCAGGTGGCGCTCGATGGCGTGCAGCAGGACGATCTTGTGCGACACGCCCGCTGCGTCCAGGACGTCTCGGAACTCGGTACCCTGTAAAACAAAATCCGACACCTCCAGCGTCTCGATGGCGGTGTTGATGTCGGCCGCCAACGTGGCCAGCTTGACGTAGACCACTGAAGTCCGGCTGTAAACGGTTGCCATCTATTCTGCTCCTTGGGCACTTGGGGCTGTGCCCGCTGGTTCCGGAGGCGCCTCTGGCTCCTCCTCTTCGCTCAGGGTGGTCTCGACGGAGTACTGGCCGGATCCGAACCGGGATTCCCGGATCTCCTTCTCCGACAGCACACCCATCTCCCAGTAGGTTTTGTCGGTCGTGGCCTGCTTCGAACGCTGGTCCGTCCTCTCGGCCTCGGTGGGCTCGGTAAGCGGCAGCCATCCCACCTCCCAGCGCTCTGGCTCTTTGCCCTTCATCGGCCCTTGCTTGGCCAGCGCCAGGAGACGGCCCGTCCGCTCGATGTGTGGCTGGAGCTCGTTCTGCTGGTACGAGGCAACCCGGGCGTACCAGTACGTACGCCCCGCGCTGTCGTCGGTGCTCAGGCCGCTCGGCGAGTGACCGAAGAGCAGTGTGAGCGGCATTTCGGCCGTGGCGCTCAACCCCTGGGCGAGTCGGTCGTACAGGTCGGACAGGCCGGCTACCGACCGGGTCACGTAGTTCAGCGCCTCGCCCTCGCCGAGGAGGGCCATGCCGAAGACGCTCCGGCTCGTCGCCACCAGAGACAGCCTGGAGAGCGCCGCATCAGTGTTGCCCCCGGCCAGCAGCTGCGACAGCGTCGGGATCGTCAGGGTCCCCTGCGAGTACGTGCGGAGCAGGACCCCGAGATCACCCTCTGTGCGGCGGAAGTCCTGCACGAGCCTCCAGCAGCGCTGTAGGACCGAGTCCGGTGAATAGGCGTTCGCGGCCTGCAACCGCGGTGGGATCCACTTCCCTTCGAGAATCAGGAGCCTCGAGCGGTGCACGTACACGATCGGCGTGCTCGCACCGACGGCCGAGAACGGAATCAGCTGGTACGTCTCGGGCTCGCCGAAGCCGGGCTTGGTAAAATCGGACTGCCATGTGGCGGGCTGGATCTGATCCCGCTCCACGAGGGTGCAGTGCGTGATCTTCACGATCCTCGATTCGTCAATCGGCTCCCGGGTGTCCTGCCCATCCCACACGCCGAGGTAGATGGCCGCGAGCCCGTCCTTGCGTGCCAGCTTCCCGGCCCGGTTGAGCGCCTGCTTGAGGCCGATCCTCCAGAGGTCGTCTCCGATCGGGTCGTCCGCCTCGGCCTCGTCCCGGTCCTGCTCACCGTAGGTGATCTCCCACCCGCGGCGGGTGGCCTCGTCGGGCAAGGCGTCGCAGATCCGCTGTGCGTACGTGTTGACCCTGTAGAACGCGTCCAGGGCTGCCTGATCAAGGTAGATCGCAGGCTCGATTGCCCCAGGGGACGCTGCGCCCGCGGACGAGGCCCACGTCAGGAGCAGGTCGTTGAGCCCGTCCATGGTCGGTCTGTCGAGGGCGTCTGTCATGTCCACCATGGCTTGCCACCGCCCGGCTTGGCCCGCCAGTGCAGCAGCTGTTGCGTCAGAGCGTCCACCTGGTCGTCGTTGAGCCCGTTCGGAAACGCGGTGATCTCGTCCATGAACTCATCGAGCCAGGGCGCCATCTCGGGGACGAGCACGTTGCCCGCCTCGATCATCGGCTGGCACGCCACGAATCTCTGGACCTTCGAGCCGTCCGGATCGTCGGCTACAACGCCGGGGATCTCGTCGTGCAGCATCTCGATCGCAGCGGGACCCAGGGCCTTGTTCTCGACCCGGATCGTCGCTGTCGGGTACAGCGTCGAGAACCTTCGGATTCCTCCGATGGCACCGACGATCCCCACGCGGTCCCTGAACCGATCGACCACGTAGACGTTCGCCGACCCACGGGGACGAAAGAGGACCCACCCGCAGCAATATGATGTGCCAGCCAGCTTCGAGGCCGATCCCTTCAGGTCCCAGCTCTGCGCCCAGTCGCCGTGGGTGCCCGGCAGCTGGGCGTAGGCCCCGAAGTTCTCCCGCCGGACGAGCCCGCCCTCGAGCGGGGTCGGCATCTGGTCATGCTGGCCGGCGTATCCGAACGAGCCGAGGTCTCTCCTGGCCTGGGCGATGACATCCGCAGTGGACACCACGGGGTTGAGAAGCTGGCCTGGATCCCGAGGATCGACGAACCCGATGCTCGTTCCTCCCCGCTGGCTGCATGCCGTCCCTTCCGGACAGCAGCACTTGTGCAGCGGACGGGCTTCGCTCGGCAGGCTCAGATGATCGTACCCCCCGACGTTCAGGCAGTGGCCCGCCAGGTCGCCCACGTTGAGGCGCTGCATGATGAGCACCCGCTGGACGGCCCGCGGGTCAACGAAGCGGCTCGACAGCGACTGATCCCAGATCCGGATGGCCTCTCGGAGCGCTCCCGTCGAGTTGGCGTCTGCCACGTTGATCGGGTCGTCCATGACCACTTTGTGGCCACGAAGCCCGGTTGCCTTTCCGCCGGAGCTGTAAACCTGCCGGAATCCGCCAGCCGTGTTGTGAAACTCGTCGAGTCTGTCGGGAAGCGGCTTCAGCGCCCAGCTGGGCTTGCTTCCCTTCCTCGGGATGAGTCTGCGGTACTCCTCGGAGCGGATCAGCTCCCGGCAACGGATCGAGTCCCGCTCTGCCAGCCCATACGCGTAGGAGCCGAACAGCGACCGGAGGCCCGGCCGAGTCAGCCACTCCCACGCGGGCCAGAGGACGGCCGAGATGATGCTCTTCCCGTGCCCGGGCGGGATGTTGACCACGATCCGGGCGATCTTCCCATCGGTGATCGCCTGGAAATGATCGGCCAAAACCTGGAAATGCCACGTCCACACCAACGGCATGGACTGCTCGACCTGACCCCAGAATCGCTTGATGAATTCGGCAAAATCCCGCCGGACGAGCTCGTCGTCAATCTCCCGAAGGGTCGGCAGGCGCATCGATCGTCTTCTCGGTCAGCTGCCGGAGCATCCGGAGCTCATCGACCGACAGCCTCGCCAGATCGGGGCCAGTCGCCTGCGTCTCGATGGGCCCTCCCCTCGGGCCGCTGATCTCGAGCTGCTTCTTCAACGCGTAGAACCCGAGCGCCGCGCCGCGGTGCTGTTCTGCGGTGACCGAGACGGAGAATTGCTCATTTTTGGCGGCCGCGAGCGACAACTTCCGGAGCTGATCGAGGTGCTCCTCCAGGCTGTACTTGGCGCTGTCAGCTACCGAGCCGCGGAGTTCCTTGATCCTTGCGCTTACCTTGGGCTTTGCCGCCAGCTTGGATCCGCTCTCCCATACGGTCTTGTCGGTCGCCCTGGAGGCGCTGTAGGTGGCACGGTAAGCATCCGCCAGACTATCCCCGGCCACCACCCGCACCGCGAAGGCCTCCTGCTTGGCAGTCAGGACCATGATCAGAATGGAACGGGCGACTGGTACTTGTTGGCCTGGGCCCGAGCGTGTGCCGCTTGCCCGCCTCCGCTGCTGGTCCCCCGCTTCGGGCTGCGCTTGCCGGCCGACGTCTTGAATCCGGCCTTGGCCTTCGCCGCCCAGTGGCTACTGTTGACGGTGCTGCTCATCGGATCTCACCTCTCCAGGAACCATTCTCGGGGCTTGGAGCCCTTGGTCAGCTTGTCGAACAGCGCCGAAGCTCGCTCGGACTTCCGGATCGTGGCGAAGTCGGTCAGGATGGCGTCGTGCCAGTCCTTGTGGAAGTCGTACAGATCCGGATCGGTCTGAATGGTCACCTCCTCAACGCAACGGGAGCTGCGGAGGTTGGCACTGCCGGTGATGACGATCTTGCGGTCCCTGATCCGGAGCAGGGTGATCTTGGTGTGTGTGCCAGCGACAGCCAGTTGAAACTTGTTGTCGATGTCGAGCTGCTCGTAGATGTAGGGTGCGTTCTTCCGGTTGTGAGCCCAGAAATAGTCCGAAATCACGAGGTTGAGCGAGCCCAGGTAGTCTCCGTCCAATAGGTTATGGAGGCTATCCACATTGTTCTGACTCATCCCAAGCGTGGACAGGGTCAGATCTTCGGCGAACAGGTCGAACTCGACGAGAAGCGCCTCGATGAAGTCGCCGAAGATGAAGTTGCCTGACAGCAGGACGTGGATCCGCTCGCCATCGAGGATGGCCGCGCCGCAGTCCCGGACGAGGTCAACGGCTCGGTCGTACTTGACCGCCCTGGCCTTGACGAGCGAGTGGTGGCGGGGTCGGATGTACCGGTTCTCGACCTCTCCGAGTGTTTCGACGCCTTCGAGTTCGAAGCCCTCGAGGTCGATGTCCTCGGTTTCGAGATCGCCGGGCTCGAGATCACACGTCTCGAGCTCGAAGCCGTCAAGGTCCAATGCCTGGCTCATCGGTCCATCTCCAGCATGCTCCGACTGTAGCACTGTCATAACGCGGGTAGCAAGGTTATTTTTTCTTTCTTTGACAGCGCAGGTGTCGTGTCGCCATCTGGGCCGGCGTTTTGGGTTCGATGAGCATCGAGAACGGCTCGCACGCCAGGCTGACTCGAAACGTATTCTTCGCGCACCCGAGCCCGTCGACCACGCCGGCTCCGCTCTCCCGGATCGCGAAGTAGAGGTTCACGCACGATCCGGACACAAAGTGGCCGATCGCGACCGGGATGGTGCTTCCGGCCACTGATCGGTTTTCGGTCGTGAACTCGAACTCCTGACCGTTGATGGTCACCGAATCGCCCACCGTTGGTTGACGAGCCACGCTCAACGTACCTTGTTCGCTTTTCTCATCCATGGTTCTGCTCCTTTCGTCCTCGAAGCACCAGCGCGATTGCCCCGAGAGCCCCTTCGTGGCACCGCCAAGCGCTCATTGCACCCGGGAGCCCGGAGAACCGCGCGGCGTCCTGGTACGACCCTCCTCCCAGGTACAGGATCCGCAACACCCGCTCCGTCTCCGGCCTCCACCTGGAATCGAGCCGGGCCTCCCGCAGGATGCCCTCGGCGGCGGCCAGCTGCAGGCCGGCCGTCATGGTCCGGTCCTGCCAGCGGTAGGCACCTCCACCGCCGCCCTGCGACCCAGAGTCCGGTGTGGGCAGTGGCACGGCCCGGGCACCGAGCGCGGCCTCAGCTCCGAGCACCCAGGCCCAGATGACGCCCTGCGGTGAGCGGAATGGCGCGTCATCGACGGGCTCGTCGTCGGGTCGGCTGTCGAGCATGGCACGTCGGGACCGGCCCATCTGGGTACGCAGCCCGAGCGCCACGAGGGTCTCGATTGTCGAGTGTGGCAGGACCACCACGCGGGCGCCCGCGACCTCGGCAACGGCCAGCTGCTCAGTAAGCGCGGGCGACAGCGTCGAGCACACCCAGAGCTCGTCCGGGCACGCGTCTCGAATCATGCGGAGCGCCACGGACTGTAGCCGGTCGGGTGTGGGTGGCGTTCCGGTGGCCGGATCGTCGTCCGGGGTCCGCCCGATGGCACGGAGGAATCGGGTCGCTGGCTCGGAGATGGTGGCGCCGCACTCGATGAGGCGGATCCGGTCGAGGGCCTGCCTGTATCCGCTGCCGGTGGAATGGGCGAGGAAGACGATCATCGCCCAAGCATCCCGAGCGCAGCCACCGCATCCACTGGATCCCCGACATCATCTCGGATGCGCACCACGACCCGAGCCCGCCCGTCGACCTCGGCGTACAGGCTGAGCGTCTCGCCACGGACGACCTGGCTATCGTCCCGCCAGAAGCTACACAATGCGTCGAGAACAGACTTCCGGACGTTGTCAGCGTCGGGGCGGGTCGGCCGCCAGAGCAGCCCCATCGGCTGAGCCCAGGTCCCATCGCCGTGCCCGTCGGGACGAGGACGCGCCCAGCGCTTCAACAGCCGCTGCGGTCTGGCCTCGATGGCCAGGATGTCCACCCGGACGGGACCATCGATCGCGGTGCTCGGTAGTTGCGTCGACGCCAGGGCGGCCAGCTGCGCTTCCCATCGCCTTGTGGGCTCCGGGGTGTATGCGTGGGCATGTCCGCATTGGATGGCCACACGGGGGCGTCCCTTGCCCTTGGGCGGCAGATCTGCGGTGATGGTGATGTCGATACTCACGATGCCTCCATGGCCAGAATGGCCCGGCCGATCACCTCGACGATCTGCGGGATCAGGGCGTTTCCGACGGCGGAGTGCCGCGCCTTGGCGGTGGCTTCGAGTCGTCGAACTCTCCGACCCCATCGAGCCAGGTCGACGGGAATCCCATCAGCGTCAAGGTCCAGCGGCTTGAGAGTCTCCTCTTGAGCCATTTCCGCAAGAGACGTTGTACGCGAGGGCTCCCATGGGTGCTGATGCTGGCCTCGCCCGGCTGGCCAGCGACAGCAGTAGGAAGATCCAGATTCCCCTTCGCCCTCACTCTGCCCGATGGATTCGGTCCCTTCCCGTCGGATGCCGTCGGTGTCGGCCAACCAGTGACCACCACCTCGTTGAGCGGTCGAGCATTCCGGTCCATCGTCTCTGGACTCGCCCGTCCGTCCCTCCAATCCCTCGCTGCAGGCGTCGGCCATCCGGGCTCGTGGACTTGGTCCTCCAGCCGCCCCCGGTTCTCGCCCCGGTCCCGACCGAATCCCCCGTTTCCCTTGCGCGGCGTCCCCCAGCCCCGCACGACAGTCGTCCCCGGATGCCTCCCGCTCTCTGTCGAGTAGCCCGCTGCTCCACTCTGCGCCCCGTCCCCTCGAGTCGGCGTTGGCCAACCGACCGACGATCCACACCCGCTTGCGACCTCCGTCGTTGATCCTACGCCCTCCCTGCGGAGATCCGACAGCACGAGCACCCACCACGACCGGCCAGCAGGTGTAGTCGAGCGCCTCCAGCTCAGTGAGTACCCCGTCCACCCCGAGAGTCCGGATAGCAGGAGGGTTCTCAAACAGGATCCATCTGGGTCGCACCTCCCGCACGACACGCACGGCTTCCGGCCACAGCCAGCGATCGTCTTCACTCCCCTTGCGCTTCCCTGCGACGGAGATCGGCTGACAAGGAGGCCCCCCGCACACGAGATCGATTCGCCCCAGAGATCGAGTTGCATCGTGGGTCACCTCCCGCACGTCCTCGAAGCACGGCACGTCTGGCCAGTGCCTGCGGAGCACCGCTCTGCAGTAGGCGTCCAGCTCGCAGAAGGCCACGGTCTTGAACCCACTGGTGCGCTCGAGCCCAAGTGCGAACCCACCGATCCCCGAGAACAGGTCGAGCACATGGATCACACGACCTCCCCGTCGGCGAGCTGTTCCAGAGCGCCGAGCATGGCTCGACCGGTCCGGGTGGGACCGTCGGCGGTGAGATTGGCTGCTCTCTTGCGAGCCCATGCGGCCTTCGCCGCGGCACTCTTCCGGAACATCCACATCCCAGCAGCGTATATGGAGGCCTGCTCGGGCGGCATGGCCAGGAGAGCGGTTGTGTGCGCTCTGGCGAGGCGGCGCTCCATGGCTATCCGTGCTCCGATCCTGCATCCGGCGCAGTGGCCGGCGCCCCAGAGATGAACGCAGTCGTCGGTGGTGAGGGTGAGGGCCATGGACTCGCAACGCATCACCATGGAGCCCCCTGGCTGCCCCGCTGCTGCGTTCCAGCCACCGGCCTGCCCCGGCGCACCGCATCCATGCTCCGAACGCAGGAGACGCACACCACGACCGTCTGGTAGGCATGGGTGCGAACTGCGACGCCTCGGGCCGTGACGCTTCCGCAGATCAGGCAACGCTCGTCGTGGACGAGGTTGAAGGTGGGCATCATCGCTCTTCCCCGATCTCCCGTGCTAGGTACCCGCAGAGGTCGAGCGCCTCCTGTGCGGCATCCACGATCCCGCGGCCGTCGCCATAGCGGAGCGGCTGCCCGTACCGGGCGATTCCGACGTCCCGGCGCTCGAGGATGGCGGCCGGGAAATCGACTCCGCACATGGAGCAGAGTCCCTGGGCCACGGCGACCGACAGTCGGAACAGATCCCAGAGGGCCTCGTCGTACTCGTCTGGGAGGCATGGGGGAGTTGGTCTCAGCCTCCCGGCCCGCTCTGCCAGGTCGAGGAGCACGTCGCCGTGGCCCTCGGTCGGTGGTGGTGGGTCGGGCAGCAGGCGGCTCATCGCTCCTCCTCCGAGAACCGGGCCACAACCGCCATCCAGCGCTCGAGCCACTCGGGTCCGGGCTCCCCGAGCTCGGCTCGGAGCAGGTCGAGCGCTGCCTCCACGAACACCGAGCGCGGCACCCGTGTGGGTGCGAGGCGCTCGAGGTAGGCCAGCTGGTCGAGCCGCATTCTGATGCTTGTGGGTCGTGTCGTCATCTGTCCTCCTTCCAGTCACAGTAGCGGACGGGTGCGCGGGTGTCAAGTGGAATGGTAGATGGTCCCTGGTCGTCCGAATACACATACAGTGAACCTACAGCATCGAAATGTCACTCTCTGGGTACCGTCTTGAAATAACCGGGTTTCGTTGTCTGGCGGAGAGCTCATAGGGGCATGAAATATATATATAATTAGAGAGAGAGAGGTTATTGTAGTTATTACTATACCACTCCCCCTCCCCTTTTCACTCACCCTAGTAAGGTTGTTTCTTTTATA
>Ga0180008_1000624_pt1 | contig 27451 bp, 21 predicted proteins | sample MM_PW_MetaG_FD_121121 | JGI IMG/M metagenome (GOLD analysis project Ga0180008, IMG submission 121121) | Groundwater microbial communities from the Aspo Hard Rock Laboratory (HRL) deep subsurface site, Sweden - MM_PW_MetaG | ecosystem: Environmental > Aquatic > Deep subsurface > Groundwater... | reverse complement strand
GTAGGACAGGTGGTACAGGTTCTTGGCCCAGTCGTAGCCGAGGCTCTGCAGGATGTAGAACAGCACCTTGAAATGGTACTGCTGCTCGTTGGCCACGACGTACACGAGCCTGTCGAAGGGCCAGTCCTCGTGGCGGTGTATCGCCAATCCTATGTCCTGCGTCATATAGATGGACGTGCCGTCCTTGCGCAGGAGGACCTTCTCCTCGAGCCCTATGGGCGACAGGTCTATGCGCACGGAGCCGTCCTCGGCCTTGAAGAAGGCGCCCGAGGCGAGGCCCTTCTGGACCTCCTCCTTGCCGGTCAGGTAGATCTGGCTCTCGTAGTAGTACTTATCGAAAGAAACGCCGGTGCGCCCGTAGGTCCGGCGTATGCCGCCGACGGCCCAGTCGTTCATCTTCTTCCATAGCGCCATGGTCTCGGGGTCGCTGGCCTCCCACTTGACGAGGAGCTCCTGGGCCTTCTCCTCCGCCTGGGGATCGTCCTTCTTAAGGTCGTTGAACCGGACGTAGTAGTCCCCGACGAAGTGGTCGCTCTTCTTCCCTTCGTCCTCTGGCGTCCTGCCGCCGCCGTAGGCCATATAGGACAGCATAGACTTGCATATATGGACTCCCCGGTCGTTGACGAGGTTGATCTTCATGACCTCGGCGCCGTTGGCCCTGAGGATACGGGAGACGCTCTCCCCGAGGGCGTCGTTGCGGAGGTGCCCGAGATGCAGCGGCTTGTTGGTATTGGGGCTCGAGAACTCGATCATGACCTTGGAGCCGGCCAGCGACGACGACCTGCCGTAGGCCTCGCCGGCCCGCCTGGCCTCGACGGCGGACGCCGCTATGGCGGCCCGGTCGAGGTAGACGTTCAGGTAGGGGCCGACCGCCTTGACGCTGCCGGCGGGAACCGCGGCTGGCTCCAGCCTCGCCGCGACGGCCGCCGCGATCTGCGGCGGGCCCATGCGTAGCGCCTTGGCGAACGGGAACATCGGGAAGCCGACGTCGCCCATCGCGGCGTCGGGGGGGATCTCGGCTGTCACGGCCGACGCGGCCGACGGGTCGACGCCTTTTTCCCGGAGGATATCGGCGACCGCGGCTCGTATCGCGGCTTTCCAGGCTTCTCGTACGGTCTTCAAGGCTAATCTCCTAGGAATAGGCGGCCGATCGATGAGCGGCTCGCGAGGCTGTTGGCGGACAGTGTAACGATTTGGCGAGGTCGTTTCAACGAGTCGGGGAAGCCCTCGCGAGCCGAAGACTTACGCTAGGACCTCCGGTCCGACGCAATAGTCGACCGCGGCTATCAGCTCGTTCTTGTTCCACGGCTTCTGGAGCACGGCGTATACTCCCGCCTCCTTGATCGTCCGCTCCACCGAGGCGGGATCGGCGTGCCCGGTTACCATGATGGTATGTATATCCGGATACGAGCGACGTATGCGCATGAGGAATTCGTCGCCCTTCATGCCCGGCATGAGCCAATCCGAGATGACCAGTATGACGGTGATGCCGTCGGCTACGAGCCCGGATATGATGCGCAGGCCCTCCTCGGCGTCCAAGGCGGTCTCGAACCGGAACCGGTCCTTGAAGTGAGTCTTGAGCTCGCGCTTCATCGCCATCAGGATGATGGCCTCGTCGTCGACGCATAAGATGGCTTTCCTAGTCATGGCATCACGGCTCCGTCGCGCGCCTCGGGCAAGCGGACGGTGAACACCGTGCGCCCGGGGCGACTCTCGAATGTAATAGTACCGGAGTGAGTATCGACGATACGGCGGCACGTGTCCAGCCCGAGGCCCTTGCCCTCCCCCGTGCCCTTAGTCGAAAAGAGCGGCTCGAATATCCTGTCCCGTATGGACGGATCGATGCCCGGGCCGTCGTCCTCGACGGCTACGCTAGCGTAGCCGCCTTCCCTCCTGGACCGTATCTCGACGCGTCCCGTCGTCCCCGCGGAATGGAGCGCGTTCTTGAAGAGGTTTATCCATACGAGCTCGAGACGGACGCGGTCGCCGTGGACTAGTATCCCGTCCTCCAGATCGAAGGCCACCGCCTGCGACGGGCCGGTCGGTACGGAGGAGGCGCTGGACCTGAGGCTCTCGGCGAGCTCGAAATCGGACACGACCTGGTCGCCGGAGCCGGCCACCTCGAGGTACGAGTTTAGCGACATCACGACGAGGGCCGATCGACGCGCGGCCTCCGCCGCCAGGGACGCCGCCTCGAAGAGGGAGCCCAGGGCCCAGGCCGCCTCGACGGCCTGGGCGCCCCCGGGGCCAGCGACGAGGGCTACGTCCCCGTCGCTGGGATCGGCCGCCCCGAGGTCCGCGAGGTCGTCGGCCGTCCCGTCGGGCTCCTCGCAACCGAGGGCGGCGAGCCGCTGCGCCAGGGCCCGCTTCCGGGCAGGATCGGCGCCTAGGTCGTCTCCCGACGCCTTCACGAGCCTCTCGACGAGCGCGGCCAACGGCTCGGGCTGAGACCTTAGCGCGGCGATTGCGTCTATGGCGCTTTCCCGCATCGAGGCGAGGTGCGCGGCGGACGAGACGGCGGACGCGAGCGGGCTATTAAGCTCGTGCGCTATGGACGCGAGCACCCGTCCGACGGACGCCTGGTACCTGGTCTGAACGAGGCTGTCCTGGGCGCCTCGGAGCTCGGCGAGGGCCAGCTCGAGCGAGCGGCTCCGCTCCTCTAGCTCCGAGTTGGCGCTTCTCAGCTCCTCGGTCCGTCGCTCGACGATGCGCTCGAGGTTCTCGTTCAACGCCGCGAGGCGGGCCGCGCTCTCGACGAGGCTGTGCTCCGCGGACTTGAACCCGGGATAATGGCTCTTGACGGAGAACGACTCGTCCAGGCCGAGGAGCTTGCGGTACAGCTCGTCGAACCCGTCGGGCACGCTAGAAGGCTCGCTCAAAGACGCCCTCGATCCGCGCCGCGTCGAAGCGCGCGGGGTTGGTGGCCAGGCAGGCGTCGCGCGCTGCGAACCCGGCGAGCCTCCGTATATCGGAACGGGAAGCGCCCATCCCGCCGAGCCCCGGGGCTATCCCGACGGCGGCCCTCAGCCCGCGGACGAGCCTAAGGACGCAGGCCTCGGCTCCCTCGGCCGCGACGTCCTCCGGCGAGGCGCCCATGTCGAGGGCGAGGTCGGCGTAGCGCTCGCGCGCTGATTCGAAGTTTGCCTCGATGCCCGCGTCGAGGAGCAGGGCGTTGCACAGGCCGTGCGGGGCGTCGAGGAGCCCGCCTAGGGCGTGGGCCATGGCGTGCACTACGCCGAGCCCGGCGTTGGAGAAGGCCCTCCCCGCGAGCATGCTCGCTAGCGCCATCGCGCCCCTGGCCTCGGCGTCCGCCGGGTCGCGGTATAGCCGCTCCAGGTTGCGCGCGACGAGGGCGGCGGCCCTGCGGGCGTCCAGGTCCGTCAGGGCGGAGGAGGCCGAGGAGACGTAGGCCTCGAACGCGTGGGTGAGCGCGTCCATGCCTGTCGCGGCTATCAGCTCGAGGGGCACCGTCGATATGAGCCGCGGGTCCACGAGCGCGGCGTCGGGGACCATCTTGGGGCTGATTATGGCTATCTTCACCTTCCTATAGACGTCGTTGATGATGGAGAAGCGCGACACCTCGGAACCCGTGCCGGCGGTAGAAGCGACGCAGACGAGCGGGGGGCCGGGCAGGCGGATCATGTCGACGCCCTCGAAGCTCCGCACGTCCGCGTCGTTGGCGACGGAGGCCGCTATGCCCTTGGCGGCGTCCATGGGGCTCCCGCCCCCGACGACGACCACTGCGTCGCAACGGCCGTCCTTGAAGGCCTCGACGCCGCGGCCCACCTCGGTACAGCGGGGATTCGGGCTGACCTCGAGGAAGCGCGCGACCGCGAGGCCCTCGGCGAGGCAGGTCTCCTCTACGGCGCCGGCCCAGCCCGCCGCGACTAGGCCCGGGTCGCTGACGAGCAGCACGCTAGTCGCCCCGAGGCTCTTGGCGTAGCGGCCGGCGAGGCCGGCGGCTCCGTCGCCGAACACCGTCTCGGGCATCACGTATTTTCTCATCGGGTACGATTCGCTCATATAGTAACTATAGGAGGCGTATACCCGGTTAGCAATCCTAAAAACGCCTAGGCTACGCCTCCGGGGCCGCCCCGGATATCATCGCCACGAAGGCCGCCTCGTCTATGACCTCGACGCCGAGGGCTTTCGCCTTCTTGCTCTTCTCCGAGCCGGAGCCGGGATCGTTCGTCACGAGGTACGACAGATCCTTGCTTACCGCGCTCTTGACCGAGGCCCCGAGCGATTTCGCTATGGCCTGGGCGCGGGACCGCTTCATAGTCGACAGCTCTCCGGTGAAGCAGAACGACAGGCCGGAGAGGGGGCCCCCCGACTGCGCGGGCGGCTTGACGCGCAGCGCGCCGCCCGCCAGCGCCAGGTCCATCTGGGGGCCGAGGGCGACGAGGCCGTCGGCGAGGGTAGCCGCCATTATTTCGCCGAAGCCGTCGATCGCCGCCAGCTGCTCCCGGGTCGCCGCCCTGAGCTTCTCCAGGGTATCGAAGCCGGCGGCGGCGGCCTTCTCCACGGACAATAGGCCTATGCCCTCTATATCGAAGCCGGCGACGAACTCGGCCAGGGTAGGCTCGGCTCGGGCGAGCAGGTTCTGGACTATCTTTGCCGCGCTCGCTTCGCCCATCCGCTCGTAGCCCGAGAGCTCCCGTATCGACAGCCCGTAGAGGTCGGCTACCTGGCGCACCCTCCCGGAGTCGAAGAGGCGCCTCAGTATCGTCACGCCGAATTCCATCACGTCCAGGGTCGAAAGCCATTTCTCGAGCCGATGCAGGGCCTTCTTGGGGCACTCGGCGTTCGGGCAGTATAGCCTCGTCCCCTCGTCCACGAGCGCGGCGCCGCAGGAGCAGGTAGAGGGGACCGCTATCTCCTCGCTCCCGGGAGGGCTTTCAACGAGCCCCTCTATCTTGGGTATTATCTCGCCTCGCTTGACGACGACCACCCGCGAGCCTATTCGAAGGCCCATGCCGCGCATCGTATTGGTATTGGCGAGGCTCGCCCGCCTAACCGTTGTTCCGGCCAGCCTGACGGGCTCCACTATGCCGACGGGCGTGTAGGTCGCGCCGGATTCGCTCCACTCGACCGCGACGAGGGTCGTGGAGGCCTCCTCGAGGGGGAACTTGAAGGCTATCTGCCTATCGGGGCGAGCCCTCCTCATGTCGTCGATATCTACCGAGCGCGCCTTCACGACGAGGCCGTCGATATCGTACGGCAAGGCGTCGCGGCCGTCCATGACTCGGGCCCTATAGTCCACTACCTCGAACGGCTCGGCGAATACCTGCGCGGGGACGGTCGAGAAGCCCGACGCCCCTAGCCAGGCTAGCTTGGCGATCTCGTCGTCGAACGGAGGCCGGGCCCCGACCGAGAACAGCGAGCCCGGCTCGGCGTCGTAGAGGCCCCGCGGCGCGGCGTCATAGCATATGACGTCGAGCAGCTCGACCCCGAGCCCGTCCTTCCTCTTCATGAGCCCGTTGGCCGCGTTCCTGCAGTTGGCCTTATCGGAGAAGGACTCCCTATGCGCGGCCCTGGACATGACGACCTCGCCGCGCACAGCCCCGCTCCACGGTTCCGGCAGGGCGGCCGGTACGCCCTTCATCCTGCGCGCGTTCTGGGTGATGTCGTCGCCTACGCTGCCGTCCCCGCGGGTCACCGCCCGCGCCAGGCGCCCGCGCTCGTACTGCAGCTCGAGGCTGGCCCCGTCGAGCTTGTGCTCCACGACGTACTCGGGCAGCCCCGCCTTCGCGCACCAGGCGAGGAATTCGTCGGGATCGGCGGCCTTGGCCTGACTGCCCATGGGCAGAACGTGCCTGGCCTTGGGGAACCCGTCGGAGGAGTCCTTGCCCAGGCCCGCCAGGACGGGGCTCTCCGGGGCGAGGCGGGCGAGCTCGTCCCATAGCTCGTCGAATTCGGCGTCCGAGAGCTCGGGCTTGCCGTTATAGTAGAGATCCTGATGCTTCGCGATGAGGGCCTCGAGCTCCGGTATCCTCGTTCGCCTCCGCTCGTCCGTTTCCATTTGGCCACCGCCTCGCCTAGTTCTTTCGCGGGCCTTCGCCGCCCCGCGTAGCGCATTGTAGACGGCGCGTCTTAAGCGGTCAACGCCGCGCCTTAGTCGCTCGACGCCGCGGCAGGGCCGCTTGACCGGCTGGACCGGCGCGAGCTACGTTTGCCGAAGAGGCCGCGACGACGGCCGGGAGCGATATACCATGCGAATCCGCGGCGCGACGAGACTCGGGAAGATGGCGGTCATAGTACCGGCCGCGTTCATTAACAGCCTGGCTATAGGCACTATGGCCCTGGGGATACTGTTCGTCGTCAAGGACCTGTACGGGGCCGGGCCCGCGATGGTCGGATCGCTTGGCGCCGTCTGGTCAACGTCGTACTTCATAGGATGCATCGTCCTTCGTAAGGCCGCTAACCGCCTGAGGCCCCGAACGTCGATGTTCATCATGCTCTCCGGCAGCGCCGCGATCCTTACCGCGTTCCTGCTGGCCCCCGGCCTATGGCGAGCCTTCGCCGCCTACGCGGCGTACGGCTTCATAACGGCTTTCTTCTGGCCGCCCCTCATGGGCTGGCTATCCAAGGGGCTCGAGGGAGCCGAGCTCAACAAGGCAACCAGCCTCTTCAGCTTCTCCTGGAGCGTCGGCGGCATCTTCAGCTCGTATATCGCGGGTTTGCTCTCGGAGCGAGGGAAATTCCTGCCCATAGCCCTCTCGGCCGCGCTCTTCGCGGCTAACGCCGTATTCGTGCTCGCGTCCAGGTCGTTCGTGCGGGAGGACGAGACAGTCGCTCATGACGCGGGCCGCGCCGACGAACCGGCCGTGGACAGGTCGACGGCGCTGCGCTATCCGGCGTGGCTCGGGGCCTTCCTCATCTACGCGGTGATGGGAGTCGTGCTAAACGTGTTCCCCGTATTCGCCCGCGACGAGCTGGCGCTCAGCGAATCATCGATCGGCCTCGTTCTGACTATCAGGGCGACGGCCACGGCTATTGGCTTCTTCGTGCTAGGAAAAGTCACGTTCTGGCAGTTTAAGCGCGCCGCCCTGCCCGCCCTCTCGATCGCGACGGCTGGAGCCCTGATAGCCCTGACGCTGCAGCGCGGCGCTATCGGCTTCGCGATCGGCTTCGCCGCGATAGGAATTCTGCAATCCGTTATGTATAACAACTCGCTCTTCTACGCGACGAGCGGGGCGAGCGACAGGAATAAGAGAGCCAGCGTCCACGAGGCGCTCCTGACCTTCGGCCAGGTCGTCGGTTCGGTGAGCGGCGGGCTCCTCTATCAGGCGTTCTCGATGTCGGCCGTATTCGTGGGGCTAAGCCTTCTCCTCGCGCTCGGGGCCGGGGCCCAATCGGCCATGGTCTATAGACCGGGCCGATCGGGCTCGAGGATACGCTAGAGGCGGACTAGCCGCCGCTCTTGACGAACGCGTCCTTGTAGCCCATGGCCCTGACCCTGACCAGGGCCAGGCCGCTCTCGTCCCTGGACAAGGGGCCCACGAAGACGCGCCAGGCATCCTTGCCCTTGGCGCTCGCCTTCTGGATAAGAACCGCGTAGCTCTTCCCGAGCGTTGCCGACGCGTCCATAGCCGCGGCCTCGCTCCCGAATGCGCCTATCTGTATATAATAGCGCCCCTTCTCCAGGATGCCGGCGATTACGGCCGTCTGGGCCGCGGCCTCCGGCTTCGCCTGTACCGGCGCGGCCGCGGGTTTCCCCGCTACCGGCTTGTCTACCGGCTTGTCTACCGGCTTGTCGGGTACGGCGACGACGGGCGGCTTCGGGCCCGTGGGCTCCATGGCGACTATATATTCGCGGGGGGCGTCGAGGGCGACGGCCGGCTCGGTCTCGCCGTCGGGCCCCTCGACGTACGTCGAGGCGTCGGGCTTCTGCTCGACCGCGTCGGCTAGTTCCGGCTTAGCGCCGGAGTCGAGGGGGCTCGCCTCCGCCCGGGCTTCCGCCCGGGGGCGCTCGCCTTCCTTGTACTCGGCCTCGGCGAGACCGAAATCGCCACGCTCGTCGCTCGGCTCCATCCCGGCCGCCGTTACGACGCTCGGCTCTTCCTCGGGCTCGGTCTCCGCGTCCTCGAGAGCCACGACCGTCTCGGCGGCGCCGTAGGCCGGCGTCTCGAGGGCCAGCGTCGAGGGGCCGGAGCTCTCGGGCAGGATTATCTCGCCCTCGGCGAGGCTCGTAGCCGGGATAGCGTAGACGGGGGCCGCGAGGCCGGCGAACGCTATCTCGGGCATCTCGTCGGCTTCGAGCTCGGGCCACGCCAATTCTATCCCGGAGCCCGGCGCGGCCATGAGCGGCGCTAGCCTCGGGATGGCTTCCGCGCCATCGTCGCTAGGCGCGGCAGGATCGGAAAGTCCGTACTCGCCGCCGAGCGACGCGTACGGAGGCGAGCTGAGCGCTAGCGCCGAGGCGCGGCCGAGGTCGGGCGGCGACGGATCGGTCAGGGCGTAGGCCCCGTCCGTCCCGGCGTAGCCCGGGGCCGCGCGGTCGATTACGGCGGCGCGAGCCTCAGAGACCGGCGCCGGGTCCGCGAGAGCCACGGAGACGGCGGGAGATACGGGAGCTCTCGGGCCGACCGACGAAACGTCGGGCCTCACGGCGGGAGCCTCGTAGCGCTTAGGCGATACGGGAGTAGCCACGCGCAGAGGAGTCTCGTCGGGCACGGGCAGGAGCATGGCTAGGGCTTCCGGCTTAGCCTCGGGGACTGGCGCGGGCGCCTCCGCGGGGGGCGTTACGGCCTTCGCGACGGGTTCCGAAGGCTCCGGCAGTTGCGGCAGGACTATGGTACGGACGGGCTTGGGCTTAGGGTTGAGTACGGGCTCCGGCTTCTCCCGCCCCTTAGGCGAAGGCTCGACGACCGCCACGGGGGCGGCTCCCGCCGTAGAGGCGCGCGGCGCCTCCAATCCTATCGCCGCAGGAGCGGCGGAAGCGGCCGCGGGCGCTACGGCGGCGGCGACCGGAGCCGCGGCGGGGCGCGCGGCCTCCGCGGGAGCGGGCGGAACGACGGGCTCTCGCGTCGGGGCCGCGGGAGCTGTCGTCGGGGCGGGCGCCACGCGCGAGCTCGAGACCGTCGGCTTGGCCGCGTACTCGGCGGCCCCGGTCGGTAGCAGCTCGTAGCCGAGCCGCTTCAGTTCCTGGGCGGCCAGGAGCCGCGGGTTCATATCGGGATCGAAGGAGCCCGAGGCGGCCGAGGCGGGCGCGAGCTCTACCGCGCTCCTAGGCTCGGAAACCCGTATGCGGACGACCTTGCCGGGCGAGAGGCCCAGGACCGCGGAGGCCTCGACCGAGAGCATCATGAACACTCCGGAGCTCTCGAGGCCCTTGGTCACTATGACGGTGACCGTTCGGCCGTTCTCGAGGTTGACGACTTCTACGGACGTATTCCTAGGGAAGGAGTTGCACGCGGCGTAGTACCCGGAGGCCGGGAAGTCGCCGTACGAACCCATCATGGCGCTGCCTTCCCAGGAGGAAGCCGAGGCCATGGCGACGAGGGCGATCATGCCGATCGCTACCGCGAGCTTACGCTTCTTCATACTCATATACCCTCCGCGAGGCTCCGAGCCCCCGCATGACGCCGCCGCACGAGGCGGATATGGCCGAGCCCGCGTTCGAGCACGCTTTCTTAATATCCTTGTCCGATAAGGAGGCCGGAACCTGAGCGGGATGCGAACCCCTAGCGAGCTCCGCCCTGTCGCGCACCCTTACCAGCCTATAGCTGCACGCGGGAATAGGCGACGCGGCCGTATACTCGGCGAGGATTACGATCACGTAGTCGACCATGCCCTCCTCGGCGCCGGGATCGGGCACGAAGGCGGCGAGCGACTCCGCGTCGCCGGGACTCGGCCTCGAGCTGGTCGCGATGAACCCCTCCAGGAACAGGCCGTCCATGGCGCCGTCGATGACGCGCTCCGAGGATAGCGCCGTCCCGGTTCCCCCGCCGGACTCGAGCAAGGCTACCTCGACGGTCTGCGCGATTAGCGGCGAGGACGCGCTCGCGAGAGTGAGGAGGATCGCTACCGAAAGCCTTTTCATCGTTCGTATCCTTTTCCTCTTACTCTATCGGCGGCCTCGGCGCTTAGATTTAGGCGTATCGATCGCCGCGAGCCCGCGGGACTCCTTGCGGTCGCGAGCGGCTTCGTGATAATTATTAGGCCTCTTTATTCGATAGTTTTCGATTAAGGTATAAAATCCATTCGTTAAAAGAATTGTTTTCTTCGCGCAGGGCCGCGCGGGGCCGCGCGGGGCCGCGCGGGGCCGCTCGGGGCGGCGACATCGGAGGCTCGGAAGCTATGGATTACTTCGCCATACAGGTATGGACGGGCAAGGAAGACGAATTCGCTGAAAAAATCTCGGCGAACCCGCGGGTCCGCTCGAAGCCGATGGTTCCGAAGCGCACGATACCGGTACGGCGTAGAGGCAAGACCCACCACGAGGAACGGCCGCTCTTCCCGGGCTACGTCTTCCTCTCGACCGACGAGGAAGAGTTGGACGCCTCCCAGCGATGGCTCCTGCGGTCCACCCGATATTTCGTGCGGGCCCTGCCCTCGACCGCCAAGCCCCTCCCCGTCAAGGAAAAAGACCGCAGGCTCCTCGCCCACTTCATGTCGTTCGGCAAAGTGGCCGATATATCGAAGGTACGCTTCGACGCGGACGATAGGATCGTCGTGGTCGAAGGCCCTCTCAAGGGGCTCGAAGGCATGATCGTCAAGGTCGACGCGCGCAAGCGGCGGGCGAAGATACGCCTGGACATGTGCGAGAATTCGTTCCTCGTCGACATGGGCTTCGAGATACTCGATAGACCTGCGAAAGGACCCGCTAGCGACGATGGGCAAACCTCAAGAGAATCCTAGGATCTATATAATAGGGGCCGGCTTCGCCGGAAGGGCCGTCGCGAGGGAGATACAGGCCAAGGCCGTCCTGGGTTCGATAGTCGCCTTCCTCGACGACGACGAGGCCAAGGTCGGCAAGCGCATAGACGGCGTACCGGTGCTCGGGCCCATCAGGGACGTCGTACGGCTATTCGCGAGGACTCCCGCCGACGAGGCCGTCATCGCGATCCCCAGCGCCTCAAGGGAGCTGCTCAGGGAGCTCTACTACCTCCTCAAGGGCGCCGGCTTCTCGAGGATACGGATACTCCCGGACATAGCCCAGATAGTCGAGGGCGACGCCCACCTCGTCCAGGCGAGGGAGATAGACCCCCAGGACCTGCTCGGACGCAGCCCAGTCGCCATCGGCCTCAAGAAGAGCATAGAGTGGCTCTCCGGCAGGCGCGTCATGGTCACGGGCGCCGGCGGGTCGATAGGCTCAGAAATTTCTAGGCAGCTCCTTTCCGCCGGAGTCGAGCGGCTGTACCTATTCGGCCACGGCGAGAATTCCATTTACCAGATTGACAGGGAGCTACGTGCCCTCCAGGCGGGGGGGGTAGGCGTATCTACCGCGATCGTCCCGGTCATAGGGGAGCTCAAGGACGCGCCGTACATGGCCAGCGTGCTGAAGCGCCTGAAGGCGGACGTAGTCTTCCACGCCGCGGCCTATAAGCACGTGCCTATGATGGAGGCCAATACGGTCGCCGCGATAGAGAATAACGTTTTCGGCACGCGGAACCTCGTCGACGCCTGCCTAGCGTCCGGCGTCAAGCGCTTCGTGCTCGTCAGCACCGATAAGGCCGTCGAGCCCCTATGCGTCTACGGAGCGTCGAAATTCCTATCGGAACGCATCGTCATGGACGCCCAGGCGGGCGCCGGGCCCGGCGAGCACTATATGGTCGTCAGGTTCGGCAACGTGCTCGGCTCCAGGGGCTCGATCCTCCCGCTGTTCATGCAGCAGGTCGCGCGAGGCGGCCCGGTCACCGTCACCGACCCGAGGGCCAGCCGTTTCTTCATGACCATCCCGGAGGCGTGCTCGCTCGTCCTCAAGGCCGGCGGCGTCGGCTCCGGCGGCGAGTCGTACCTCCTGGACATGGGGGAGCCCGTCCTGATAAAGGACCTGGCCGAGCAGGTCATCCGCTTCTCCGGCTTCGTCCCGAACGAGGATATAAAGATAGAGTATATAGGGCTCCGTCCCGGGGAGCGCCTGGCGGAGAAGCTATTCTCCGACGAGGAGAGCCTCGAGCGGACCGATTTCCCTAGGATTAACAGGCTCCGGCGATCCGGTGGCCGTTTCGAACTCGGCGCGGCCCTCGACGCGCTCAGGCCCGAATGCTACCCGACCGAGGGCCGTCCCGATTCGTACCGCAACCGCAGGCGCCTCCGCGCGGCGCTCAGAGCATACATCCCTACGGTAGAGGAGCTCCCCGATGAGCCGGAATACTGATTTCATCGCCTTCGCGAGGCCGTCCATCGGCCCCGAGGAGGAGGAGGCCGTGCTCAGGGTCATGCGCTCCGGGTGGCTGACGACGGGGGTCGAGGCCCTCGCGTTCGAGAAGGAATTCTCCGAGTACGTGGGCAGCCCCCACGCGCTGGCGGTGAACTCGGCCACGAGCGGCCTGCACCTCGCGCTCGAGGCCCTAGGCATCGGGCCCGGTGACGTCGTCGCTACGAGCCCCTATACCTTCACGTCGACCGCGGCCGTAGTCCGCCACCTCGGAGCCGAGGTCGCGTTCTGCGACGTGGCCCCCGGCTCGTACAACATGGACCCCGACGCGCTCGGGAGGCTCCTCGCCGGGACGAAGAACTGCCGCGCGGTGATAGCAGTCCACGTCGGCGGCCTGCCCTGCGACATGAAGGCCATACGGGCGCTCGCGACGCGTTACGGCTGCGCCCTCGTCGAGGACGCGGCGCATTCCTTCCCCTCGGAGACCGCCGGGGGCTACGCCGGCACGCTCGGCGACGTCGGCGTATTCTCGTTCTACGCGACTAAGACTATCACCACGGGCGAGGGCGGCATGCTCGTCACCCGGGACCCCCGCGTGGCCGCCAGGGCCGAGAAGATGCGCATGCACGGCTTCGACCGGGCGGCGTGGGACAGGTACACGGCCAAGCGCGCGTCATGGCGCTATTCAGTCACCGAGGCGGGCTTCAAGTACAATATGCCCGATATACTAGCGGCCATAGGCCGGGAGCAGCTTAAGAAAGCGGGCGCATTCCTAGAGGAGCGCCGCGCCGTCGCGGCCGTCTACGACGGGGCCTTCTCAGGCGCGGCCTGGCTCGAGCTCCCGCCCCGAGGGGAAGGCCACGCGTGGCACCTGTACTCGCTCAGGACGAGACCGGCGAAAGGAACCCCGACCAGGGACGACCTGATCGCCGGGCTAGCCGACCGCGGCATAGGCTCGTCGGTGCACTTCATACCGCTCCATACGATGCCGTACTACGCCGAGCGCTACGGCCTGCGCCCCGAGTCCTTCCCTAACGCCGCCTCCGCCTTCGAGCGTACCGTAAGCCTGCCTATCTGGCAGGGCATGGGGCTCGACGCGGCGAGGCGCGTAGCCGAGGCCGTGCTCGGCGTAACGGCGGGCGAGGGCGCATGAAGAGCTCCCGCGCGAGCAGCATACCGGCTATCGCGCGCCTTTCCGATTTCCCACTCGCCGACGCCGTATACGTCGGCACCGTACGCTCGCCGGCCTCCCGGGGCCGTATAACGTCCATCAGCCTTCCTCACCTGCCGAGGGACTATAGGAGCATCACCGCCGACGACATACCCGGGTCGTCCCTGATGGTCGCGCACGGGGCCTCGGTCCCGGTGCTCGCCTCCGGCCGGGTCTCGTATCGGGGCGAGCCGGTGGCCCTCATCGTAGGCCCCGACAGGCGCAAGGTCGCCGAGGCCCTGGCCCTGACCAAGGTCCGCGTCGAGGAGGAGGAGGCCGATTTCTCGTTCGAGGCCTGCGGCTCGCGTCGCCTCGTCGCTACCGGCAGGCTAGACTCGGGAGACGTGGATAAGGCGATGGCCACAGCGGCCCGCGTCGTGGAGGGCGATTACCGAGTAGGCCCCCAGGACCATTACTATTCGGAGCCGCAGGGCTCGGCGGCCGCCTTCGACTACGACAAGCTAGTCGTGTTCTCGTCGACGCAGTGGCCGTACCGCGTCAGGGCCGCCGTCGCCGAGGCGCTAGGCGTGAAGAAGGAAGAGGTGATCGTCCGCCCTACCCTGCTCGGCTCGCACCTCGACGGCAAGCTATGGTATCCCTCGCTCCTCGCGTGCCACGCCGCCGTCGCGGCTTTCCTGAGCAGCCGGCCCGCCCTGCTGCTCCTATCCAGGGCGGAGGACTTCCTCTATACGACTAAGCGGGCTCCGATGCTGGCCTCGTACCGGGCCGGCCTCGACGAGGCGGGCCGGCTCGTGGCGCTCGACTCCAGGATCATGATCAATACCGGGGCCTACGCACCCTTCGCGGAGGATATCGTCAGGAGGGCGGCGCGCGCCGCCGTCGGAGGCTACGCCTGCCCCGACGTCAGGGTCGTAGCCAGGGCGGTCAGGACCGACCTTCCCCCGATGGGCGCCTTCGTAGGGCTCGGTACCGGGCCCGCGACGTTCGCGGCCGAGCGCCTGGCCGAGGACTGTGCGGCCGCAGCCGAGGTAGATCCGGACAGGTGGCGGGCCGAGAACGTCGCCGAGAAGGGCGACCGTACGCTCGGCCCTCCTCTCAGGCGGTCCGTGCCCTTCGACGCCGTCGCCGATCGGCTCCTGGCGATCAGCGACTACGGCAGGAAGCGATCCTCCTTCGAGCTCATACGGAAGCGCCGGCCGGACCCTTCGATCCCGGCCGGCTACGGCATAGGCCTCGCCTTCGGCCCGCAGCTACCGGCCACGGCCTTCGGACGCGACGGGGCGTCCGTCCCGTCTGTGGAGGCGACGCTCTCGAAGGACTCCATATTGACGATACGCGCGAGCGTCTATCCCGGCTCCCGATCGGCCGCGGAGATATGGAAGGAATCCGCGGCGGCCGCCCTCGGCCTCCAGGCTAAGGCAGTCAGGATACTGGCCCCGAGCACCGATACGGCTCCGGATTCCGGCCCCGGCTCCCTCTCGAGGAACGTGACCGTCGTCACGAGGCTCGTGCAGAGCGCGTGCGAGGGCTTGGCCGCCAAGCGCTTCAGGGAAGCGCTCCCCATCACCGTCAGGAAGGCCCAACGGGCGAGGAGCTCCAGGGCCGCGCCCGAGTCGCCGCTCGACGACGCCTCGTGGGGCGGCGCGGTAGTCGAGCTGGAGCTCGACCCGGTGATAGGGACGCCCGTCGTCAGGGGCGTCTGGATAGTCGTTAAGGCGGGGAGGATACTATCGAGGAAGGCCGCCGCCGCCACCATAGAGCACGACGCGGCCGCGGCCCTGGGCCTATGCGTCGGGGAGCGCCTGGACCTGTCCGGCGGGCCCGCGGACCTCGAGGACCTGCGCCGGTACCGCCTGCCCAGGATCAAGGACGCTCCCGCCATAGTCGTCGAGTTCATCGACGACGACGCCCCGCCCTGCGGGATCGGGGAACTGTCGTACGCCCTCGTGCCGCCGGCCTTCGCCAACGCGCTCAGCCAGGCTCTCGACGCGCGGTCGAACTCGATGCCGCTCGGCGGCGCCTCGGAAGGGAGATAGGCCGTGACCATTGACTTCATCCTGAACGGCGAGGACGTCAGCCTGAAGGCCGATCCCCTCGAGCGCCTCTCGGACCTCCTGCGGGAGCGCTTCGGCCTGTCGAGCCTTATGAGCGATTGCCTCGCGGGCTTCTGCGGCAAGTGCGTCGTCTACCTCGACGGCCGGCTCGTCAACTCGTGCCTCGTCCCTGCCTTCAAGGTCCGCGGCTCCGAGGTCGTCAGCTTCGAGGGCTTCAAGAGCACCGATACCTTCGACGCCGTCTCCCGCGCCTTCAATGACGCGGGGGCGGAATTCTGCGGCTTCTGCGACGCGGCCGTCTTCATGGCCGCGGGCTCGCTGCTCGATTCGGCGGAACGGCCGGGCGAGGACGATATAGAGGAGACGATGTCGACGGTGTACTGCAGGTGCTCCACGCCGTCAATCACGCTGGGCGCCATTCGCGGAGCCGTCGAGGCCAAGGCAGGCGGGAAGTACGACCGTGCGCGTTGACGAGGTAGCGGCGCCCCAGACCGTCGCGGAGGCCCTGGCCATCCTGAAGCGCAGGCCCGACGCCGTGCCTTGGGCCGGCGGGACCCTGCTCATGACCGTGGAGAGCGCGGCCTTCGGGGACAAGCCCGCCTCGCTGCTCGATCTCGGGGGGATCGCCGAGCTGACCGTGATAAACCGCTCCGACCGCTATCTCGAGCTCGGGGCCTGCGTCTCGCTCTCCGCGATACTCGCGCTGCCCCGGAGCCTTTCTCTCGAGCCCCTCAGGGGAGCCGCCGGGCTCGTGGGCACGGCCTCCGTCAGGAATTTAGCGACGATAGGCGGGAACGTCGCCGCCCGAGGCTCGTTCATGACATGCTTCTCCGCCCTCGCCTGCATGGACGCCGCGATGGAGATCAGGGACGCGTCGGGCTCGCGTTGGTCGAGCATCCACACCCTCGTCGACGAGGATGGGCGCCCTCGCTTCCCGCGAGCCGCCCTCCTCACGCGCATCAGGGTTCCCACCGCTCCCTGGGACGCCGCGAGCGTCCATCCCCTCGGGATGGCCCCGCGCGGCGAGGCCTATCCCGCGACGTTCGCGGCGGCCGCGCGCTTCGAGAAGGAGACTATATCGGAGCTCAGGCTCCTCGCCGCGGGTAAGAGGCTCGTAAGGGATAGAGCCCTCGAGCTGTCGCTCGTTGGGAAGCGCCTCCCGCTCTCGGCGAAGGACGTCGACGCCGCCAGGTCCGCCGCGCGGGACGAGGCAATAGAGGCGGAGCTAGGCGCGGGCCCGGCGTCACTGTACGGTACCTACGTAGCCTCGTTCCTGGCCTCGATCCAGGAGGAAGGGCGGTGAGCGGCGCTTGACGATTTCCGATTGCGGGTTACACTGGTAGTGGTATGCAGACTCATGCGGATCTACACGCGCAGTACGAGAACGAGACCGCCTCCATCAACCAGTTCGCCCAGGCGAGGATGGGCCTCAAGCCCGGCCAGACGTCCGTCAAGATCGACACGTACAACATCGTCTGCGTCCCGTACCGCCTATCGATGAACGGGGCTGTCCTCATCGCGTCGTTCTCGAGGGAAGAGCTCGCGTTCTTCCAGCGCTACGTCAACGGCCTCGCCGGGCTTACGCTCATCTTCCAGCCCGCGAGCGCCCAGAACCCGCTTAAGATATTCGCCCGATGCTTCCTCAAGTCGGTGAGCACGATGCAGGGACGGGAATCGATAGGGCTCCTCGACGTCGCCTTCAAGCCCTGCCCGCCCGACCTGCTCTCGATACTCGTCGACCACTTCATGCTCCTCGATAGGCTCAAGGTCGAGTACGACGACTATAAGGGAAAGTCGATATCCGTCAATCCCGATAGCGCCAAGGCCATGGGCTATAATAACTACGCGATGCTCGTCTACGACGGGACGCAGACCAAGGTCGCGCTCTTCGCCCTCGCGAGCGACTCCCTCGATTTCCTCGTGCCCATGAACGGGCCCGTGCTGGAGCAGGACAGGCCGGTACAGATGAAGCTATTCTTCCAGAGCTTCCAGTTCACCGTCCCCGGCTCCTTGTCGTCGGTCGCGAGGCTCCAGAACGGGGTGCAGAAGGTCCGGGCGACGATCAGGTTCTCGTGCGAGCTGGTATCGATCATCGAGCAATACCGCTTCTCGGAGCGCTTCAGCGCCAAGGCCGCCCCGCCGCCGGCTCAGCCCTCGTAGGGGCCGCCTAGCCCGCGAGCGCGGCCAGCTTCTCCCTTATGAACTCGCTCTTCTCCCTGAGTCCTATCGGCCCCGTGGCTATCATCAGCACGTTGGGCCTATGCGGGTCGAGCCGTATCTTCTGCCCGCTCTCCTTCATGAGCCTGAGGAGCCGGTCCACCGATATCTTCGAGACCTTGGAGAACTCGACCGTCACGAAACCCTTGCGCTCCTTGAGCGTCGCGATGCACAGGCGCTTGCAGAGGATTCGTATCTCGGCGAGGGCGAGGAGGCTCGACGCCTCCTCGGGAACCGGCCCGAAGCGGTCCTCGAGCTCCTTGTACAGGGCCTCGAGGTCGTCCTGGGAGAGGATGGAGGCGATCTTCTTGTAGACCTCCATCTTGACCGCCTGCTGGCCTATGTACTCGTCGGGGATGAAGCCCGAGTACTCGAGCTCGAGGTAGGGCTCCTCCTCCGGCTTGTAGCCCTCGTCGGACAGGCGCGCTACGGCCTCGTCCAGGAGCTTCAGGTACAGGTCGAAGCCGACCGAGTATATATCGCCCGACTGCTCCCGCCCGAGCAGGTTGCCAGCGCCGCGCACCTCCAGGTCCTTCATCGCTATCTTGAAGCCGCTCCCCAGGTCCGTGAAGTCGGAGATTATCTGCAGGCGCTTCATGGCGAGCTCGGACAGGGCCTTCCCGTCGGGATAGAACAGGTAGGCGTAGGCGATCCGGTCGGAGCGCCCTACCCGCCCGCGCAGCTGGTACAGCTGGCTGATGCCGTAGATATCGGCGCGGTCGATTATGATGGTGTTGACGTTGGGTATGTCTATGCCGTTCTCGATGATGGTCGTCGACACGAGCACGTGGAAGCCGCGATGGATGAAGCGGTGCATGATGTCCTCGAGCTCGTGCGAGTCCATCTTGCCGTGGGCCTTCTCCACCATCACCTCCGGCACGAGGCGCTGGATGAAGGCCATGGTGTCGTCGAGCGACTGCACGCGGTTATGGAGGAAGAAGACCTGGCCGTCGCGCTCGACCTCGCGCCTGATGGCCTTGGCGATCAGGTCCGGCTGGAACTCGTCCACGACTGTCTGTATAGGGTGTCGGTTATTGGGCGGCGTCGTGAGCACCGAGAGGTCGCGTATCTTGAGCATCGACATGTGCAGCGTGCGAGGTATAGGCGTCGCCGTCAGGGTCAGGCAGTCCACGTTGGCCCTCATCTCCTTGAGGCGCTCCTTGTCCTTGACGCCGAAGCGCTGCTCCTCGTCCACGATGAGGATGCCGAGGTCCTTGAAGGCGATGTCCTTCTGGAGTATGCGGTGGGTGCCGACGAGCACGTCCACCGAGCCCTCGGCCACGCCCGCGAGCACCTTCTTCTGGTCCTTCCTGTCCACGAAGCGCGACAGCATGCCGAAGGTCACGGGAAGGCCCCGGAAGCGCTCCTGGCAGTTCTCGAAGTGCTGTTCCGCGAGTATGGTAGTCGGCGCTAGGAAGGCGACCTGCTTGCCGCCCATGACCGCCTTGAAGGCGGCCCTCATCGCTATCTCCGTCTTCCCGTAGCCTACGTCGCCGCAGACGAGGCGGTCCATCGGGCGCTCGCTCTCCATGTCGCGCTTGACGTCCTCTATGCACGAGAGCTGGTCCGGCGTCTCCTCGTACGGGAAGGCCGCCTCGAAGGCCGTCTGCCACTCGCCGTCGGGGGGGAACGCGAAGCCCCGCGCCATCTTCCGGCGCGAGTATATGCGGATCAAGCGCTCGGCGAGGTCCTCGACCGACTTCTTGACCTTGTTCTTGCGGTTCTCCCAGGACTTGGAGCCGAGGCGGTCCATCCGGGGCTCGTCGCCCTCGTTGCCTATGTAGCGCTGGACGAGGTTCGACTGCTCTATGGGGACGAAGACGCTCTCCTCGTCGGCGTACTCTATCTTGACGTAGTCCCGGTCGTTGCCGAGCACCTTTACGCGCTCTATGCCCGAGAAACGGCCTATGCCGTAGTTGACGTGCACCACGAAATCGCCGGGGTTGAGCTCGACGAAGGTGTCAATGACCTTGGACCGGGCGCTCTTCAGCGACTTCGGGGCCCGCTTGCGGCGCCCGAATATCTCGCCCTCGTGTACGAAGGCTATCTTGGCGGAGGGAACCGTAAATCCGGCCGACATGCCCTCCGCGTGCACGGTCACCTCGTCCCGCGCGATGAGCGACTGGATGCGCTCCGCCTGCACGGCGTTCTCCGCGAACACGTGCACCTCGTACTGGGATCGCAGGAGCGAATCGAGCTCGTCGCGGAAGTAGTTGACGTTGCCGAAGAACGAGCGGGGGGCCTCCGAGCCGAAGGACAGGCGGTCGGCCGCCGCCGCGTCCTTGAGGGACCAGGTCGCCACGGTCCTCGGGAGCGACGACGCGACCGTCTCGAAGTCGACGAGTACGAGCTCGGGGGGAGGCGCGGGGCCGTCGATCATCGCCTTGCGGTACAGGCCCGCGTACTCGCGCTTGACGGCCTCGGTCTGGCCGGACAGCCGCTCGCGCTCCAGGAGGACTATGACGTCGTCGTCGCCGAGGTACTCGAAGAGGCTCGAGGGCCTGCCGTACGCGAGCGGGTAGAGGGTCTCCTCGCCCCTGGCCTCGCCTAGCTCGGCAAGCTTCTCGACGAGCGCCGCCACCGCGGGCTCCCTATCCTCCCCGGACGGAGCCGGGCAGGCGAGCAGGGCCTCGCCCGCCTTCCGGGCCAGCTCGGGGGTCCATACGAATTCGCGGGCGGGACGGAGCAGGACCGAGTCTGGCCTCTCCGGCTCCGAGGCCTGGGATACCGGCTCGAATCGGCGTATCTCCTCGACCTCGTCGTACTCGAACACGAGCCTTAGCGCCGAGTCGTCGCCCGGCATGAACACGTCCAGGACCTCGCCGCGCAGGGCGAACTCGCCGGGGAGGCTGACCCTGGGGACGCGCAGGTAGCCCCACGACGCGAGCCTGTCAGCCACGGCGGACGCGTCTATGGCGTCGCCCTTGCGGACGCGCAGGAGGCCCCTCTCGAAGGCCTCTCGCGGCGGCACGGGCGTCATGGCGGCTCGCTGTCCCGCGACCACGACGCGCGGCCCCTCGTCGTCGAGCATGGCCGCTAGCGCCGCGGCCCGCTGCCCGAAGGCGGCGGAACGCGGCTCTACCGGCCTGTAGGCGGCCGTCTTCCACCACGGGAAGACCATGGCGGCCGTTCCGGAGGCCGCGCAATCCTCGGCGAAGGCGTCCGCCTCGGCGTCGGTAGGGGCTATGACGAGATATCGCCGACCTCCGCCCGGGCGCGCCTTGCCGCTCTTGCCGCTCTTGCCGCTCTTGCCGCTCTCGCCGCCTCTAGCGGCCGCCGCGACGATAAAGGCGGCGAAAGGGGCCTCTAGCTCGGAGCAATCGACGGGGAAAGGGCCTGCATCGAGCCGTCCCAGTACTTCGACTACTGGCCCGTAGCGTAGGAGGCGTTTAGAAACGTTTTCCAGGCGTAAGGAGTTCATGCAAATCGTCCGATAAATTAAGAAGGATAGCGCGCCGCCAATAGTACACGAATAGCGCGGGCGCGCACAAGGAGACGTCGTAGTGAACTCTAAAAGTCGCGTCTTGGCCGCGTTCATCGCCGCGCTCGCGCTGAGCGCCGCGGCGGCGCAGGCCGATATCTCCATAAGCTTCTTCGACAAGCGCATCTACGTCCCGGGTTCCGAGATCCTGGTCAAGGTGACAGTACGCAACGATACGCCCTCGGCGTGGAGATTCATGCTGGCGGACGATAAACGGCTTTCCGTGGGCTTCGACGTACGCTCGATAGCCAATCGGGCGCTCGAGCCCAGCGACTCGTGGAAGAGGGCGATGTCGTCGAGCGCCCCCGTCTTCTACCGCGAGATATCCATCCAGCCCGGCGAGGAATACGCCTTCGTCGAGAACCTCGCTGACTACGTCTCCATAGCCGAGCCGGGCTCGTTCGTCGTCGCGTGCACCCTCTACCCTGAGCTTACCTCCAAGGCTTCCGTCCGCGCGGGGCTTCGCTCGAACGCCCTGTCCCTCTCCGTGCGCCCAGGCGCGCCCGCTCCCGCCATAGCGGAATCCTTCAAGGCGGGGACGGCCGAGATCCTAAAGGCGGAGCGAATCGGCCCCGACGAGGTCGTCTCGAGGACTATCAAGGCCAGGCAGAAGGGGCGATGGAACGAATTCTTCCTGTACCTCGACGTGGAGCGCCTGCTCAAGGCCAATCCCGACAAGAGCCGCTCCTACGACAGGGAGTCTGACGACGGACGGAGGCGGATGGTCTCGGCGTATAAGGCTGACCTTATGGCCAGCGTCGTCGACTCTGATATAGTGGTCATTCCCAGCGCTTTCGATATACTAGAGACCAGGTACGGCGCGTCGTACGGCAAGGTCGTCGCGATGCTCCGTTTTTCCTACGACGGCTTCGCGATGCTCAAGGAATACACGTACGAGCTGGAGCGCCGCGACGACGTCTGGTTCATAGTGGCCTATACCGTCATGAACAAGGGTACCGAATGAAGGCACTCATCGTCGTCGAGGATGACGCGATAGCGGAGATAGTACGATTCTACCTGCAACCGCTCGGACTCGACGTAATACATTATAAGGACCCGCTCAAGGCGCTCGACAACCTCGAAGAGATATCACCAGACGCCGTCGTGATGAGCGCCAAGGACTTCCCGAGGCACTGGAAAACGATCGTGGTCGATATCCGGGCGTCCAGGCCCAAGGCGGCTTGCGTCATAGTGCTCCTGAAGGGCGATTACTTCCCGTTCGAGGAGGCCGCCAAGGCGGCCTATCTCGGGGTCAACGGGGTCGTCAAGGAAGACCTCTCGGATAAGGCTGAGCTAGAGCGCTTCCAGCAGCTGCTCAAGCGATATATAGAGATAGACGATTCAAGGGTCTCGGACCGCCTGGCCCCCGGGCCGTCCGACAGGCTGGGCTTCGTCTTCGCCCATCCCGCGTCGTCCGCGCCGATAATTGGCACCATAGAGACTATATCGAGCACAGGCCTGTCCTTCATACCGGAGGCCGTCGCGGCTGTCGCCGACCTGGAACCCGGCGTTCTCTTGGAGGACGCCTCGCTCCGCGTCGACGCCGCGATCTTGCCTATCGGCATTCGCCTATTACGGACGGGCGCGGTAATGGCGTTCTCGTTCGAGTGCTCCGATGAGGAACGGGCGATTATTTCATCATACATCGCGGGCCGGGTCGAGAGAGAGCTCCGTTCCCTGTTGAACCGTTGATGTATTAATGATACCATATATGCTATGGATGAACAAAAACCGTGCAACCATGAGCTGATAGCCGAGTACGCCAAGAAACTAAAGGCCGTCGGGCACCCCATACGGCTTAGGCTCCTGTGCTTGATAGCCCGGGAAGTGGATCCGTGCGTCTCGGACCTCTGGAAATGCCTCGAGCAACCCCAGCCGGTGATTTCCCAGCACCTGGCCATCCTGAAGCAGGCCGATATAGTCACCGCGGAAGTGCAGAAGACCAAGCGCGTCTACTCCATCCGCGACCCTTTCATCAGGGACATGGTAGCTACGATAATCGCGAGCGGCGAGGTAGACTAGGGAGCATTCCGGGCCCGGGCCCTATCTACGGCTCTATTCGGCTCCCGGCGAGCTAAGGCTCTATTCGGTCCCGGCTAGGCGCGTCACGGCTAGGCGCGTCACGGGGCGGCTCTCCTCACGGAGGAACCGGGATTCGCGACCCGCGCCGTAGCGACCGCGGCGTACGGCTCGACGCCGCTCCTTGCGACCGCCCTCCATAGCGAGGCGGCGGCGATCCGGGAGCCTGACACGTACAGCGCATCGGCGAGCGTAACGAGCAGGCCAGGCAGCTCGACCTCGGCGAGATACGACGAGACGTCGCGGCGCGCGGCCGCCCGCGCCATGAAATCGTCGAGCCCCTTCCAGGAATAGTCCTTATCCCTGGCGCCGAGCAGCGCTATAGCCCGAGTCAGGCACATGCTCACGGCTATGGCCGCGTGCTCCGCCGCCATAGCCCTACCCCGCTCCAGGTAGAACCGGGCCAGGGAAGAATTGGCATCCAGGGAATACGCCGGCTCGATGCGGTACAGCGTCATGAAGCGGTCGAAGCCGTCCTCCTGCAGCGTGGCCATCATGGCCGAGCGGAGGTACGGGTCGATGTCGACGTCGGTCCCCTCGACGATCTCGAGCAGGACGTTCTCCCACGCGACGTAGTCGGATCTCGCTCCGTAAAGCTCCGCCATCGAGTAGAGGATGGTATAGGCCTCGCCCGGTATCTCCAGGGAGTCCCTCATGCCGAAGGCCCGCTTGTACTGGAGCTCTGCGAGCGGCAGTTCCCCCTCCACGAAAAAGACGCGCCCCTTCCAATACTCAGCCTCAGGATACTTGGCCAGGAGCCGGACCCTGGAGCTTAAGTCCGCGATGGAGTCCCCGAGGCCAGCCGCCGGGGAATACTCGTAGACGAGCAGCAGCACGTCCAGGAAGGCCCTGTGGCTATCGGAGATGCGCTCCTTGCGGAGCGCCTCGAGGAGCGGCCTCGAGCCCGGCGCCCGACCCGCGGCGAGCCTATCGTAGTCGCGCTGGATGAAGTCCTCGGATGCGAACGCGGCGAGCACCGCCTTCACGGAATCTCCGCCCGACTTCGCGGGCTTCGACTGCAGCGACTGGTCGAGCCGCGACGCCGCGGTCGTGAAGGACTCCCGCCTCGCGGAGATGGCCTCGTCGAAATGGACGACGGCGGAGCCGAAATCCTTGTCAGCGTAGGCGCGCTTGCCCCGCTCCAGGCTCAGCCAGGCGGGGTCGCCTGCGGCGGGCCTATAGGACTGGGCGTGGCACGGCGCCGTAGAGGCGACGATCAGCGCGACGGAGAGCGAGATCGCGGCGTTCCGTATGGCTGTGCTCATAGTCGGGATAGTTCCTCCCCGAATACAGTATCGGCTTCTTCGGGCGAGCACGTGCGCACAATCTCGCCCTTCCTGAAGACTATGACCTTGTCGCCGGCCCCGCTGATGCCTATGTCCGCGTGCCGCGACTCGCCTGGGCCGTTGACGACGCAGCCCATGACCGCGACCGTCACGGGCCTACGGATGGAATATATCCTATCCCTCCACCGCTCGGAGAAGGCGTGCGAGTCGAAGCTAGCCCTGCCGCAACGCGGGCACGATACTATATCCGCGCTCTCGCGCGTGCCGCTCGCGAGCGCCACTATCTCGACGCCCGCTATCACCTCGTTCTCGGGGCTATCGGAAAGGGATACGCGTATCGTGTCCCCGATGCCGTCTGCTAGGAGGGCGTACAGGGCGACGGCGCTGCGCACGCAGCCCTGGGCGAGCGGGCCCGCCTCGGTCACGCCGATATGGAGGGGAATGTCGTAGCGCTCGGAGAATATTCGGTTGGCGCGCACCGTCTCCTCGACGCCGGAGGCCTTCATCGAGACGATCACGTCGCGGAAGCCAAGCTCGTCGAGCGCGGCCACCTCGCGCTCGGCGGCCGCGACTATCGCCGCGCCCCTGTCCGGCTCGTCCCGCAGGTCGGCCGGCAGGGAACCGGCGTTTACGCCTATGCGTATGGGAACGCCCTTGTCCGCGGCCTTCGCGGCCACTTCCCTGAGCTTCCACGGCTCCCCGAGGTTGCCGGGATTGACGCGTATCTTGGCTATCGGGAAATCGAGGCAGCGGAGCGCTATGCGCCAGTCGAAATGGACGTCCGCCACGAGAGGCGTATCGACCATCGAGGCGAGGGCGCCGAGGAGCTCGGCCTGCCCGATATCGGGAGCCGAGAATCGAAGTATCCCGCATCCGAGCCCGGAAAGCGAGCGCACCCCGGCGGCGGCCGCCTGGAGGCGGTCGGCTCGAAGAGATTCCTTCCACATCGTCTGGACCGGCGGCCTGTGCCCGCCGCCTACGAAGCAGGAGCCGACCTTGATAGGCCTCGTTGCTTTACCCATGCCCGAAGTATACCGGCGGGGAGCCTACTCGTACAATACGAGGCGGGCCGCCCCCGAGGGGCGGCCCGCGCTTGCCGAAAGGCGTATCCGTCAGGCGACGGCGATGAACGTGAAGACCATCACGAAGAGCGCGACCGTCTCGCAGAGGCCTACGACGGTGATGTACTGGCCGAAGCCCTTGCCGGTCTCGCCGTAGGCGTCGCACGACGAGGCCGAGGCCTTGCCCTGGGCTATGGCCGACATGGCGATGCCCGCTCCGCTCGTGACGCCTATCACGGCGAGGAGGAGCGGGTTGGCGGTCGACGCGCGCATCTGGTTCATAAGGAGGAAGCCGTAGATCGTCTGCGTCAGCGGGGCGCCGGCGAACGCCACGAGCAGGAAGGAAGCGGGCTTGTTGGCCAGGTAGTTCCGCTTCCACGCGCCTATGGCGGCTTGGCCGGCTACGGCCGCGCCGATAGCGGAGCCTATGGCCGAGATGCCTAATACCGCCGCGATGCCTATCATTCCGATGTTCATGAGGGACTCCTTTCGGTCGTTACGCGTCCCGTCGGGACGGTATCCTTAAACGGTTCAAATTTATAGCCGGACCATTCCATTCCGAGATGGCCCGAGAACTCGAGCATGTTGAGGCGCACGCCGTGCACTATAACGGACAGGACGCTCAGGATGACGTTAAGGCCGTGCCCGAATCCGAGCAGTATAACGCCGCCTATGAGCCAGAGGCTGAGCTTCCCTAGCATCGGGCCCGCCATCTGGTTAACGGTCTGGCTGATGCCCACGCCGGCCAGGCCGACGGCCCACAGCCGGATGTACGACACCAGGTCGGCGAATATATTCACGACCCCCAGGAAGATCGAGACGATATTGGCGAGGCTTGATACGACGCTAGCGATGATGCCTCCGAGGAGGCCCTTCGAGCCGTCGTAGCTACCGAACAAGACGTTGAGCGAGAAGCCCGCGCCTATCGATACCAGCGCCCAGGAGGGAATGACGTACTTCGCGGCGCTGATGACCAGGTTGAGCACTATCCAGTATATGCCGAACACCATCGCGGCCTGCCCGACCTGACCGACGAGCTTGAGCGAGCGCCGGTCCCTCAGCACGTTCTTGCCGTGGGCGATCACGAGCTGCACGAGGCCTATGGTGAAGCACACGAGCTTGATATTGTCGCCCGCCTCGACGTTAGCGCTCGAGATAGCCGGGATGGCGATATCGAGCAGCAGCCGCGGCAGCCTATCGGCCGGGATTCCGAACCAACTGGCCGTAAGCGCGCCCCAGGCCACGGTCGCGGCCGCTAGCAGGAGCAAGAGCCTCACCGGGTCGGAGACCTTGCCCGTCTTGCGCCTAGAGGCGATCGCCGCCGCGACGCCGCCGGCCATCATCAACGAGCCGTAGCCGCCGTCGCCGAATATCATCGCGAAGAAGACGGTGAAGAATAGTAGGAACAGGCCCGATATATCGTACTCGCGGTAGTTGGGCACGGTGCCGAGGAAGTCGAAAACGGGTTGGATGATGCGTATCACCGCCGAGTTCTCTATCTTCGTCGGGGGCTGCTCGTCGTCCAGCGGCTCGTCGAGCATCAACCCCCAGCCGGCCTTGGAGGCCGCGGCCGTGAGCCGCTTCTCGTCCGCGACGGGAACCCAGGCGGAGAACCACGCGAGGCCCTCGTCGGCGTGCATTCCCGAGCGTGCGGCCTCGAAGGCCTCCTCACGCTCTATCTTAGCCAGGGCCCGGCCGAGGGCCGCGGCGAGCGGCGCCTTCCGGGCGACGGCCTCGCGGGCCGCGGCGGCGCGGGATCGGACGTCCATAAGCTCCG
>Ga0180008_1000622_pt1 | contig 27509 bp, 33 predicted proteins | sample MM_PW_MetaG_FD_121121 | JGI IMG/M metagenome (GOLD analysis project Ga0180008, IMG submission 121121) | Groundwater microbial communities from the Aspo Hard Rock Laboratory (HRL) deep subsurface site, Sweden - MM_PW_MetaG | ecosystem: Environmental > Aquatic > Deep subsurface > Groundwater... | reverse complement strand
TTGGGATGCTTTATGTGACCATCCTAAAAATTGGGAATTGTATTTTGAGTTTTGTTATGAAGATGCGATGCTGACAGCATATGCTGATAAGGTTAGAGCGTATACAATGAACTTTGTATCTCCGTATGTTAAAGGAGATCATTGGATGTTTACAAGGAAGGCATTAGCTTCTCTTGGCAGAAGCAGGCCATGGGATGAGCATTATAATCCTTTCTGGAGGGATGATAGTGATTTATTAATGTCTTTAGAAAGAGAAGCTGGTTATGAAGGGGTTGCTATTGGTAATGCTTTTGTACATCATTTTGGAAGAGGCACATTACAAGCTATTGAGAATAGTGATGCGCTTTTAAAAAAGAATACTGAATATTTCAAGCATAAATGGGGCTTTGAACCAAAGAGGTAAAGAGATGCTTATTCTTTTAGCGTATATGTATGGAGATAAGTATGGAGTAGGTACTTCTTCGGGAGATAGTGTTGCAAGAGCTTTAAAAGCTTTGGGACATGAAGTAGTAACATGCGGCCCACGATATGGTAATTATAATGCTCCTCTTTCAGACGGACATGATATTCCTGTTTTAGATAAAAGAATGCATCCAGAGACATATACATATAATGAAATATTAAATAGAATGGATAAAAAACCGGATTTGATATTTCAAATTGATTCTCATTTCTATTTTGTAGGAGAGAAACCGGATATCCCTTGCGTATACTGGATACATGATGTACATAGAACTGGAGATACATTCAGGAAGATGGCAGTTATAGGTAAGTTTGATCATGTTTTTATAGCGCAAAAATATTATATGCCTATTTACCAAAGAGCTGGGCTGAACTGTCATTATTTACCATTTGGATATGATGATTTATTAGTACAGGAGCAAAAGAACATTCAGCCTGTATGTGATATTGTTTTTGCTGGATCTACTGGTATATTAAATAATTTAAATCATATAACAACAACAGATAAAGCTACATGTTTAGACCGTGATTTAGATGTATATTATTATAATTTTAAAGGTCATTTGATTTCAGATCCTGAGATGAAGTATGCAGCATGGGAGAATAACAGCTTGGAGTATGCAGATAGAGCTGAGTTGTTATTAAGATTATCTCAGGATTTTAATGTTAGAGTATATTATCCAGATCAATTAGATAAATACTCGAAAATGATCAGTAAAGGGATTCTGGGGTTTCACTGCAGCTTAAGAAGAGATATTACCTTAAGAACATTTGAAGTGCCGGCATGTAATCGTTTATTACTTACTGATGAAATACCGTACTTGGATGAACTTATGGAGCACAAAAAACATTTAATAACATATAGAAAGTATTTCCAACCGCAGTTCGCAAGTTTTGATATGGACTATGAAGAAGTTAAAGATTTTGTTATTTATTATTTAAAACATGAAGAAGAAAGAAAACAAATCTCTTTGGAGGGAATGAATTGGGTTAAAAGTCAACATACCTTTAAGCATAGGATGCAAGCTATGTTTGATATTATTAAAGATAAGATCTAATGTGTTTTTTTTATAAACCCAGGAGAAATACAATGAAAAGAATATTAATTCTTGGGGTTGGCTGTCCTCCAGGTGTGAATTTTGTGAATTCATTAAGGTATTCTGGAGAGCAGATGTATCTTGTTGGTACTGATGTTAATAAATATCATCTTGAATGGCCTGATATTGACAAAGCTTATTTATCTCCTTTTGATTCATCCCACCCAGAATACATTTCATTTATAAACAAAATCATAGAAAAAGAAAATATAGAATTTGTGCACGCGCAGCCGGATTGTACGTGTAAAGTGCTTTCTGATAATAGGGATAAAATAAATGCGAATTTGTTTTTACCTGCTAAAAGAACAGTAAAAATATGTCAGGATAAGTTTTTAAGCGCGCAAGTTTGGGAAAAAGGAGACCTGCACAATCAGCGTTCAGTATTAATTAAGCATGAAGAAGACCTAGAAAGCGCATACATTTTACTTGGCACTCCATTTTGGTTGAGAGCGACTCAAGGTGCTGGCGCCAGGGGAAGCACTGAAGTTCATACATTATCTATGGGTTATTATTGGATGAGGTATTGGAGAGAAAGAAAAGTAGGCTGGCAGTTTGTTGCTCAAAAATTTTTGCCGGGCAAGGATTTTGCTTTTCAATCTTTATGGAAAGATGGTAAATTAATTGTTTCTCAGGCAAGAGAGAGATTAGAATATATTTATAATTATTTAAGTTGTTCTGGAAGAACTGGAACCCCTGTAGTTGCTAAGACTGTCCACAGAGAAGACATTAATAGATTTGCGACCAATGCTGTTAAGATGATTGATGATAAAGCAACTGGTATATTCTGTGTTGATTTAAGAGAGGATGAATTTGGTATACCTCATGTGACTGAAATAAATTCGTGCCGGTTTTTTACTACTAGTTTCTTTTTTACAAAGGCAGGGGTGAATATGCCTTATTATTATGTGAAATTAGCTTATGGAGAGAAGCTGCCTGAATTAAAACAATATAACGCTATTGAAGAAGATGTATACTGGTTACGTCATGTTGACTGCCCAGCGGTTTTAAAAAAGAAAGAAGTATGGAAAGCTGATGAAAAACTTGCTCAAGAATATTCAGATAATCATATTTGATTTTGATGGTACAATTATGAATTTAGATTGCGATTGGGAGAGAATAAAACAACTTAGAGCTAAAGGGGATCTTAATGAGCCAGAGATAGAGGACATCGAGTATGCAGGAGCTTTAAGAGGAACTGAAGTTGAAGGGATAGGAGAGTTGATAAAAAGCTTAAAATGTAAGAAAGCTATTTTTTCAATGAATTCATCTCGATCTATTTTTGTTGGTTTGGCAGTTTTAGAATTAACTGGGCAATTCTCGATGGTAGTCAGTAGAAATGATGTTGAAAAGTATAAGCCAGAGCCAGAAGGGCTTGAAAAAATACTTACTGCGTTACATATAAGCAAAAAGTGTGCTTTGTATGTAGGAGATAGAAAGATAGATATCCTAACAGGTAAAAACGCAGGAGTAAAAACAATGTTAATAAAGGAGTTTCTCCATGACTATTCAACTGTTTAAACCGTATATTGGGGAAGAAGAAATTAAGGCAGTGTCTGAAGTTCTTAGGTCAGGCTGGATCGGGCTTGGCCCGAAAACCATAGAATTTGAAAAGAAGTTTGCTCGATATATCGGAGTAGAGCATGCAGTAGCGTTAAATTCGGGCACAGCTGCTTTAGATATGGCTTTAAAGTTATTTAATATTATAGACGAAGATGAAGTTATTGTTCCGACAATGACTTTTGTATCTACAGCGCATGCTGTTTTGTATAATCAAGCGACTCCTGTTTTTGTAGATGTAGACCCAGTAACTCTTAATATGGATTTAGATGATGTTGCGCGAAAGATTACAAGAAAAACAAAAGCTATTATCCCAGTACATTATAGCGGCAGGCCAGTGGATATTGATAGATTAAAAGAAATCATTGGAGATAGAGATATAAAAATAATAGAGGACTGTGCTCATGCTTGTGGTGCTGAGTACAAAGGAAAAAAATGCGGCTCTTTGGGGGATGTTGGCTGCTTTTCTTTTCATGCAGTTAAGAATTTGGCAATAGGAGATGGCGGCGTTATTACATTAAATAATGAAAAGAAAGCAGATAGAGCAGCAAGATTAAGATGGTTAGGTATCGATAAAGGCACATGGGATCGTTCTAAAATTGAGCAGAAGTATTGGTGGGAATATGCAGTAGATGAAATTGGGTTAAAATGCCATATGAACGATATTATGGCCGCTATTGCGATTGTACAATTACAAAAGCTTGATGAAATGAATTTCGATAGACGTAAAATAGCTTGCAGATATACTGCAATTTTAAAGAATATTGACGGCCTAGAAACCCCTTTAATGGATAATGATGATTATAAATCATCATGGCATATATATTGTATTAAATGTAAAAATGGCAGGAGAGATGAGCTAAGTCAATATTTAGAGAAACATAAAATTATTACAGGAGTGCATTATAAGCCGATTCATTTATATAATTGTTATGGGAACATAGAGCCGTTACCAAAAGCTGAGGCTGTGTTTAAAGAGATATTATCATTACCAATTCATCCTAATTTAAAAGGTTGGGACATAGAGACAGTTATTGGTGCTATATTGGATTTTTTCAATGAATAAGAAATATGAAGTAATATATGCTGACCCTCCGTGGGATATTAAAAAAATCAAAAGAAAGGTTAGACCAAATCAAATAGAAATGGATTATAAAACAATGAAAAAATATCAAATTATTTATGCAGACCCACCGTGGGAATGCAGCACTCAAAATGTAGCTAAAAAATCTTTTATTAAAAGACAGGGAAGTTTTCATTATAATTCAATGAAATTAGAAGACATTTGTAATTTATCTGTACAAAAGATAACAGATTGCAATGCGCTTTTATTTTTATGGGTGAGGTCTCCTGCTCTTGATTGGGGATTAGAATTGGGGAAATGCTGGGGGTTTAAATATTCTACGGTAGCATTTGTTTGGGATAAACAAAGAATTCTACCTAGTTTTTATACACCTTCTCAAATAGAAATATGTTTAGTTTTTAAGAAAGGGAAGATTCCTCGACCGAGAGGCTCGACAAAAGAGCATCAATTTCTTTCTGAGAAAAGAACTAGTCATAGCAAGAAGCCTAATACAATTAGAAACAGGATATCCAATATGTTTCCTTTTCAAAACAAGATAGAACTGTTTGCTTGTCAAAAGACAGAAGGTTGGACATCAATAGGAAATAAAATTGATGGGGTGGACATTAAAGAAAGTCTTAGTAAGTTGATTACTTAATAATATATTTATTTTTTGGTGATGAGAATTTTATTTTTAGGGGATAAATTAATTAGTGTACATTGTCTTTCTTATTTATTGCAAAATAAAGAAGATGTTGTAGGTGTTTTTGTTAACTCAGGGAAAGTGACAGCAACTTCAGCAAGAAGTGTTATGCATATTGTTGCTAATGCTTATAATATTCCTGTTTATTGCAAGAATAATATTAATTCTGCAAGCACTGTAAAGCTTATTAAAAAGCTTAAGCCGGATGTTGTTATTGTTATTTACTTTGATCAAATTTTAAAAAAAGAAGTTATAAGCATTCCAAAGCAGGGGTGTATAAACATGCACTTTGCTTTAGCTGAAAAGTACAGAGGCTGCTATCCTACAACCTGGGCTATTATTAATGGAGAGAAGATAACTGGCGTTACTATGCATTATATTACTGAGTTTATTGATGCCGGTGATATTATTAGTGAAGTTAAAGTTCCTATATTAAAAACAGAGACTGGGGAAAGTTTATATTATAAATGCACTGATTATGGTTTTAAATTATTTAAGAAAGTATTTCCTAAGATTAAAAGCGGTAAGATAAAAAGAAGAACTCAGGTTAAAACAAAAGATACAAAATATTATACAAGAAGATTTCCGTCTCATCAGCTTTATTTAACTAAAGTTAATTATGAATTTTATAATTATATTAGAGCGATTACATTTCCGCTTTTTCCATATCCGTACTTTTATATTGGCAATAGAAAGTTTGTTATTAAAGAGGAATTTAAATGAGGCCTATTGATATAATTAAAAAGACAAAAAAATATCGTAAGTGGATAAGAAGAGAAAACGATTTCTGGGGATCACATAAAATAGTTACTATTAAAGATGTTATATGGCATTATAAAGAAGCAAATAGACATTTTGTTTTAATTGAAGAAGAACCATGGGCATGGCCTCCTCAATGGTTGTGGAGGCATTACAAACCAATGATCGAGGATATTGATAATGAGGATACTGTTAGTTCAGCCAGCATCTAATATTATGAAATCGCGCAAAGAGTCAAAACCGTCCCTCCAGCCAATGGGGCTTGCTTATATTGCAGGCATGTTGCTTGCTCATGGATGTGATTACTCCGTCAGCTAAAGCAGACGGCTTCTACGGATTGATTACCGATGCTATGTAATCCCAGAGCAAGTATGTTTAAGGCGGCATTATGGTCTCTGCAAGCTTCAAAACCACAACAGGAACAGTGATGAACACGATTAGACAATTTTTTAACTTCCCAATGTCCGCAAGCAGAACAAATCTGAGATGTGTAAGCGGGATTGACTTTTACAACTATCCTATCGGCACTTTCAGCCTTATAGGTAATGTATTGAGCAAATTGTCCCCATGCTGCATCCATAATGCTTTTATTAAAACAACGATTATGAACCATCTTATTGATAGACAAGTCTTCAATACAGATAGTCCCGTAAGAATTAACAATCTTTCTGGATTCTTGATGAATAAAATTAGATCTTTTATTAGCAATACGCTCGTGTATTTTACTTACAACTTTACGAGTTTTATTTCGTTGCGGCGTTTTTATTTTTTGTTTAGAAAGCTTGCGTTGTGCTTGAGCAAGAGCCTTTTCTTCTTTTCTAAAAAAGCGAGGATTTTCTATCTTACTGCCATCAGAGAGAACAGCAAAAGACTCAAGTCCGACATCTATACCCACAGTTTTATTAGATTTAGGAAGCTGCTTGGATTCAGTTATACAAGTAAAGGTAACATACCATTTCCCAGTTGCAGACCTTCTGATAGTACAAGTTTTAATTTTTGTAGGTTGTCTATGAAGTTTGATTTTTATAATGCCTATTTTAGAAAGTTTAAAGCATTGATCTGTTACCTTAAAACCACTTTGAGGAAAAGTAAAGCTATCATACCAACCTTTTCCTCTAAAACGCGGATAACCAGCAGCTTCGCCAGCTTTAATCCTGCGGAAAAATGCTTTAAAAGCAAGGTCAATACGAACAGCGACATTTTGCAGAACTTGAGAATGAATATTAGACAAAAGCACGCGCCCTTGCTTAAGTATGGGTATAGAAACAGCTTGAGAGTGATAGTTAATACTTCTTTTTTCTTGCTCCCATGCGTTTTTACGTTCTTCAAGAAAATGATTATAGAGCCAGCGACATTCTTCAAGCCACTGGTTCATAATCTTTTCTTGTTTTTTAGTCGGATATATTCTATATTTAAAGTTAAGCATGCTTATATTATATGCTTAAAAGATATTAATGTCAAGCACAATCTTTCAGGAGGAAAAAATAGCGTTCATCCGCCAGTTAAAACAGGTGGTCTTCTGCTATACTTTCTATAAACAAAAACAAGGAAAGAAGGCTTATGATGGAAGACGCGGGGAAAACTTTTTGTGTTAATAAAATTGGGGAAACACAGAATATACTAGAAACTTTAGGGGAAGAGTCTGTATATAATACTTGTTTCCATAAAAAGATATTAGAATTTGAAAAGAAAGAAGTAGAGAAATTCTATCAAGGAAGAAGCTGTCTTGTTTTAGGGCCGTCTGAAGAGGGAGAGATCGAGCAGGACTTGCATAAACATTTTGAGAAAATTGCTGTAGTAGATGCTTCTATGAATATTATTAAAAAATTACAGAATAAAATGCAGAATTGTTTATTTTTTCATGATATGTTTGAACATGTTAAAATTGATATGAAGTTTAATACAATTTTGATGTTACATATATTAGAGCATTTAGATAATCCTATTTATTTTTTACAGAGAACACATGATTGGATAGGTCAGAATGGACGTATTATAGTAATAACGCCTAACTCTGAGTCTATACATAGATTACTTGGCGTTGAAATGGGGATATTAAAGAACACAAAAGAACTTGGTAAAAGTGATTGTAATGTTGGTCATAAAAAAGTATATGATTTAGTTTCTTTAGAAGGAACTCTTTTAGCAGGCGGTTATAAAGTAATATATCAAAGCGGTATTATGGTGAAGCCATTTCATAATGATTTTATGATGAAATTGTCTGATCAGCAATTAAAGGGGCTTTATAAAGTAGGGGTAAGATTCCCAGAGTTATGTGCTGATATCATGATGGTTTGTGTAAGGAAAAAACATGCCTTATAATTATTTAAATGAATTATCGAAAATATATCCTTTAACAGATAAAGGGGTTGGTGAATCTACTCATTATTATACTATTGTGTATAATAGGATTATGGAACCATATAGAAATAAAGCTAAAGGTATTTTAGAACTTGGTGTAGGAAGTGGTGATTCGTTAAGAATGTGGAAACAATACTTCTCTCATGCAATGATATATGGAATTGATAATAATAAAAACTATAAATTCTCAGAGCATCGAATTAAAGTCTTTATTGGAAATCAGGAAGATACATCTTTTTTGCTGTCAGTATGTAATGGTATTAAATCAAAGTTTGATTTTATTATAGATGACGCATCACATGCTCCTCAAAAGATATTACAAAGCTATCGTTTTCTTATTACTTATTTAAAAATAGGCGGTTATTATTTTATTGAAGATATTAACAAAAAGGACATATATAAATTACTTCCTGCTGTTAATGATATAGATTTCGTAAAAACAAGATGTACTGAACTTTATTTGCATGGAATGAATAATGCGACTATGCTTGTTATTCATAGAACAGGTTAAAAGGAGAATTAAACATATGGACGTATGCCAAATAGAACTTACAAATTATTGTAATTTACAATGCAGGGGATGCACTGGAAGCGGTGCAAAAAGAAACAGGGGATTAATGTCTCCTAAAATATTTAGAGCTTCTTTAGATGTGTGTGAAAAAACAGGAGTTAAAGAAGTATGGCTGCAGAATTGGGGTGAATCATTATTACACCCACATCTTATGGTATATTTATCATTTGCAAGCAAGAAGTTTACTGCCGGGCTTATTACTAATGGTACATTATTAACGCCCTATATGGTTAGTTATTTAAAGTTTAACGGATTATCTAAATTAGATATCAGTATTAACTCTCAGACACCACAAGGGCTTGTTCCTTATTTATTAGAAATTTACAAAGTAGCTAATATGGTAGGGCTTGATTGTTATATACGTTCTGTAGTATTTAATCTAGATGATTATATGAAACTCAAAGAAGAACTAGGAGATTTAAAAGTAAGATGGCAAAGAGGTATGATTATTGATGAAAGCAAAATTAGAACATCGGATTGTCCTGCTATTGATAAAGTGTTTGTCATTTATTATGACGGCACAATTGTGCCTTGCTGCAGAGTTATAGATGGTGAGATTTCATATGGAAATGTAACCTGGGGTAAGATAAATAGTAATATAGACAAAGGCAGAATGGACTTACATAAGCAATTAGAATCAGATCATGAACGGCCGCCTTGCTCTCATTGTTTTGAAGTAGATTTCGAATGTCCTGAGTTATCGTACAAATTAAGCGGGAGTTAATTATGAAAGAACTTAATTATTTATTAATAGGAGGAGCTGGCTTTTTAGGCAGTCATTTAGCAGCTAGAATGCTGTACGACAAGCATTTTATTGTTTTAGATAATTTATCTAGCGGCTCTTTGGATAATTTACATAGAATAGTTAATCCTGAAGATCATAAATTTATATACGGTGATGCAGCTGATTTGCAGGTGCTTTGTAATGTATGCATTAAAAATTCTGTTGATATTATTATTAATGCAGCTACTGCAGGGTTGCCGCAATCTTTAGAAAATCCTGAATTTGTTTTCTTACAAGAAATTACCATAGCAAAGAATATTTGCCAGGCATTACGATTAGGATATGCGGGCAGGCTGGTTCATATTTCCACTTCAGAAGTCTATGGCAATGCTGACGAATATCCAATTAATATTAATATACAACCAAAGCCGCAAACTACTTATGCTGCAGGTAAGGCTTCTGCTGATATTCTTATAGAAACATATCGAAGATTGTATGGTATTAATGCTATGATCATCAGGCCGTTTAATATGTTTGGAGAAAGACAAGCGCCGGAAATGTACTCTGCTTTAATGCCGAAAGTTTTAAAATCTATATTTTCTGGAGATGATATTATTATTCATGGAGATGGCTATCAGACAAGAGATTATATGTATGTTAAAGATACGGTAACTATTATTTTAAAATTAATTCAAATGCAAAAGCATGAGCCTTCTTATTTGATCTGTTCTGAACAAGAAATACATATTATAGATTTTGTGCATATGATCATTGAAGAGGCGCAAACTCTTGGGATATCTATTTCTTCTAATATAAGATTTAATGGTAAAAGACAAGGGGATCTAACAAGATTATTAGGAGAGAATAATTGGCGTTTTGGAGATTACAAACAAACACCTATTAACATTGCTATTAAAAATACTATTAAGTGGTATCAGAACTATTATACAAAGGAGGAACGTGGATACGGCACTTAAGGTAGGTATTTTAGGGGCATCAAGCTTTATTGGAAAGAACTTGTTATTACAAGTGCCTTCTAACTGGGAGGTATATGCTTTCTATAATACTAATGATCAGTTTCCAAAATGGGTAAGTAAATATTGCACCATAAAACCAAACTTAATACAAGGAGATTTAACAGATCCTAATTCAGATGTGTATACATTAGCAGCATTAAAGCTTGATCTAGTTATATCTTTAGTTGGTAATACTAAACATGTACCTACTGAATGGCAGCCGATGTATGATCTGCAGGTTAATACACATACTGTAATTAATTTTTTAAATTATTTTTCTTGTAAGAAGTTTATTTTATTTTCTGCGGGGCTTGTGTATGAAGGGCATCGTGGGTTTGTATCTGTAGAGAAAACAATGCCAATGCCATTTCACCCGTATGGGATATCTAAGCTTGCTTCAGAGGGATATGTTAGATACTTTAAAGATATTGGCAAGATAGATTCTTTTATTATTATTAGATTGTTTGGAGTGTATGGTATTCATGACCATCCAAGAAGATTGCCGTATAGATTAATTAAACAGTTTGCTTTTAATCAAAATCCTCAATTTGAGATTCTTGGTGATGGTACAAATCACTGGGACGCTATTTATGTAACTGATGTTGTAAATTGGCTGCAATTAATTATAGAGAATGATGATATCGAAAATGAAATATATGACTTTGGCAATCCAGAACCATTATCAATTAATCAGGTTATTAACGGAGTTGGAAAACTATTTGGGATAAAACCCCAGATTTTTAAGACTGGTTTTGCTAATGAAAATGCACGGTTTCAAGTTGGCAATAGTTATTATCAGTTTATGAAAGAACCGTATTACGAGCTAAGAGTGGATTTTGAACAAGGCATTATGAAGATAAAAGAATTTATGGAACAACACCCAGAAATATATTTAAAGGAGGATTGTAAAGGAGGATTAGGCGTATGAATGAGGAAAAGACAGAAGCACAAAAACTGGATGCGTTAAGTATTAAAGGAAGAAAAGAACTTGAACAGCTATGGGGACATCCTTACCGTTGGGAAAATGAATGGGATAGATGGGGTTGGGACAATCCACACGGAGATTTATATCAGCCTATTCGAGATTATTATACAAAGACAAAGAAATTTGAACTCGATCCATATTTTATTAATAGAGATCAAGCGGGCATTGGCATGCAGGAAACAATCATCACAGATGGATTTTATCCATATCCTTCAAACTGTATGATATTAAATGTTGGCTCAGGGAATGGAGATTTAGATAAATTATTATCTCAAGATAATACTGTAATTGGTATGGATATTGGTAAGATTGGAGTTGAAAGATTTTACGAAGCAAAAAGGTATAAGGATTCTACGTTGCTTTATATGGACTGTGCAAATGATAGGTTTCCGTTTCCAGATAGAGTTTTTGATATTGTGATATTTACTGAGGTAATTGAACATTTAAGTGACCCTTTACATACAATAATAGAAATAAAAAGAGTATTAAAAGAAGACGGTCATTTAATTATATCATTCCCAGAGCAAGAAGACCAAAGAGGAACTTTTGGGGGGAACCACGGTTTCTTGTATCCGGGTTTATTTGAAAGGAAAGATTGGCGTAGGTTTGCAATCCAATGTTTTTTCTTGCAATTAAAATATACAGAGAATGGTGGTACTGGAAAGTACTTGTATAAGAATGTTAAACGTAACTTCATATCCCCCATAGATTTAGCGAAGGGAGATTGGAAATGTAATATTTTGTACGAGTCAATACGTAATGGCATGGATATGGAACAGCAATGGCCTAATTTTACTATACAAGATTGCAAGGATTTTAGTTGTGGAACATTAGAGGAGATTAATAAATACACAAAGAAGGAAAGGGAAAATTTAAATGTCGTTTAACGAATCTATTTACAAGCAGTTAGAAGGGCAAAGAGGTGTTGGTGCTGGCAAGAGCGCGTGTGAGTTCTTTTCGTTTCCAAAAAATAAGAGAGTTCTTGAAATAGGGTTTGGTTCTGGAGAGTTAGTTGTTGAATTAACAAAAAGAGGCAATGCTTTTTATGGTGTTGATATTGGAAAGGCTAGTCATGAGTATGCAATTAAAGATGGTTTTATTGATAAGGGAAATTTAATATGGCTGGATATTTCTTTTGATAGGCTGCCGTGGACTGATGATTTTTTTGATTTTGTTTATTGTACAGAGGTTCTTGAACATCTTGAAAACCCAGCGCATATGTTTATGGAAGTAAAGAGAACATTAAAAGATCAGGGTTTATTTATAGTATCTTTTCCAAGGCCGGAAGATAATCTTGGATCAAACTCTGGTATGCATAGTCATATGTATCCAGGTTTTTTACTGAAGAAAAGCTTTCGTATGTTTTGTGATCAGATGTATTTTAAAGTAGTAGGCTATAAAGAGAACGGAAGTACAGCTTGGTATTTACTTGTAAATGTAAAAGAGGAAAATCAAGTGGGTGTTCATACTTATATTCAAGGTAATTACGATTCTGAAGAATTACATAAGCATTTACATACAGGTAATGCTTGGAAAGATAAGCAAGACCCTCTTTATCAGGAGAAGATGTTGTATAAATTAGGGTTGGCTATTAGGCAAAATCCAGGAACTGCTTCTGGTGAAATTGAAGATTTTACAAAAGACAAACAGGAGGAAGACGAAAATAATGATTAAGCAAAAATCAAATTTATCTGTTATTGTACCTGTTAGGTGGGAGAGTAGGAAATTAAAACATTGTTTGAAATCATTAATAGAATGGTCTAAATATGATAATGAAATAATAGTCATAGCGGATGATCCGACTTGGGAGACAATGAAAGTATTGCAAGAATTCGGCATGGAGTATACTTTAGTGCAAGTACATAATCAATATCGAAATTGGGATTTTGGAGCGCAAAAAGCTACAAGAGAGTATTTAATGTTTATTCAGGCTGATCATATTTATTCTCCTCATTGGGATGAGCATTTACTGTCTAGAGTTACTAATAACAATTTAGTAGGCACTATTGGAGTTGAGAATCATACTTCTGGAAGGTTAAGTCCTATTCCTTATAATAATATGTATGTTGATGATACGTGTAATTTTTCAGCAGAGATGTTTTTGAAATACTATCAGGATAAATCAGTGAATGATATCGAACTTAGTAGAGAACTAGCTGGATTTGTTATTCATAGAGATTATTATAAAGAAATGTTGGGTTTTGGATATAAGCCATGGGCATTACCTCATTCTCATATGATGCATGAACAAGCGTTATTTAGAAGAATAGAAAAAAATGGCGGTCAAACATGGAAGGTAAAGAATGTTATTGCATATCATTATCGGCCTGTACCTTTATTAGATGATTCTGCTACACCTGGCGGCGGATATCCTATGATTGCTGCTAATATGCCTGATTGGGGCTGGAAGTATATGCCTTACGGTAAAGACGGTTATTTTTGGGCTGGTGATTTACATTGCAGGAAATGCGATAAAGTTATTGACCCTGCTTATGTTGTTAGTTTTAGTGATGATCAAAGAAATAAGATTATGGATGATGGATATTATGAATGCGGGTGTTAAATGGATAGACAAAAAATAATAAATATAGCAAATAGTATTCCTGGAACGCAAACAAGAATAGATTATATAGAATGTTTAATTGATATGGCTAATAGGCTGCCTGAAAACTGTCGTATTCTTGAAATTGGTGCGTGTGCAGGCGGTTCTGCAATTACCATGGCGTTAACTGTTAAAGAAAGAAATGGGATAGTTTTTACTATAGACCCAGGATTTAGAGAGGTTATTTATTGGCCTGAAGAATACAAGAAAATCGGGCCTGTAGCTAATTTACACCAAGTAATATATAACGCTTTTATCCATGGGGTTTCAGGGCATGTAATTCCGCTTCCTGGAACAAGTAAAGATATTTTAAACCAATGGGATGGCAGCAGATTGTTTGATTTAATTTATATAGATGGAGAGCATAGTTATGAAGCAGTAAAGATAGATATGCAGTGGGCAAAGCACACAACACAGAAAGCATATATTATGCTTGATGATTGGATTGATGTTGTTGAAAAAGCTTGCATTGAATATATTGTTGAAAATCCTCAGTGGATTAGAAAACATGATGCAGTATTACCATATTTCCAGAAAACGTAGTGATTAGAAGAAAGGATAAACTATGATTAACGAGGTGTATGGGTATAGCATTATTATTTGTACGCATAAAGGATCGAAATATCTTGAGATTTTATATAATAGTTTAATTAATAATTCAGACTCAAGATTAGATCATGAAATTATAATTATTGCAGATGATCCTTCTTGGGAAACAATAAAATATTTGCAAGATAATAGAATTCAATATCATATAACTAATTTAAGATGTCCGTATAAAGCATGGAATTATGGTGCTTCACTTGCTCAGAAAGATTGGTTATGTTTTTTAGTAGAGGATGTGTATGCTGCTAAGGGGTGGGATTCTGGACTTTTAAGATGGGATCAAGGCAGCCATAATAAAGGGGTGTGGCTGAGCAGTTTGGTTGAGCCTAATTGTGATCCTGACAGCCCTCGTGTTATTAGAAAAGACTTTGGCATAAGCTGGCAGGATTTTGATAAAGAAGGTTTTGATGCTTTTGTTGAAAAAGAAAGCCGGGAAGAGTTAGATAAAGAAGCATGGTTTACTCCTTTTTTAATACATAGATATTGGTTTTTAAAAGATCTTGGCGGATTTCCTACATGCGAGCAATTCGCTCCTACAGTAAGAGAAATATTTTATCAAAAGCAATTTAACAGATGTAAAGGGGGCTGTGGTTTTGATAATAGAATTAAAGATATTTGCAAACAGAAATCATACCATATTAAAAACGCAAGAAATAGTTGGTTTTATCATTTCATGGGCGGTGGGTATCCATGCAAGGATAAAAGGTGGTATAGGGGCGGCTTTGGGAAAATTGATGATTAAAAAAATAATGGAGAAAACCCATGGATTTAAATAAGAATATTGTATTATCGAATATTTTAAATTTTGCAGCTCATCATATGTTTCCTAAAGGAAGCATAGAACATATTAATGTGTGTGATTTTAATGGAGCGCCGGAGAATCAGCTTGGAAAGATGTTTTACGAGCTTGGTTGTCAGGTTAATTGCACTGAAGAATTACCTTCTCAAATGTATGATTTTATTGGATTTAGTAATTTTGATAAATATCGTGAATTACAATTAGAAAAACAACATAACATAGATCATATAATGAGTCTTATTGTCTCTCAATTAAGATATAATGGTCTTTTATTTATTGATACAACAGATCACCAGTTTAAACACTCACGGTCTGAATCTAATGATTGCTATTTACATTCAGTAGTATTTAATACACATAAAGATATAGTTTTGTTTCGTAAAACAGTAGATGAAGAATGGGGTGTACCTAGGTTTCATCATTATAGAAGAGAGTTTGTAGGTGAGATTCAAAAAGAAATATTAAGAGAAACTGTATATTCTTTTTGCAAAGAAAAATCTCCTGTGATTGTTATGGGCGGCCCTCATGGAGAGATACCATGTCATGAAGAAGGAAGTAATGTTGTCTGTCATGCAATTAATTTAGTTGGAGAAAGTAACTTTGGATATATTCGTGCTGACAGGCCATTACCGATTAAAGATAATACATATTGGCTATGTGAGTCAGCACACAGCTTAGAGCACATGGAAGATCCTGTATGGACATTAAACGAATGGGTAAGGATACTTAAGCCCGGAGGTTTAATTTTAATTATTGTACCTGATAATGATTACTGTCAGCATGATATGAATCCTAGCATGGTGATAGGGGACAGGTGCTTTTCTGCTTTTAACGCAAAAGAATGGAAGGAAATTATTGACCAGGTTAAAAATGTAGATATTATTCAATATAATAAAAAAAGAAATTTGTATGATATTGATATTATTTTAAGAAAAAAGGAAAAAGCATAATGGGTACATTTAATCAATCAGCATATGAACAATTAAAAGGGCAAAGAGGAGTAGGCGCAGGTTCTACTTCTCAATATTTTTATGAGATGCCAAGAGGGAAGAGAGTGCTTGAAATTGGGTTTGGGCAAGGGGAGTTAGTGCAAAGTTTATTAGAAAAAAACAATGCTGTTTATGGTGTGGATATTGGATTAGAAAGTATGACAGGGGCTATTAAAGATGGCTTTATAGACAAAGCGCATTTGCTTTGGCTTGATGTGTCTACAGAAAGATTACCGTGGTTAAATGACTTTTTTGATACTGCGTACTGCACAGAATGTATTGAACATTTAGAAAATCCAGGTCATATGTTTTTAGAGGCTAAAAGAGTGCTTAAGCCAGATGGCAAGTTTATTGTTTCTTTTCCAAGACCGGAAGATAATCTTGGTTATGGCGGCGGGGAACACGCGCATTTCTATCCTGGGTTTTTAATTAGAAAGTCTTTTAGAATGTTTTGTCAGCAGATGTATTTTAAAATACTTAAATATTTTGAGTTTGGCTCAACAGCATGGTATTTATTAGAAAATATAAAAGATAATGATCAGGAAGGAATACATCTTGTTTTGCAAGGAAATTATGACGAAGAGGTATTGTATGGCAAGTTAAAAGAAAAAGCATGGGATGATAAAAAAGAAATTAGATATCCTCCTAAAACAATGTGGAAATTATTGTGAAACCAGAAGAATTATACGCGCAAGATTTATTAGAATTTACTGGAAAATCATTAATGGAATACCAAAAAATTCAAGATAAATTTGTAGAGATTGATCCAGAAACACATTCTACCAGACTGGAAGAGCAAGCTTTTTCTTGTGTGGATTGTTATAATCCAACGTATCAACAATTATTAAATGCGTATAATAACGCAGTTTTAAATGCATTTATTTATGCTAACAGGTTATCTAAAGATTTTCATAGTTCTGAAGAAATAAATTATGAATATAAATGGGTGCAAATAGCTCGTGATCACAATGCAATGAAAAAGAAAAAAGCTTTGGATTATGGCTGCGGAGCAATGGATAATTCTTATATTTTAAAGAAATTAAATTATGATGTTACTGTAGTTGAATTACCTGTTGATTGGTATCTATTTTTACAATATCGACATAAAAAACATAATAAAAAAGACAAACAACCGTTTAAATTTATAGAAGCAAGTAACTGGCTGAACTTTTTTGATAAAAAAGATGAGTTTGATTTTATTATTGCAACAGAAGTATTTGAGCATGTATTAAGCCCCTATGATACCTTAATGTATTTAGCAAGTGTGTTAAAAGAAACTGGTTTAATTTACATTACAGTTTCTTTTACTAATAATTTATTTCATTTAGAAAATAATTATAAAAGATTTGGCGTGGAGAGTGATGGAGTAGAATGTTCTGACGGTAATCAAGCATGGCAGGATGCCCTTAAGCTGGCGCATTTAGAATTGTATTGGCAGGATAATAGTAAGCATAATTGTATTTACAAAAAAAGGGAAGATAATGATTATGGAATCAAACAAAAAGGAAAAAATAACAGTGGAGATTAGTAAAACGGTAGAGCAAATAGTTTTCGATGTAGTTAAATTTAAATGTCCTACGCATGGTGTAGTAGATAATTCATCTATTAATGTCGATATCCCAAAATTTGGTTTTTATAATGTTGATTATTGTTTAATTTGTTTTGCAGAGCAGCTAGACAAAACAATACCAAGATTAAAGAAGTTACCTACGGAGGAAAAATCAAGTAATGATGAAAGTAACAATTCTATATAAAGTTGGTATGACAGATGAAATTATTACTAATACGACATTAGATGTGATTGCAGCAGGAATGCAAGAATTAGTTTTTATTGATATTCATGATATAGATGGAAATCTCCATCTTATTCGAGTTGAAGATATACTTAAAATAACATTAGGGGGAATAGAAAATGAGTAAGATTCTTGTTACTGGCGCTGCTGGTTTTGTTGGTTCTTGGGTCTCAGAAGAGTTATTGAATCAAGGGCATGATGTTTATGGAATAGATAATTTTCAAGGAGGATTAGAGGAGAATATCCCAGAAGCAATGCATATGAAAGGTAAGTTTTTTAATATTGACCTAAAAGATAAGTTACTTGCAGAAGTTGCCGTTAAGGAACTGAGGCCTGAGATTATACATCATTGCGCGGCAAGTGCCAGGGAAGGTGCTTCCTTCTTTGCTCCTGTACAAATGACACAAGATAATTATGGCGCGCATATAAACTTAATTGAACCGGCAATTAAGCATGGATTAAAACATTACGTTTGTTATAGTTCAATGGCCGTATACGGAGAGCAGGAATCGCCGTTTGGTGAAGACATGAAGCCTCAGCCTGCAGATATATACGCAATTAGTAAAGCAGCAATGGAGGAGTCAACGCGTATGCTTTCTGAAGTGCATGGGTTTACGTATACTATTATTCGCCCTCATAATATAGTAGGCGAACGCCAATCGATGACGGATCTATACAGGAATGTTGCTTCGATTTTTATGAATAGGATTATGAGAAAAGAACCGTTATATATTTATGGGGACGGTAATCAGAAAAGAGCGTTCAGCTATATTCTCGATAGCTTACCGTGTTATATTGCTTGTACAGACCCTAAATTTCATGGGCAGATATTTAATATCGGCGGCACGCAGGAGATGACAGTAAATGAATTAGCAGAGAAAGTTATTAAGTTATTTTCTGAATATGGAACACCAAAGATCATCCATCTTCCTGAGAGGCATGGGGAAGTGAAATACGCGTGGTGTACGTATGAAAAGTCACAAAGAATGCTTGGGTTTAAAGAAGAATACGGCATTGATAAAGGGTTAGAAAGAATGGCTATATGGTGTAAAACAAAAGGACCTCAAGAGTGGACAAAAGAGATATTGCCGTTAGTAAATGATAAAGCGCCAAGCGTTTGGAATCGGTAAGAGAACAGGAGGAAAATAAAGTGAGAAAAGAGAAAGTACTTATAAGCGGCGGCACTGGATTTGTAGGCAGTTGGCTGCTGGAAGAATATTTAAAAGAGCCAGATAAATATGATGTTTATGCTACGAAGAAATGGAGAAGTGACATAACTAATGTTGATCATATTAAGGATAAAATAAAATGGTTTGATATGGATTTATCAGATAGCCATAGCATTGAGTCTGTTATTAAGCAGGTTAAGCCTCAAAAGCTGCACCATTTAGCAGCAATGAGCTTTGTAGCTTCTTCTTTTAAATATCCTGCACAGACACTAGAGGTAAACCTGCTAGGCAGCTTGCACTTATTTGAAGCTGTTAGAAGGCATTCTCCAAAGACTGTAATTCAAATTGCTGGAAGTTCTGAGGAATATGGCATTCCTGAAGTAACACCTATTACAGAGAGTATGTTACCAAAGCCATGCTCACCATATGGGCTCTCCAAGCTTTCAATGACGTTACTTGCTCAGAATTATGTAAAAGCTTATGGCATGAGAATTGTTACAACAAGAACATTTAATCACACAGGCCCGCGCAGAGGAGATTCTTTTGTTTGTTCTTCTTTTGCTAAACAAATCGCAGAAATAGAAATAGGTATAAAAGAATCAGTTATTGAACATGGTAATTTAGATGCTATTCGTGATTTTACGGACGCTCGTGATATCGTATTAGCCTATAAAATTGCGATTAATAAATGTAAATATGGTGTGATTTATAATATTTGTTCTGGTACTGAGATTACAATCAAACAGATCCTGATGAAATTAGCAAGCATGTCTGATAATAAAATTCATTTCAAGCAAGACCCAGAACGGATGCGCCCATCTGATTTGCATACATTAATTGGAGACTACAGTAAGTTTAAAAATCTTACAGAGTGGACTCCTAACATACCATTTGATAAGACTTTAGAAGATTTATTGAATTACTGGAGAGAGAGAGTAGGAAAGTAATTAAGCAGTGTTTATTATATATAGATTTATTTATATCTTAAACTCTTTTATAAACTTATATAAAAGTAGTATAAAATATTGGAAATATATGATATACTATAGAGGAGGTGAAATTCTATGGCGACAACAGTTATATCTTTATATACTAAATTACGGGGTATTATTGGAGATATTGATTCTACTAATTATAGGTACACAGATGCGCAATTAAGGGATACGTATATCCCATTGGGTATTGATTATTTAAGTGAGGATCATTACCAACAATACGCAGTAAGTGGTTCTGGAGATGCCGCAACTATAGCGCCTGATCCATCGAGTAATAGAGATAACTATGATGATCGATTTTTAATAACATTAGCATCAGCTATTGTTATCTTACAAAGTGAAATAGCGCGTTCAGCGAACACAGGTGTTATTGTTTCAAATGCAGCAGGAAGAACAGACCTCTCCAGAGTAGCTACCTCATTGTCAGACTATCTTGACAGACTTGAATCCCAATTTTCATATCATAAAAGCAGAAGAGCAAAGGGCATGATCGAGCAAGAACTTGCTGAAGGAGACTCAGCTCAGGAATTACGTTCTGGAACGGACAAAAGTACCCTTTATTACGAAGGCTTACCTGTAGTTGAGTTTGAGGTAACCACTTAGAATAATGAGATTAACAGAATATCAAAGAAGATTCATAATAAGTCAAAGAGTGAAATCAAACCAGGAGAAAGGCGTTACGTTATGGACATTAACGAAAACGCTGTCAGATGCAAATGATATATATGCAGCGGAGACAATTACTTCTAGTTCACGAATTTTCTCAGGGTCAGTAGCTTGGGTAACTCATGAAGAAAGAACAGATAGCAGTGGTGGTTATTATCCAAAGTCAGATGTTACTATTACTTGTTCTTTAGATGAAAAATCTTTTGTAGAAACTGAAAATTCGTATTTTGTTGTTGATCAGATAAACGTAACTGCCAGAAGGACTTCTGAAAGTTACAATACTAATGAACTATTAATTTATTGTGAAAGATTGAGGGATTAGATATGGAAGATAATAAAGCATACGATACGAAAAATCCAAGCATTTGGGTTAAGGGTATTAAAAGCATTTTAAATCATCATAAAGTAGAGTTATTGTATTATTTAGATATGTTAAACAGAAGTCAGCGGACTCTTGTTAAGAATGATATTGATTTTTTAAAAGGAAGAGTACATGCAAATTTATCTCAAGCAGCAATTAGTGTTGGTATTTTAGTTGAGACATTAAGAACTGGCGGAGATATTCGGCCTTTTGAATATGAATTAAACAGAAAAGAAACTGACATTAAAAACGGTAGTTCGAATCAATATGATAATAAAAAAAAGTATCACAAGAAGCCCTACAAAAGCTTTAATAATATCAGCAATAACAATCCTGAGAATGTTAAGAAATTAAATCATGCAGCAACTACTGTTTCTCCTGGAGCATAATGGCAGCAGTAAAGTATTCAATTAAAATGTCAAGAGCAGGGAAAGTTAAACTTCTTCACATTCGGCAGGCAGCGCCTACAGTGGGGGTTGTCAGTTTAAGAAGAACATTTAATAGAGTTGTTAAACCGGAGATCGCGCGCTTAGCTCCAGACCCAAAAGAAGAAGCAGATATTCTGAGCAGAGGAAGAGCGCAAGACGGTAAGTTCTCAGGGCAGGTAGTTGGTACGTCTGCTAAGAACAGGTTTTTTAAAGTAGGAGCGAGCACTCCGTTTGTTTTCAGATATTTACAGGATGCGATAAAGGAAGCAATGCCTACTTCTTCGATTGAAGGAACAACTAAAGTTGTATTGCATTTCGGAGATCCTGCAAAGATCAACCCAAGGATCGGCTTTGGGTGGAGAGCGCAAGTAAGAACAGGTACTGGAAAAGGGCATGAAAGAACAGTAACAAGATCGACAGCAGATTCAGACGCATGGCATGGCTGGAATGAGTATATGCTGCATAACTGGGAACTTGGCGGCAGTATTGTTGTTATGCCAAGAGATAAAAGAAAAAGGCTGCATCCTGAAGAGGGTGTGTCTACTTCAAGAATGATCAAGACTATTAAGCCTAGAAAAATGTTTTCCGGCGGGTTATCTAAAACAATGAAAGATGGTACTTTAGTAACTGGTTTAAGATCTGATTTCAGAAAGATCTTAAAAGGTGTGTTAAAAAAAGGGTAGTATAAGATATGGGTATTTACCTTGATGATGTTGTTACTAATACAAGCAGGTCTGTTTATTACTTTCTTAATAATCAAACGTATTCTGGAGCAGGAATAGGGGGCAGAACACTAAAGTCCAGGTTTAATGACCCTGGTTTGAATATAGTCACAGGATTTCCAGATGCTTTAGAAAAAATGGATGTACCAACAATTGCTATTGACTCTGAATCAACAAGCAGACAGGAAATAACTTTTGGCAGTACAATACATGAACAAAATTTTGATTTTGTCATACATGGTTTTGCTGGAGGCCATACATCTGACAATAAAAACCAATTACAAAGAGACCAATTAATGAATGATATAATTGGCATACTTGAAGAAACAGACAAAATTGATTATTATAAAGACGGTAGTTTTACCAGTGCTGATTCTGATTTAGTTTTGGGAGAAACTATTACAGGCAGAAAAATCCCGCCGACAAGCCCGTTGCAGGCTGAAAAATATCGGTTTGAGGTTGGATTTACTGTACAGTTTATTAAATCAGACGGCTAAGGAGAAGATGATATTTTCTTCCCAAAAATAAAAGATCAGATCGATAGAGCAGTAAAGATTGGATAAATTGAGCAGGTAAACAAGCGGGAAGAAGTTCATTATTATTTATAGTTAGTGATGTTTTTATGAGTTATAGTTGGGAGGAGGTGATTTTGCAATATGGCACAGAGAATATTAGCCTCAGATCTTGTACGCCGTAAGAGAGAAGATGTATTTATAGAAGGATACAAAATCAATGCTGTAACGGATGTTACAGGGACTGTGGCTGCGACTGAAGATGTAATTCAAATTTTCGGACAAAACGAAGCAGTGTCTGATGTCACTACTGATAATAGTACATTATCAATTACTATTTTCGATAAAAAAGCAGACAATAAGACGCTTGACGCTTTGACTGAAAACGATCCTGATTTTGATATTGATAAACAGCATAATTGGGAGAATGTAGTAGAGACAAGTGTTTTTATTAACAGAAAAGACCCTACTGATGACGATAAGTATATTTCAAGCTCGTGGTATAAAGATTGGCTGCCTGTTCCTGGCCCGCGGTCTGGAGATGCCGGGGCAAGAGCAATGCGTACTTTTGCTGGTAATTCAGCGGTACTCAGGGAATTTAATCAGCCGATTAGGCAGGAGAAGTTATTTTTAACATCAGGTGCTTCTGCATATACAGCGAACTTAGCAGCGACTCCAAGGGTGCTTCCGGGGGAGTCAGTATATGCTTTAAGGGTTTTACTTGTTAAGGACGCAAGGACAAACAATTTAATTACTACATTCGAAAAAGAGGATTTGGCTATAACTGCGACTATGGTTACAGCAGCAAGAGCAGTTACCGTTGCTTGGGCTGACATAGAAACAATCGCAGCGCCGACTCACGTTATTGTTGATTATTTATACGATAACGCAAGCGGGACATATCCTACAGTTGGACAAGACGGCAAGTGTAAACTTGTTTCTAGCTAATTGATTAGATAATATATAATAGGAGAAGAGAGACATCTTTATTGTTTAATGCTATAAAGCTCCCTCCTAAAATTATTGGACTATAGCATATTATAAAAGCTCTCTTCTTCTATTATGTATCTGTAAAAAATAAGCCGGATAATAATAGAGGAAGATAATTATGAGTACTGCAAAAGGAACGACTAAATCAGATAAAAAACAACAATGGTCTATTTATGATTTATATCAAAGAGAAAAGCTTATCACTATAACTGACTCAGATGAGAGAAGTGTTGATATTCTGCTTGTCAAAATGACTCAGATAGAATCTCAATTAGCTCGTGATGAGTATGAAAAGTCATTAGGCAAAGACTTAAAGAACGCTTCTAACGGTAAAATTGAACTTATTAAGAAGAGATTAACCCCTTTAACTAAAGAACAAATGGTTGAAGGGGTTTTGAATTACGAGCAGGTTAAAAGAGAAGAGATCATTGATATATACCCTTTTCCTGAAGATGATAAAGAAGACAGCAAAGAACTAAGTGAAGAAGAAAAGCAAGAGGCATTGATTGTGAAATGGAGAGAAGGCAGAAAGAAAGACCTTATTGAAAAAAGTGAGCAAGAGCTGCTTAATCAGCTTGTTGATATTACTATTGAAAGAACAGCAGAGATGAATGGGCTTGCAAGGTTTAATATGGCTTCTTTAGTGCATATGTGCAGGCATCCAAAGACAAAGCAAAAGCTTTTTAATACTATCGAGGATGTCGAAAAAGTGCTTGACAGTAGAGTTATAGAAGGGTTATTAACAGAACTTATAAGATTCCGTATGTTTGAATTTGAGAAGACCAAGAAGGAGGTCGCTAAGAGCACTGATTTTTTGCCCAATGGTCAATCTCAAGAAAAATAAATAAATACCCTGCCTGCTCTCAGTTAGAAGTATGGCAATATCCTTATGACTTTTTTAAATTAATTAATTATAGAATTTATTTAGATAACATTGAGGAGAAGATAAGTTACTATAGTGCTGTTACAGAACCTTTTGAATATGTTAAAGATACACCTATTTTGTTTAATGAGTGGTACGAATGGGCTTCTGCATATAAAGAACCTGATGATACGCAAAGTAATATTATTCGTCCTTTAGGAGAACTTATAGCTCCAGACTGGATGAAAAATAAATTCGAAGGCTTAGAGGATTTTTATATTTATTATAACGAGTTAATAGAAGCAATTAAAGACTTAGAAGAAGAGGAATAAAACAATGGCTTTAAGAGATGTGATGTTGTCAGTTGGTTTGGATATGAGTACATTAAAAACAGATTTAGCTGCTTTGCCTCCTATTATAGCAAAGCAATCTAAAGCTATAAATAAAGCTATAAAAAGTTTTACGCCCACTGATGTCAAGAGAGAGCAGGAATTGATTAAGCTGAGGCAGAAAGTAGATGACTCTTATAAAAAAGGACAAATGACTCAAGAAGAGTATATGAAAACAAATAGATTGCTTGGTAAATCAGAAGCTGATGTTTTAAATAATATTGAGAGTGTTGCCACTCAGAAGACAGAGAAAGTATTTAAACAAAGAGAGAAGCTGCAAACTCAATTAAAAAAAGACGTTATTAGTCAAGAAGAATATAGTAAAGCTTTGTTAAAAACTGGTGCTTCTCAAGAGCAGGTTGCTGCGTCTATTGCGAATATAAATAAGAAAACAGAAAAATTAGGCAAGACACATAAAAAAGGTCTTCGTTCAATGTTGCTATGGGGGCTGGGGTGGACAGCAATATATGCTACTTTAAGAGGTGTGATAAATGTCATTACAGGAAATATTAAAACAATATCTGAATTAGAAGATACAATGTCTCGTGTTGAAACTGTAACGCGTGCTCTTGGGAACTCTCAAGAGAAAGTTATGAAGGCTTTAAAACAAGAGGTTATAGATTATGCACGAAGCTCAGAAGCAAGTTTTACAGATGTTGCGAAAAGTATATATTATCTTGGCAGCGCAGGACTTTCTGTAGAACAGCAAATAGGGGGACTTGAACATGTAATGAATTTAACTATTGGTACTGCCGGGAAGTTAGAAGAAGTTGCGAAGCTGGTTGCAGGCAGCTTTAACGTATTTGGGAAGAATCTTGAGGGTGCTGTTACAGAATCTGCAAAGTTTAAAAGAATTGCTGATGTGCTTGCTTTTGTGTATTCTAGCCAACAAGTGGAGCTGAGTGAAATGGCGGCTGCTTTTAATGTTGTAGGATCTGCAGCAGGATTATTGGATATTAAATTCGAAGAATTAGTGGGTACTATTGGTTTTCTAAATTCCGGGATGCTGAAGGGATCAAGATCCGGAACTTCTTTGATGAATGCCCTTGTTAAAGTATCTAAAAACGCAGACATGCTTACTGAAAGTTTTGGGATTACATTCGATCCAAATAAACCATTAAATTTCCAACAAGTTATGGTAGATATTAATAAAGTTCTTGGAGAAGGTCAAATATCAGTAAAAGAAATGCGTATGTTAATGGACGTATTTGGATTAAGAGGAGCAAGAGCGGTTGCAGCCATACTTAATCGATTTAACGAATGGGATTCATCTATTAACAAAACAGCAAAAGATTTTGAAGATTTCTCAGAAAATATGAAAGATACAATGGAAGATGACCTTCCAAGCGCATTACGTGTTTTAGGCAATACTATTCAAGCGAATTTGATTGATCTGCTTGATCCAGCTATTCAAAAAATACATGAAATTGTTAAAGGATGGAATGAAACAGAGCAAGAACTACAAAAAGTCACTACTACTTTAAAGGATGTTGAAGCAATTCAGAAAACATTATCCAAAGGCCCCCCTATTTTTTTAGAACCTAAAAAACAAAAAGAAGATTTAAGAAAATCATTTTTAATCCCAGAGACATCATTTTTAGGGGATGATCAAGGGTTTGGCGGTCTGATTCCTAAATTAACAAGAGAGATGGAATTATATAACACTTTAAATGAATTAGGTCTAAAAACATATATAGATATAGTTGCTAAAAAGAGAGAAGAAATAGAAGAAACAAAAAAAACTATTTCTTTAACAAGGCAATGGAATGAAGGTGTATCCGCAATTTTAAAAACAGAACAAAATCTTCCAGCAGCATTTATGGAAACATTATCTTTGTTAGAAAAAATAACAGGAGAATCTATTAACATTGAATCTAATTTAGGAAAAGTTATTTATGAATTAGTTAAAGGAACACGAAAAGCAACTGATGAGGCGTCTAAATTAAGTTTAGAAGAAGAAAGAGCATTGAAAATTGTTGAAGCAGAAGGGCAGCTAGCTTTAGATAAAGTGAATAATTTAAAAGAAAGTGACATTATACTTCGTGATATTAATTTCTGGAGAGAACGAATTGTAATGAAATTAGCTGATGCAAAAGAGCAAGATATTGTTAGAGCGAAACTTAGTAATATGATGAATATGAGTGCGAAGGAAATATTCGAACTTACTCAGATGCATGGCGTAACAATAAAGCATATTATTGATCTTGAGAAAAAAAGAAATGATCTTGCAGTTGCTCTTAAAAAAGAAATGATTGATGTTGTTAATATAATCGAAACGAATTTAGCATTAGGCTTAAAAGATATTATCCTCAGTACAGGCACATGGGG
>Ga0180008_1000621_pt1 | contig 27511 bp, 32 predicted proteins | sample MM_PW_MetaG_FD_121121 | JGI IMG/M metagenome (GOLD analysis project Ga0180008, IMG submission 121121) | Groundwater microbial communities from the Aspo Hard Rock Laboratory (HRL) deep subsurface site, Sweden - MM_PW_MetaG | ecosystem: Environmental > Aquatic > Deep subsurface > Groundwater... | reverse complement strand
TTCAGGAGGTCTAGTATCCAGACCTTCTGTTTCTAATCATTCAAAAGAAATAAACTTTGAGGACGGCGATTCCTCACCAAACTTAAAAGTTAGGGTATCCTCGCCGTTGATGTAATGAAAAAATAATTGATAAGTATAATAAAAGTGCTTGGTGTTCTAAAAGAATGGTTATTGCCTACCTCCGAGAAAATAATAAATACTCTGAGTTCAAAGAGAAATTAAAATCATACTCTTTTTTTCATTATACAAAAAAAGGAATACAAAGAGCAAGAATAAGAGCAAAGAAAATAAAAAGAAAAATCAAATCAATTTACTATAACTCAAGGCAAAGATCCAGATAAAAAACCACCCAGATTTACTTTATTTTTTGAATCAACCAAATTATGCTATATACAATTAGAGTTACAAAATATAAAGGAATTATAAAAACTACAATAGAGAAAAACACAGGTTCTTCTACACTTAATAAAGCACTAACAAAATTATGTAATAAAATACAAGTAAACCCCCCAACAACAAGTATCCAAATTTTTCTCCAACTCAATAAAAATAATTTGTCAGCTTTATTTTTTGTTTTTGCCATCTTTACCTACAATAATTACAATTTCTAAAACCATACCTATATTCTTTAAATTGTTTTTTATTTTCAAGATTAGTTTGCCTAAGTACAGCTCTTGCTTCAGGATCTCCATATTTTAGCACATTAAAAAGATAGTTAAAAGTGTAGTAATTCTCATTTCTTATAACTTTCTGATAATTAGAATATTTATAATAACCTCCCCCCAGATAAGAATATTTATCATTATATTGATAACGACTATCCCAATTATTATCATACTTTTTGTAACCATGCTCCCCATAAGCAGAGACAAAACTAATACTAAATAATATAATCATACTCAAAACAACACTAATTATTTTTTTCATTTTTTATCTCCTTAAATCCTGTATATTTCCACAAAACTTTTGGGATTTTAATACTTCCATTTTTTTGCTGAAAATTCTCAAGAATTGCAACTAAAATTCTAGATGTTGCTAAAACAGTATTATTAAGGGTATAAAGAATTTTTCTTTCACCTTTTTTATTAAAAACTCTTATACCTAATTTTCTGGCTTGATAATCAGTACAATTAGATAAAGAACCAACTTCCCCATACTGCTTTATTGTTGGCCTATAAACTTCAATATCAGCACTTCTATGTTTCCAATCTGATAAATCGCCAGAACACATTTCTAAAACCCTATAAGGCAGTTCAAGAGCCTGCATTATTTCTTCTGAATTTTTAAGAAGTTCATTATAAAATTTTTCAGAATCTTCTGGTTTACAAAATATAAACTGCTCAACTTTATTAAATTGATGGGTCCTCCATAAACCTTTTTCATTAATCCCATGACTCCCAATCTCTTTTCTAAAACACATAGAATAAGAAAAATATTTTTTAGGAAGTTTATCTTCTGGAATAGCTTGATCAGAATGCATAGCTAAAAGTGACTGCTCAGCAGTCCCAATCAAGTTTAAATCCTCATCTTTTATAGAATAAACAGATTCTTCAATAGCTTGTTTATCCATTGAAGCATAAATTGAATTCTCATTTAACATTAAGGGGGTCTCAATATAACCATATCTTTTTTTCTTCATAAAATCTATTGAAAATCTGATCAAAGCCTGATTTAATAAAGCCAATTTATTTTTAAGATAATAAAATCCTTTTCCAGAAACCTTTGCAGGAATATCAAAATCAACCAAACCTAATTCTTCAGCTAACTCAACATGATTTTTTACTTTAAAACTAAATTTAGGTAATTTTCCAAATTTTTTCACAACCTTGTTTTTGGATTCATCTTTTCCAATAGGAACTGATTTATGGATTATATTAGGAATTTTATACATAATTTCTTTAATATCATCTTCTAATTTTCTTCTTTTTTCCTGCAGCTTTTCTATTTTTTTTGGAATTTCTTTTGCTTGTTTTATTTCAGATTTAGCATCTTTTTTATCTTTTTTCAACTCATTAATTTTTTGGGAAATCTTATTTCTTTCACTTCTAAATCCATCTTCTTTATATTTTAAACCTCTCCACTCTTCATCTAATTTTAATACCTTATCAACCAAAGAAATCTTATCTTCTTGAAACTTCTTTTTTATATTTTCCTTAACTAGACCAGGATTCTCTCTAATTAATTTGATATCTATCATTTTATATTTTCAAATTGATTTAATTCATTAGAATTTATCACCAATTTTATGTCTAACATATCCTTCTAAAGGAGAGAGTATATTTAAAGGTTGTTAAATATTTTAAAAAAACCTAATCATTAATCTAAATCACAAATAAAATTATAAACTCATTAATCTATTTTTTATTATGAAACCTCCTAAAATAAAAAAAGGGATTATTCCAAATTTTATAGGAACTTGGTCTTTAGGACAGCTAGATTTTGCAGAGGGATTATTTTATATGTATATAGAAAATAAAGAAAAAGTTGAGAAGATCCTGAAAGATTTCATATAAGGGGTACAATAAATGATTGTTTTGGAGAATCAGAATTTGAAGAGCAAATGACATCTAGTTGGATTAAGTTTGAAAAGATGTATAAAGATCGTGCTAAAGAAAAAGGAGGTTGTTACACACCTGTTCAATATGAGGCTGAAAATGTAAATGGAATCTTTTTAGGAAAATATAAAATGCAGGATACAATTCCAGTTACTTTAGGATGGGGAATGCGTCAAAAAGAAAAAGGTAAATTTATTGTGTATTGTCCAACACTTGAAAATCAAAAACAAATAAAAAGAAAACAAGTTAAAATTTCTTAATTAAAAATTCTCAACTAAAAACAATTTTTAAACCTTATCAACAACTTTAAAAATCCTATTAACTATTTTAATGTATCAAAATGGTAGAGGTGAATCCAACAGGTTTTTTAGGATTATACAAGGCATTTCTTGCACAACTTCCAGAATGGACTCAAAATTTTGTCACACTCTTTTTATTAGTTATTTTAGTTGTTATATATGCTGTTTTTATTTGGAAATTTTATAGATTTATTTCTAAAAAGAACATTATTAAACTTAATCTAAAACAATACAACACATCAAGTCATCCTTTTTTAACAAAACTTTTTGAGGGAGGTTTATCCTTTATAGAATACATAATAGTTCTTCCTTTTTTTATTCTACTCTGGTTTGCAGTATTTACTCTATTTTTGGTGTTTTTGACAAATAATTTAGAAGTAAAAGCTATATTAATTATATCAGCAACAATAATAGCAGCAATTAGACTAACCACTTATATTCCAAGATATGGCCAAGAACTTGCAAAAGAAATAGCAAAACTTCTTCCATTTACTCTACTAGCTATATCTATCACTAATCCAAATTTCTTTAGTGTTGAAAGAATAACAACTAATTTAAACCTGATTCCAAATTTCTTTGGAGAAATACTTGTCTACTTTTTATTTATAACTATACTTGAAATAATCCTAAGATTATTTGATTTTATCTTTTCACTACTAGGTGTAGAAGATGATCCCTTATCTAAAGAAGAAGATGAAGAAGAATAAATTATTATTTTCTGAATTGATTTAATAAATAATCATCTAATTTTCTTTCAATCTGTTTTAGATATTCGAATAGGGATTCTTTAAAAGTAAGGACTTCTTTTAATGTTATATCTTTAGTATCTACATAAACAGAGCATCCAATCATCTTTAATCCATTCGGAAGTGGCTCACAATAGGTAAGTTTTTTATTTAACTCATTTTTCATAAATACACTAAGAAATTAGTATTTTTAACTTTTTATATTCTTAAAACTCTCTTAAAATATCTCTCAATTCTTTTTTAGGAAATTTCTTTAATCTTTCTGTAAGCATTCGAACATGTTTTATTTTTTCTTCTTTATAGCCCTTTTCATTTGTCTTAATTATTTTTATCATTCTAGCAAGATATTCTCCCCCTAAAAAATGAGGCGTCAAAACATAATTTGCTCCTTTCATGTAAAATTTAAGTGCTTCTTCTATTGTATGAGCCCTTACAATCACAATTGCACTAGGATTAATTAAACTTATTGATTCTAGTAAAAGAAGATTAGTCTCAAAATCAGGAACAGTAGAAACTATTATTTTAACTTTATTAAGAGGAAGGTCATCTAAAAAGTCAGGATCAAAAGCATCACCATAAAGAGAGGGGACTCTTAACTTTGTTAAATCAGAGATTATGTCTGGATTATAATCAACAACCAAATATTTCTTTTTTATTTTTTTTAGGGCTCTTAAAATACTAAACCCAATCCTATTATAGCCAAACAAAATTGCATCATAATTTTTCCTTATTATTTTCTTTCTCCTTACTTTTTTTCTTTCAAAAAAAGAAATAAATCTAATTAATTTCCCATAAAGATTATTAGAATAAATAATCACATAAGTAGACAAAGTAATAGTTATGATACCTGTAAGAGTTAAAGTTGTAAGCAATTCAGGACTAATATGTCCTACTGCAACACCTAAAGCCAAAATAATCAATGAAAACTCTGATATCTGAGCAAGAGTTGTTCCAACTAAAAAATTATTCCTTTTTGTATATCCAAATAAAGCCATAAAAATCATTAAAATAATTGGCTTAAAAAAAAGAGCAATTAAAGATAAAATAAATGCATTGACAATTATAGAACCTATCTGAGAAAGATTAATATTCAAACCTAAAATTATAAAAAATATAACAAGGAAAAAATCCCTCAAAGGCCTTATCCTTGAACTAATTTCAGTGCTATAAGGAGAAATAGAAAGAACAATTCCTGCTATTAAAGCCCCAATTTCAATTGAAAAACCAAAATAAAAAAATAAAGCTGCAATTACAAAACACCAACAAATCGAAAACAAAAATAACAATTCCTGTGATTTAGCAATATTTCTTATGATTCCAGGGAGAACAAAAAATCCAGCTAAAAATAAAACAACAATTAATCCTCCTCCAGCCAACAAAGTCCGGAGTGCAAGAGATCCAAAACTAATACCAATAGAAGTTGAAGATATAAACATTAAAATTCCAATAGCAACTAAATCCTGAATAATTAGAATACCAATGGAAATTTTTCCATAAAGTGAATCCAGTTGCTTTTTATCAGAAATAAGTTTTGTAATAATAATAGTACTACTAAAAGCAAGAGCTATACCTATATAAATAGATGCTATGACACCATAACTAAGAACCTGATTAGATATTGCAAAACCAAAAATAAAAGTGACTATAATTTGCAATAAACCTATAATCAAAGATGAGGTTCCTATTTCTTTTATAATTTTAGGATTCAAATGTAAGCCAACAATAAAAAGCAGAAAAGCAATTCCAAATTTTGAAAAAGTATCAAGAAATTCAGTTGATGCACCAAATTTAAAAATAAAAGGACTAATAAGAATCCCTGCTATTATATACCCAATAATAATAGGTTGTTTAAAGATTTTAATCAAATAGGAAACTAGAAATGCTAAACCTAAAATAATTGCTAAATGGATAAATATTGCTTCGATTTTCTTCACCTCCTATCTAATAATAAGAAGAGGTATAAAAACCTTTTTAAACTACCTTTAAATTTATGTTATATCAGGTTGTTTTCATATAGAAAACCTTTAAGTAGTCTTCAAAACTTAGGGTTTCTTATCTGAATTCATCATAGGCAATTAAAAATTTAGTTCACAAGAACAGAAAAGGAAAATAGAAAAAAACCATAGGTTGTTTCCAATGGCAAAAGTTAGAATTAAACTAAACAGCATAGATATTGAAATGCTTAATAATATTTGTAATTCTATTAGAGATATAGCAAAAAAATCAGGAATAAATATTAGCGGTCCTGTTCCCTTACCAACAAAAAAACTTAAAGTAACAACTCGTAAAAGCCCTTGTGGAGATGGAACAGCAACTTTTGATAGATTTGAAATGAGAATACACAAAAGACTCATAGATTTACCAACAAATGATAAGGTTCTTCACCACATAATGAGGATGAAAATCCCAAAATCAGTAAAAATAAAAATTGAGATGAAAGACTAATAATGTAATGGAAAAAATACCAATAATTATATCAATAATAGGTGTAATATTAATTATTGTATTAGGTTTACAAAACTTTAATTTAACAGGAAATACAACAATGGAAAATACAGAAAACATTAATAAACAAAAAAATACAAAAGATAATATGGAAAACACAATAGTTCTTTTTGAAACAAATATGGGAGATATTGAGATCAAACTTTATAATGACATGCCTATAACTACTGGAAATTTTAAAAAACTTGTTGAAGATGGTGTTTATGATGGAGTTATTTTTCACAGGGTGATTAGTGGATTTATGATTCAAGGGGGAGACCCAACAGGAACAGGATTTGGAGATCCAAAAATTCCAAATATTAAAGATGAATTTACACATAAACCTGGAAACTTCAATAACAGAGGAACAATTTCTATGGCAAATGCAGGACCAAACACAGGATCAAGCCAGTTTTTTATTAATCTAGTTAATAATAATTTTTTAGACACAAAACATCCTGCATTTGGGGAGGTTATAGAGGGTATAGATGTTGTCGATAAAATTGCGGAAGTAAAAAAAGATTCTCAAGATAGACCTATAGAGGAGGTTCAAATAATTAAAGCAAGTATTATTGAATAGTAAAATCTAAATACTTAAAAACACATGTATTCTTTAAAAAAAACTATAAATAAAACCAATATATAACAAAAAAATAAAATGGAAAAAGACATAGGAAAAATAAACAAAAACGATATGGCAGACATTGTCATAAGAGTAGATGATTTTGGAGGAAGAAAAGGTCTTACAATAAGAGAGTTTATAACTTCTGACAGATACACTGGTTTTACAAAATCAGGTGTAAAAATACCTGCAAAAGATTTTGTAAAATTCAAAGAGATGATAAATTCCATAACTGATGAAGATATGGCGGAAGAATCTCTTGCAGAAGAAAAACCAAGCCCCCCAGAACAAGAAATTCTAAATGAAAAAAGTGAACCTGCTAAAACAGAAAATTCTAAAAATTTACCTGATTATTAATTTAGAAACTAATTACATCAAAAGATTTAAAAAAACAATTTCATTTTTCTAATTATGAAAAAAAATAGTTTAATAACCTTAATAATAATTTTAGTAATAATACTTTTCTCAATTATGATTTTAATAAAGCCCAGTAATACTTCAGAAGAACTTGCAGAGTGCATAGGAAAAAAATCAACACTATATATTCAATTAGGGTGTCATGCTTGTGAAGCTCAAGAAAAATTGTTTGGAGACAATTATAAACACCTGAATGTGATTGATTGTTTTCTTGAAAAAGAAAAATGTTCTGGAATCACAGCAACCCCAACATGGAAAATAGGAGAAGAATTATTTAAAGGAATACAAAGTATTGAGAATCTAAAAAAGCTAACAAGATGTTAAAATGATAGACCCCACAATTATAAAAATAACAGGATTAGCATTAGCAGATTCAGTTAATCCCTGCGCTCTCGCTGTCCTATTATTAATTTTAGTTGCAATACTTATTCAAGATCCTGGAAAAAGATCAAGGGTTCTTTTTGGAGGTTTGACATTTGTTTTTGCTATTTATATTGGTTATATTTTTTTTGGGTTTGCTCTAGTAACACTATGGAAAACAGCCTCAATTTTTTTAAGATCAATATCAGGAACAATCTATAAATTATTTGGAATTTTAGCCATGATTCTAGGAGCTCTCCAAATAAAAGACTTTTTATATTATCGGAAAGGAGGGATAGGAACAGAAATGCCCTTAACTATGAGACCTAAAGTTAAAAAAATAATAGAAAAAGTAACTTCAGCAAAAGGTGCTTTTATAGCAGGACTTATAGTAACAATATTTTTATTGCCTTGTACAATAGGGCCTTATATTGTAGCATCAGGAGTTCTTTCAGATTTAACAACAATAGAATTTATTCCATGGCTTCTTTATTATAATTTTATTTTTGTAATTCCTATGCTTGGTGTAACACTAGCTGTTTATATTGGATCAACAACAATAAAAGAAGTTGAATACTGGAAAAAGAAAAACATAAGAATTCTCCATCTAATTGCAGGAATTTTATTATTCTTAATAGGATTATCTTTGTTAATGGGTTGGTTGTAATTTAAAAGCAACATCGCCTAATTATAAAAGTTTATTACAATAACAACATTTTTAAATGTAAAAGAAACTCTTTCCTCATGGATGAGAATAAAAAAGCAAACCTTATTTATTTCATAGAAAAAGCAAATAAAAATAAAAAAATAGTTCTAAGTATAGGCAAAAGAAATAATTATATGTGTTTAGCTACCTTGGGTGAAACTGACGACTTTACTTTATTAGAAGATAAATCTTAGCATCCTCCACAAAAATTACTAAATCTAAAAGGAACAAATGCCTTAATAAGTTGGTCTCAATTTACACATAATATTGATTATTAAAAACTATATGCCTCATCAAGCCAATATTAATAACTAAAATTGTTTTGGCTCAATAACTCTACTCACTCCAAAATTCTGTTATTTATAATTATATTAGTCAAAATCTAAAAGCTCGGCATCAACTCATTGTGCCCAAATTGAATCACCAAATCAATTTTTTTATCTAAATCTTTTCCAAGAATAGGAGTATCACATGCACCATAACAACTTCCAAACCAAATTAAAAATTCTGCTTTTGTTTTAAATTCAAGATAATCAACAACTGCAGTCGCATAAATCTTCAATCCATCTGGAAACTGCAATAAAACAAGTTTAGATTTAAATTTCTGAATATTAGAAATTACTTTATCTAATTCTAAATCATATTTTTCATTTAAGTCTTTTATTGTATAATTCATAAATTTCAGAAATAAAATCTATTTTTAAATCTTATTAATTGCTTTTAAAAATTTCTATAGTTTGTAACAACTTTTCAATGCTGAGAAATGCTTAAATATAACAAAACCATCTTTAAAATGTAGGATAAGGTGGAAGAATCAAGATAAGTTTGAGCTTCGGTTTTTACTTTCTTGGCTTCGGACGCCTTGTTCTTAATATTCTTTATACAATCAATTAAGAACTTAATGTATTATATCTTTATTCACCCTCTCTATCTTCAAAATTTGTTCAAGTATCTTATAAGCTTCCTTAATATCTTTAACCTTTTCACCCAACATTTTTGCAACTAATTTAGGATCTTTATCCATGTAATAATACTTAATTATCCTAAACTGCACATGTCCTTGTTTAAACCTACTACTCAATAAGTCTTTAAATTCAATTACACTATTTTCTATTGTTTTTTCCATCATTTTTAAAAGACTTTGAATAATAAATAATTTTCTATACTAATAGAATTCTTAGTCAAAGTCCTATTATTCAAACCTTTTTCTCATTAAATCATTTGTTTTCTTATTGTGATTAAATCTTATAGTTTCTAAAACATTTAATAAATTCTTATTTGGTTCTCCTTTTGTATCTAAAACCATGTATTTCATAAGATTATCTTGAGCCAATCTCCTATAACTCTTTATTACCTCACCTTCGTTTTTAACATATTCTCCTAAAAAAACTAATCTGCCAAACCTATCATTAGGTTTATTATCCATTTTTATACTAAAAATAAAATACTTTCCATTTTCCTCTTTCCAAAGTTCGGTTTCTATATATTGATTCATAAAATATTTTTAAACTTAAGGTTTAAAAATACTTCTCTACTAAGGAAATTATGAAAATAAGACAACCAATCATAACAGTATGCGGACATGTTGATCATGGAAAAACAAGTATCCTTGATTGCTTTAGACAAAGCTGTATTCAAGAAGGTGAAGCAGGAGGAATAACTCAAAAAATATCCTTTAGTCTTTACCCCCTATCTCAACTAAAAAAAGTCTGTCCATTAATAGAAAGCTCAGGAATCAAACTAAACATACCTGGATTTTTATTTATTGATACACCAGGACATGCAGCTTTTACTAATTTAAGAAAAAGAGGAGGAAATTTAGCTGATTTAGCAATTCTAGTCATTGACATAAACGAAGGAATAAAACCTCAAACAGCAGAAGTTCTTCAGATACTTAAACTCAATAAAGTCCCTTTTCTAATAGCAATAAACAAAATAGATAATATTTCAGGATGGAGAGGAAACAAAGAACAACCAATACAAGAAAATATTGAATCTCAACCACAAAATATAAAACAAGTATTTGATGAGAAATACATGACCTTAATAGGGTCTCTAAATAGTTATGGTTTTGATGCAGATTTATTTTATAATATAAAAGATTTTACAAAAAAAGTGGCTTTGATTCCTTGCTCAGCTAAAACAAAACAAGGAATACCAGAACTAATAATGATGTTATGTGGATTAAGCCAGAAATATCTAGAAAATAAACTAAAATTAGGAAAAGATGCAAGAGGGGTAATTTTAGAAATAAAAAAAGAAAAAACAACAAATTATATTGAAGCAATTTTATATGATGGAGAACTTTCAAAAACATCAGAAATAGCAATATCTAATTTTGAAGGAGAACCAGTAATAACTAAAATAAGAATACTTGAAGAGGTGGAACCTTTATGTACAAAATTCAAACCAAAAAGTAAAGTACAAGCATCAACAGGGCTCAGGATACAAACCACAGAAAAAATCAACATCCTTCCAGGAATGCCCTTTATGTTATACAAAGAGAACAAAGAAGAAATAAAAAAAGAATTTAAAAAAGAATTAGCTGAAAATATCCAAACCCAAAAACAAGGAATAATCGCAAAAGCAGATTCATTAGGGAGTCTTGAAGCACTTTTAACACTCTTAAAAGAAAACAACATTTCTGTTGTAAAAGCAGGAATAGGTTCAATCAATAAAAATGATTTAACTTCTGCAAAAGCAAATCTAGATATAAATGAACTAGATGCACTAATTGTTGGATTTAATGTTGATATTGATGAAGAAGCCAATGAATTAAAAAATCAAAAAATAAAAATATTAACAGATAAAGTAATATATAAATTAATTGAAAATAGCATTGAATTTAGAAAAGAAAAATCCAAAGAAATAGAAAAAAAAAGAATCATGGAACTTTCAACAATTTGTAAACTTAAAATCCTCCATCAATATATTTTTAGGAACACAAAACCAGCTATTTTTGGTGTTAAAATAGAAGCAGGAAAAATTATATCTGGATTGACTATTATTAATGAAAAAACAGAAAAAGTAGGAAGAATAAAAAATATTCAGTCAGAAAATAAATCAGTTAATGAAGCTAAAGAAGGTCTTGAGGTAGCAATCTCTATTCCAGGAACAAATTATGAAAGACAACTAAAAAATAAAAATTATCTTTACTCAGACATAGGAGAAAAACAATTTAAAACTTTTAAAAAAAATAAAGACCTTCTTTCTCAAAGTGAAATAAAAGTCTTACAAGAAATTGCAGAAATAAAAAGACAAAACAAATCAGATTGGGGGAGTTAATATCCACCAAAATAGATTTTAAAATATATGTGGTTTAAAATAGCAATCAAAAGCTTTTTAAGTAAACTTTATTATTCCTTAATATGCCATTCAAAATCAATATATCTAGTAAAGATGGAAAAACCTATAAGCTAGAACTAGAATCAGAAAGTCTAATCGGAAAAGAATTGGGAAACAAAATACCTGGAAAAGAGATTCTTCCAGCTTTAGAAGATTATGAATTAGAAATAACAGGAACAAGTGACAAAGCAGGTTTTACTTCTATGAAAGAAGTTGAAGGAGTTGGTTTAAAAAAAGTCTTACTCACTTATGGAAAAGCAATGAAAAAAAGACCCAAACATGAAGGAAAAAGAAAAAGGTCTAAAAACAGACCAAAAGGCCTTAAATTAAGAAAAACAGTAAGGGGCAAAGTAATCTCGCCTGAAATTATTCAAATTAATATGAAGATTACAAAACAAGGATCTAAACCTTTATCAGAAATATTTTCAGAGCAAAACAAACCAAAAAATACTGCTCCTGAAAAAACAAAAGAAAAATAATTAATTTTTAAAATACAAATAATATGAAAATTCCAAAATTTAATGTTGGACAAAAAGTAGAAACAAACTTAAATTATGCTAAGCACATAAAAAAGGTTAATAAAAACAGAGAATTAGCAGGAGATAACTCAAGGTTGCCAGAATACCACACAGGAATCATAAAAAAAATAAGAAAAGATCTTCTTTCTGCTGATTTTTCAGTAATATTTCAATCAGAAACATCAGGAGAACTAATTTACACTAGTGAAGATTTTATTCAAGATTATAGAAAAATCAAAAAGAACCCTAATCTTTGGCAAATAACAAACACAACAATAGAGGACATACTCAAATAAAACTATTTCTTCTACATAATTCTTTTAAATTTAAAAATGATTTTTCAATTAATGAAATTAAAAGAAGTTAAGAAAATAAATCCCATTGGTCCAAATATTTTAGCAGTTTTAAACTTACCTACAAACAATATTCCTGCAAGAGCTTATATATTTAATGAAAAAATAAAAGAAATTTATGGAGGATTAGAAGGAGCAGTAGGTTATTTTACACAAAGGGTTAGTAAAATTCCTAAAAATGGGGAAATGTATCTTATAGGATTTATATTTGGAAAAACTCAAAACAATGGAAAAAAAGACAAAGACATTTTTTTATTTCCTTTTTCACCATCAAGTAATCCAAACCTAACACGTGCAGAACCATACATCACAAAAAATGGGGCAATGCAAGCTTGGACTCCAAGATTTAAATCAGATTTTGCATTACTTCTTGCTGATGAAGAAATTCACAGAAGAACAAGCAAAACACTTAAAGAATATCTAAATAATTTTCCAAAACTAAGTTTTCATCAGTATATTCCAAATTCTTAACAAGCTTTAAAAACTCTTTCTATTATCATATTTTATGACAGAACAATTACCAGAAATAAACGTAGGAGTCTTAGGACATATAGACCATGGAAAAACAACCCTTCTAACTCAACTTAGCGGGAAGTTTACAGACACTCATTCAGAAGAATTAAAGAGAGGAATAACAATAAAACTTGGTTATGCAGATACAACTATTTTCAAAAAAGGAGATAAATTTAATATCAAAGAAGGAACAGCTCAAAGATATATAAGCTTTATAGATGCACCAGGTCATGAAATGCTTATGGCGACAATGCTTTCTGGAGCAGCGATTATAGATGCTGCTATTTTAGTAATTGCTGCAAACGAAGGAATAAAACCTCAAACCAAAGAGCACTTTATGGCAATTCAAGCTAAAAAAATAAAAAATATAATAATAGTCCAAAACAAAATAGATCTGGTATCTAAAGAGCAAGCCTTAAAAAATTACAAAGAAATAAAAAAATTCCTTAAAGGGACAAGTTACGAAAATTGCACAATAATACCTACTTCAGCGCACCAAAATATAAATATTGAAAAAATTCTAGAAGAATTATGTAAACTTGAAATTCCAAAAAAAGAAATAAACACTAACCCTATTTTTTTGGTAGCAAGAAGTTTTGATATAAATAAACCAGGAAAAGAAATAGAAAAATTAAATGGAGGTGTTTTAGGAGGAATTTTAAAAAAAGGAAAATTAAAAATTGGAGATGAAATAGAAATAAAACCAGGATTAAGTTTTAAAAAAGCAAATCAACAGAATTACCAAACCCTTACAACAAAAATTATTTCATTGCATAAAGGAGATAAATTAGTAAATGAAATTCTTCCAGGAGCAAGCATTTCCATTGAAACAGAACTAGACCCTTTTTTAACAAAAACAGATTCACTAACAGGTTGTTTAGTTTCAACAAAAGGAAATCTTCCTGAAATAAGCCATAATATAAAGATAAAAAGCCAGCTTTTTGATGAAGTTTTAGGAACAGAAATAAAAAAACAAGTTGAGCCAATAAAAACCAAAGAAATGCTAATGTTGAGCATAAACACAACAATCACAGTAGGAAGTGTTGAAAAAATTAAAGAAGATGAAATAGAATTAAGCTTAAACATTCCTGTAGTCGCTTTAAAAAAAGACAATGTAGGAATAGCAAGAAACATAAATAATCACTGGAGATTAATTGGGTTTGGTGAAGTCATTGGATAATTTTATAAAGGGTTTCTTATTCTTTAAAGCATGAAAAAAACATTAATAATTACATTATTTGTTTTTAGTATAATTTTTCTAACTTGGTTTGTTTTAGCTGTTCCCAACTCTCTTGCAATGTATTGTGCAGAAATGGGTTATAATTACAATTCAAATAATGACACTTGTGAATTTGATAATGAAACCAGCTGTCCTGCAGCAGAATTCTACGATGGAACTTGCGGAAGTGAATATGTAATTGAGCCAGATTGTGCACAAGAAGGAGAAAGTAAAGGACTTATAACCGAATGCTGTGAAGGTTTAATTGCTGTAGGAAACTCTGAGAAAAATAATGAAGGAAAATGTATCACTGCTCCAGGAGGATATGGAACTTGCACTGATTGTGGAAATGGAATTTGTGAAGCATGGGAAGGAGAATGCAGTTGTCCAAAAGATTGTACAGAAGTTGATGAAGAAAGATATTGTGAGGAAAATGAAGATTGTGTTGAGGCAGTAAATAAAAGCGATTGTTGCACTTATCATTGTCCAACTGTATTAAATAAAGCTACTATTGAAGCAAATGATGATTATGTTGTTCCTGTTCCAGGAAATGATTATGGAATAAATTGTACAGATGTTATTTGTGAATCCACATGTGCTGCTGTTGTAATGGTTCCAAAATGTGTTAATAATTTATGTAAATTTGTAAATCCACAATGTTTTAAAGATTCTGATTGCCCTTCTGGAAAAGAGTGTAAAAAGGGAATTTGTATATTGGAAGAAGAGAATGATAATGAAGATGAAAATAAAGTATGTTGTAAAAGAACAAGATTAAAAGGAAATAAAGATTCATGGTATAATTCAATAGAAGAAACTGATTGTATTTCATCTGGAGAATTTAACGCTGAAATAGTAAATAATAATTTTTGTGAAAAAATAAAACAAGCTATTCAAGAAAAAAATAGATTAAAATTTGAATATAGAACAGGCCAAGAATGTACAGACAGTTGTGTGTGTACAGGAAGAACAATAAAATGTAGACTAGAAAATGGCGAAAGAGAAATGACTATTTTTGCAGGATCAGGAAATAGAATCTTCCAAGTTAAAGGAATAAACGCATCAACAAAAATAGAATTATATCACTATAATAACAAAACATATGGAAACTTTACTAAAGGAACAAAAGAAATAATTCTTCCAGATCAAGTTCAAGAAAAAATAAGACAAAGAATAAAACAAAAAACCTGCGAATGTGATAAAATTGAATTAACAGAAGATGCTATCTATGAAGTTCAAGCAAAAAAGAAAGCAAGATTATTTTGGATAATTCCTGTAAGAGAAAAAGCAAGAATTCAAGTTAATGCAGAAAATGGTGAAATCCTCAAATTCAGAAATCCTTGGTGGGGATTTTTAGCTAATGATATTGAAGAAGCTCAATAAACTTTATAACCCCTGATTTTTTTGATTAATAATGAAAATATATTCTTATTCAAAAATTAACTCATTTGAACAATGCCCAAAAAAATTTAAATACAAATATATAAACAAAATAAAAGTACTAGAAAAATCAGTTGAATCCCTACTAGGCTTTACTGTTCATTCTGTTTTAGAATATCTTTACAATGAAGTAAAATCAAAAAGAATACCTGAAATAGGGAAAATAATAACTATTTATTCAGAAACTTGGAAAGAAAATTATAATGAAAACATAAAAATAGTCAAAAAAGAATTTACAGAAAGAGATTATTTTAATAAAGGTGTTGAATTTCTTGTTAATTACTATTTAAAAAACCACCCATTTAAAGACAATACCCTTGAAACAGAAAAAAAAATAGAAATCCTTCTTGATGAAAGCGCTAACATAAAACTTATTGGATTTATTGATAGATTAGTCCATAATCTAGAAACAGGAGAATATGAAATTCACGATTACAAAACAGCAAATAATCTTCCAACAAAAGAACAAGTAGAAAATGATAAACAACTTGCTTTATATGCCATAGCAATAAAAGAATTATTTGGAAAAGAAAAAGAAGTAGCACTTATATGGCATTATCTTGCTCATGGTATAAAAATAAATTCAAAAAGAACAAATGAGCAACTAGGAGAATTAAAAAAAGAAATTTTATTCTTAATAAATAAGATAGAATCTGCAACAAATTTTCCAACTTATATTTCAAAACTCTGCGATTGGTGCGAATATAAAAATATCTGCCCTGCTTGGAAAGAAAATTCTAATTCACTATAAACAAAACAATATATTTTTAAATTAATATTTCTTTAATTAAGCATGGCAAAAAAGAAATTAAAAACAAATATGAGCCTTACTAAAAAAAGAACTAAGTGCAATAATGCTGGAAATGGAGCATGTATTTACGGATTAGGTTTTATTGGGGCTTTAGTATATTATCTTTCTACAGCCAATGGATTTTGGATAGGAGTTTTGGGAGTTCTAAAATCATTTGTCTGGCCAGGATTCCTTGTTTATGAAGCACTTAAGTTTTTAGGGGCTTAACCATAATCTTCATTCTTAATGCAGAAAAAATAAAACAAAATATTTCCCACAAAAAAGACAAACAATTACCTAAAAAAACCCTTAACTCTCAATTCCATTTTCTGGAACCCTAACTAAATCAGTAACAGAATCACCTTGCTGAAGTTTAACAATTCTAACACCTTGAGCAGCTCTTCCCATAACCCTTATATTTTTCAATGAAGTCCTAATTACAATTCCTTTTGCAGTTGTAATGATTATGCTATCAGAATTATTAACAGAAACTGTATTAACAACCTCACCTGTTTTATCAGTTACCCTAAGATTAATCACTCCTTTTCCAGCTCTTGCTGTTTTTCTATAATCTTTAACAGCAGTCCTTTTACCATATCCTTTTTTAGTGATAGTTATAACAGCATCTGCATCAAGAACCTCTAAACTAACCACATCATCATTTTGACCCATCTTTATGCCAGTAACCCCATAACTAGATCTTCCCATAGCCCTAACATTTTCTTCATTAAATTTAATAGCTTTACCTTGTTTTGTAGCCAATAAAATCTCCTGGCCTTTTTTTACAATTTCTACGCCTATTAAAATATCAGAACCATCGTTAGGAAGATTAATGGCTTTAATGCCTGAAGCTCTTGGCTTTGAAAAATTATTCAAAGATATTTTTTTAACAATTCCTTTTTTTGTTGCCATAAACAAACTATACTCAGATTCAAAATCATTCACAGAAATAACATTGGTTATTCTTTCATTACTTAGTTTTAAAAGATTAATCAAAGCTTTTCCCTTACTATATCTTTCAGCACCAGGAATATCATATGCTTTTAACCATAAAACCCTTCCTCTTGTTGTAAAAAACATTAAATAATCATGAGTAGAGCAGGTAATTAATTGCTTTACAAAATCTCCTGTTGCTAATCCACTTCCAATAACACCTTTTCCCCCTCTTTTTTGCTCTTTATAAGTTTTAGTATCAATTCTTTTGCAATAACCTTTATCAGTTATTGTAACAACAACATCTTTCTTCTGTACTAAATCTTTTTCAGAAATATCACTAATTCTTTGTAAAACATATGTTCTTCTTTTATCACCATATTTATTTTTAAGTTCATTAATTTCTTTAATGATTATCTTCAAAACCTCATTTATATCCCCTAAAATCTTTTCAAATTCAGAAATTTTTTCTTTTAATTCTTGAGCTTCTTTTTTAAGTTTATCTGTTTCTAAAGATGTTAATTGTTGAAGTTTTGTTTCTAATACTGCTTGAGCCTGCTTCCTAGTTAATTTAAATTTTTTAATTAAATTCTCAAGTGCTTCTGTTGTATGTTTAGATTTTTTAATAATAAAAATAACTTCATCAATATTTTTCAAAGCTATTAAAAGCCCCTCAACTATTTCTTGTCTTTCTTTTGCTTTTTTTAACTCAAATTTAGACCTATTTGTAACCATAATTTTTCTATATTTCACATACTGTTCAACAACATCTTTTAGATTCAAAATCTGAGGTTGATTATTAACTAAAGCTAAAAAATTAACATTAAATGAATCTTGAAGTCTTGTATATTTATGTAAGGCATTAATAATAAACTTAGAATTGGCTCCTTTTCTTAATTCAATAACAATTCTTATTTTTCCCTTAGAACTTTCATCTCTCAAATCAGTAACATCTTTTATTTTCTTAGATTGAATAAAATTAGCTATTTGGGTCATTAAAACAGACTTATTCAGCATATAAGGAATTTCAGTTATAACAACTGCGTCTTTTTTCTTAACAATTTCTGTATTCACTTTTCCTCTAAGAATTAATCTACCTCTTCCTGTTTTATAAAGTTCACTCATATCTCCTTGTACAAAACCACCTGTAGGAAAATCAGGACCAGTAACAATTTTACAAAGTTCATCAATGGAAATATTTGGTTTTTTTATGTATGTGGTGATTGCATCACAAACTTCTACTAAATTATGAGGAGGAATATTTGTAGCCATACCAACAGCAATACCTGTAGCCCCATTTAACATTAAAGTTGGAAGTTTTCCAGGAAGTAATTCTGGCTCTTTCATAGAATTATCAAAATTAGAAAGAAATTTTACTGTTTCTTTATCAATATCTTGAAGAATCTCCATAGATATTGGCATTAACTTTACCTCAGTATATCTATATGCAGCAGGAGGATCACCATCTTGCGATCCAAAATTTCCCTGACCAAATACCAAAGGATATCTTAAAGAAAAATCTTGAGCAAGTCTAACCATTGCCTCATAAACTGCAGTATCACCATGAGGATGATATTTACCAATAACATCTCCAACTACTCTTGCAGATTTTTTAGTCTGAGTTCCTGGTTTTAATCCCATCTGATTCATAGCATAAAGAATTCTCCTCTGAACAGGTTTTAATCCATCCTCAATTGACGGAATAGCCCTAGACACAATAACACTCATAGCATAATCTAAATACGATTTTTTCATTTCAGCTGATACTTCAGTATTCACTACTCCTTTTTCAGAATCCTTTTTGTCTTCATCAATCATTTCACACGCTGTTTTGGTCATTTTCTTCAAACTCCTTTTGTGCTTTAGTATCCAACCTAATTTCCTGTTTTTGTTCTGGTGCTGACTCCAAACTATGTTTAGAATTGAATTCCTTATGGGCTCTAATTAAATCAGAACTTGATTGTAACTTTGTTCCTAAATTATCAACCATTTCTATTCCTAATTCTCTACAAACTTTACCTTCAGGAACTTCATCACTAAATCTATCTCCTCCTTGAGCAAAAACATGTGGTTTAATTGCTTTAAGAGATTCACAAACACTACCATCTTCATCAATACTTACAAACACTTCATCAACATATTCCATTGCTTCTAAAATTGCTTTCTTATCTTCTATAGGCATAAAAGCCTTTCCTTTTTTCATTGCACACTGATTATCATTATTTAAAATAACAATTAACTTATCCCCTAATTTTTTAGCTAATTGGATATATTCTATATGTCCCTTGTGTATTGGATCAAAATACCCACTTATTACAATTATTCTTTCTTCATTCACTTTCTTCTCCTTCTTCTAATTGTTCATATTTAATTAATAACTCATTATTTCCATCAATATCAAACTCAAAACTTTCTTTTGTTTTTTTTAAGTTATTAAGCTTTTCAATTAATTCATCAATTTCTTCATCATCTAAACCAAACTCTAGCACCTCAACATCTTCTAGTTCTTCATCATCTTCATTAAATATATTTTCTTCTTCCATTGTGTTTTTTGTTCTGCAAAAAATACAGCTAAAGGCCTTGCTTCTTATCTATGCAACTTCCTCACCTCTTTCATCTAAATATTTCATCATTTCATCTTCATCTAATTCTTTAACTTTTATATCTGTACCAACCCAACAACATTTTCTACACTCCCATTCTTTTCCTCCTCCTTCCTCAGCATCGCTATTACTTAATACAATTCCAACATCATCACTTCCACACTTTGGACATTCTCTTATCTTAAATGTTTTACCAATTTTCTTTTTATTTTCAATACCCTGGGCTTTTTCATACTCTGCAAGGGAATCATATCCTTCTTTTATCCATGCAGGTGTTGAAAGTTTAGATTTTTTTGCCATTTTATAAATACCTCTCCATTATTTCTTTAGGCATATCACCACTCTGAGTATCTCCATAAGAATCATCTTCTTCATGATGTGTTGATATTTCAATCATAATACTTTCTTCTAAACCTCCAAATCTATGTTTTACTCCTGGTTTAATTCTTAAAATACATCCTTCATCTAAAACACTTTTTACACCATCTACTTCCATAAATATTTTTCCCTTTAAAACATAAAAAGTTTCATCTTTGTTTTTATGATAGTGTATACTACATATTTTTGCTTTGCCAATATAAAGTAATTTTCCACAATACTTATCATTATTTGCTATCCAAATTTCTTTGCCCCATGCCTTTTCATATTCTTTTACCATTTTATTTTTATTTCTAGTTTGGGAACCTTTTCAAAAGATTCATTTTAAACATCCAAATTAGCCTCTATATCAACCACGCTTGGGTGATGCGGCTTAAACATCCAAATTAGCCTCCCTATACAAAGTAACTGCCTCAACGAGCATTTGTTTACACATCTAAGTTTGCCTCCCTTGCATTTTCTTGAATAAACTCTTTACGAGCCTGAACATCATCACCCATTAACATTGAAAAAATCCTATCAGCTTCAACAGCATCTTCTATAAACATTTTTTTTATTTTCCTTGTTCTTGGATTCATTGTTGTATCCCATAACTGACTTACACCCATTTCACCCAAACCTTTAAATCGAGTTACAATACCCTGCCCAATTCTTTCTGTCAGCCTTTTTAATTCTTCATCTGAATAAACATAATAATCTTTTCTTTTTCTCACCCTATAAAGTGGAGGCATAGCAGCATAAATATTTCCATTTTTAATTAAATCAGGCATAAACCTAAAAAAGAAAGTAAGCAACAAAGTTTTAATATGTTCTCCATCAACATCTGCATCTGTCATGATAATTATTTTTTTATATCTTAACTTTTCAAGATTAAACTGTTCTCCAACACCAGTTCCAATAGCAGTTATCATGTTTGCAATTTCTTCACTAGACAAAGATTTTGAAGGACTTGCTTTTTCAACATTAAGAATTTTACCTTTTAATGGAAGAATAGCCTGTATTTCTTTATTTCTTGATTGTTTTGCACTACCGCCTGCACTTTCTCCTTCTACTAAATAAAGTTCTGTATCATCTGATTTCTTATTAGAACAATCAGATAATTTTCCTGGCATACCTGAAAGTGAAAAAGCACTTTTTCTTCTCACTAAATCTTTTGCTTTTTTAGCAGCTAATCTGGCCCTAGCAGAATCAATAACTTTTGAAGTAATTTTTCGTGCAACAGATGGATTTTCTTCAAAAAACTCTCCTAAAGCAGAACTAACAAGAGAATCAACAATTCCTTTAATTTCAGAATTTCCAAGTTTTGTTTTTGTCTGTCCTTCAAACTGAGGGTCAGCCAGCTTAACACTAATAATAGAAGTAATTCCTTCTCTAGTATCATCTCCTGACAAAGAAATCTTTCCATTACTTGATTTTTTCTTTAAATAATCATTAATTACTCTTGTTAAAGCTGTTTTAAATCCAGAAATATGAGTTCCTCCTTCAACAGTATTAATAGTGTTTACAAACCCAAAAATATTCTCTCTATAACCCGCATTATACTGAATAGCAACTTCAACTGTTGTAGAACCTGACTCTCTTTTAAAATAAATTGGTTTATGCATAACTTCTTTTGATTTATTAAGCCACTTAACAAACTCAATAAGCCCTCCCACTGAAAAAAATTCTTGATTTTTATCTTTGATTTCATCTCTTAATTTTATTTTTAAACCTGCATTTAAAAAAGATATCTCTCTAAACCTTGTTTCTAAAACTCTATAATCAAAATCTAAAACAGAAAAAATCTCAGGATCAGGCCAAAAAGTAGTTTTTGTTCCTGTTTGTCCATTACAATTTCCAATTATTTTAAGTTTTGTCTTTGCTTTTCCTCTTGAATATTCTTGACTGTATATTTTTCCATTAATTTTAACATCAACAATCATTTTGCTTGATAAAGCATTAACACAAGACATTCCTACACCATGTAGTCCTCCTGAAATAACATATGACTTTTTATCAAATTTTCCTCCTGCATGAAGCTTAGTCAATGCAATTTCGACAGCTGGTTTCTTAAATACAGGATGAATATCAACAGGAATACCCCTACCATCATCTTCTATAGTAACAGAACCATCTTTATTTATAAAAACCTTAATATTCTTGCAAAATCCAACAAGAGCTTCATCAACAGAATTATCAACAATCTCATAAACAAGGTGATGCAAACCCTCTTTGCCTGTAGAACCTATATACATAGCTGGACGCTTTCTAACTCCCTCTAAACCTTCCAGTACTTTAATTGATTCTGCATCATAAGTGCTTTTTTCTTCCATTTTGTATATTTTTTTAAGTGTTAGTTTTCACTAAATCTCTAGGGTTTTTGGTCAAATTTTTAGGCCAAAATTCTGTATTTATGAAAAATTTAAGGGCTTTTTCTTTATAAACTTTTCTACCCTAAAATAGCTATTTATCGTCGATAAAAAGAAAAATACAAAATTTTAAATCCAAAACAATCAAATCTATTTATACTTTTAATACCACTACCAAAGAGTAACAAATAGAAAGATTTAAATACTTAAAACACCTTTAAAAATTAAGAAAAATGAGCAAAATGAAAACACTAACTTTAATCATCTCTATTTTAATTGTGCTATTAGCAGGCATTATATCTTTTATAGCTGTAAATATGCTTGAACCAGAAATAACAGGGGCTTCAACATCAAAACAATACACATACACAACAGCTATATGTGATAACTCAAAATGTCAAGATTATGAAATAACATGTTCTGGAAACACTCTAATAGGCCAAATTCCAATATCAGGGGCAATTGTATATCATGATTCAAACTGGGAAGATCCTAGAAATGAAAACACAATAAATACTTTTTGTGAGATGAATTAATATTTAGGAACAGAACTAGCTTGAGGAAAAGTTGCAGGTCTAGACATACCTTGGGCAATACCTTGTTCTTCTTTTGTTTTTTTAAAGTATATTATCAAAATAACAAATATAATAATAACAGTAGAGAAAATTATAAGAAGTTTCCAAAGATTAGCCCTGAACCAACCTAAAATTCCAAGAACTTTTGTTTCAGTTCCAACATCAAACCAAGTACTTGCACTTGCTATTTTATCTTGATAATCAACCTGAACATAGAAAACATACTTACCTAAACCTAAAGTTGCAGGGACAGTAAAAGTCTTTACAAAGCTAAGAGATTGCTCTATTGGTCTTTCCTCTTGTTCAAAATAAACATTATTTCCATCTTCATCTTTAATCATATAGTTAAGAACAACATTATCTCCTAGTGTTCCAAACAACCTAGTTAAAGAAAGATTTACATCTACATCTTCCCCAGGTGTGAGAATTAAATCGTCGTCATAAATATTTAAAACAATATCAAATAAAGAACCTTGAGAAACAACATCAACAGAAACTGCAACTTGTTTTTTAATAGTTGGGGTTTCTACACTAATAGTTCCTATATAAACATCAACAGGAGTAGCTTCATCTGTATAAACATTTATCCAGACTTGTCTTGAAGCTCCTGACGCCAAAGTAAAACTAGGTTCAACCACACCAAACATATCATTGTCAGATAAAATACTAAAGACTAATGAAGTTGTTCCTGTATTTACAACATTAAAACCTATTACAGTATCTTCTCCTTGTTCTAAGGAAACAGATAATTCTGTCTGATCAATAGTAAAAGCATTTGTAGTAGTGCCGCCACCGCTTCCTTTATTATGGACTAAAAAATTATTTGCAAAAAAGGTGTTGTATTGTTCTACAGACTTAAGATTATAAGTTTGGACAACTCCTTCAAAATATTCAATACTCTTTATTTCAATTTCCCTTCCATCAACCATTAACAAACTATCCCCAATTTCTAATTGAAGAATTATTTCAAGCTTTGAGTCATCTTTAGCATGTTCAACATTAATTGCCCCCCAACCTCTTAATCCATTCTTCTTTATTATATAAATTGGATGTTCATCTGTAATTTTTATCTCTTTATTTATCTCATAAATTCCAGCTCTTAGAGGGGATTCTAAATCCAATATTTTTGAATGAGTAATTCTGTTGTTTTCTATATCATAAGAAATTATTTCTTCCCCCACATTTACATCACTTATTTTCTTCTGGCTTCCATCACCCATCAAAATTAAAGTATCTCCTGAAAAACAACTATCATCAGGTAGAGGTGGAGCAACAACATTTACATTAAATGAAACATTAGCAGTATCATTTAAGTTCCCTACAATATCCCAACAATAAGCTCTAAATAAGTAAGCTCCATTAGCTAAACTCTGAGTTGCTGTAAAAGTATTATTTACCCCCAAATCCATAGTGTAATTCAAGGCTCCATTTGTTAAAGTATAATTACAAACAGAAACTTCATCAGTTGTTAATGCAAAATTCACATCCGAAGTACTAAAACTCTGTCCTAGTGTGGGAGAGGTAATAGTAACAGAAGGAGCAATTGCATCACTGCTCATATTTATATAAAACTCTCCTGAATTTGTATTTCCAAAAGTATCATTAACACTAACAGTCAACCAATAAATAACTAAAGAATTTAAAGCAGTTATATTTGTTATCACTCCTGTATTATCAATATTAAAAACAGAAACATCGTTTAACCAATAACTATCTATTCCAGAACTATCACTAGCTGTTATTGGTTCTATAAATTCTGTATTAATCAGGTGAGTAATATTTCTTAAATTATCAAAAACAGGTTCATCAATATCAAAACCAGTACAATCAGTATCATTCATATCTACAAAACCATCACAATCATTGTCTATTGCATCAATACATATTTCAGTTGCTCCTGGATTAATCAAACTATTACTATCATTACAATCAACTAATCCACACCCAGTTGTAGTTATATTATAACCATCAAAATCATAATCTTCAGGAGTATTTACACAACCAGGCTCAACACAAGAATCTATGGTACATGAATCTCCATCATCACAATCAGGAGCTGCCCCATTTACACACATTAGTGTTCCTATATTACAAGTTTCTGCTCCATCACAAAATAAACTATTATCACATTCAGAATCCTGTTGTCCAGGACATCCACATGAAGAAACATCAAATTCACAAACATCTGTAGTAATATTACAAAAATCAGAACTACAAGCAAAACCATCATCACAATCTGTTCTCAAAACTCCTGAACAAATTCCAGAACCACAAACATCATTGACAAAACAATTCAAACCATCATTACAACCAGTTCCATCAACTTTATTTTGTATCATTCCTGTATCAACCCATTGAGTTACTCCAAAAGTAGGATTACAATTTCCAGAACCACCACAACTATAATCAACATCAACTTGCTGAATCTGCTCTTTTTCAGTACATTGAGTCTCATCAACCCACTGATAATTAGTTGTATTATACCAACCATCTAATGAATTACAATCTTGACTAAAAGCATAACCACATCCACATGTTGAATTACATCCTGCAGTAGTATAAACAAAATCTCCAATACAAGTATCAAAGCAAGGATTATTTATATCACAATCAGCCCCACAACCACTAACATTGCAAGAGGATGTTGGACCAGGGCTCTGTGTACAAAGTCCAGAAGGCTCTTGACATCCAGATGTGAATTCAGGAGCATAATCCCAAGTCCATGGAATATTATCTGGATTATTAGTACATGTTGCTATTTCTAAAACATTATCTCCTGTACAATCAATAGGAGGGGATAATTGTTGACAACCAGTAGTTATATTACACTCAGATACACCATTACAAACAAGGCCATCTTCACACACACTATCATCTAAAATCTTATCACAAGTATCTGTTGCTTCATTGCAAGCAAGATCTTGAGTACAAACTATTCCATCATCACAATCTATAGGCGCTCCTTGACTAACACATAATTCACCCTGGCACCATTCAAGACCATCACAATATGCCCCATTATCACAAGCACTTCCATCTGGTAAACCAATACATTGAGAAGCTACACAAGTACAACTAGCTAAATTACACTCCATTCCTCCACCACCACAATCAGTATCACTATCACATTCCGCACCACAATTTTGAGTATTAATTCCATCAAATGAATCATCATCAGTACAATAAGAATTAATCATTGCACAAGAATACACAATACAATTTCCTCCTGCATCACATGTATCACCTCCATCACTTGGGAAAAACTCAGCAAAAAATCCATTACATGAATTACTTGAACAAGTTCTTAAAAGTCCGCAGGAAGTTCCAGCTGATTCATTTAAATCAATAGGACAATCATCATTAACTCCATCACAAGTTTCAACAGCATCACAATCATAAACTGAAGCTCTACACTCTGCAGTTGATTTAGCATCATTAGGACATGTTTCATTATCTCCTGTACAAAATTCTTCTAAATCACAAATACCTGCACTTGATCTACAACTTGTTGTAAAATAATTCACACTACAATCATTTGTAGCATGGCAAAAATAATCAGCACAAACAGTATCTGTTCCACAATAACCATCATTTACAAAATTATCACATGAATCTGTTGCCTCATTACAAGAATCATCTGTACAATCAACACTATCATCACAATCAGGAGCCACTCCATTTACACACATTAATGTTCCTGAATTACATGTTTCTGCTCCAGTACACCACAAAGTATCATCACATTGAGAATCTAATCCACTAGGACACTCACATGAAGAAACATCAAATCCACAATCCCCTAAAGTCATATTACAAAAATCAACACTACAACCAATACCATCGTCGCAAAATCCATCATTTGGAATATTATTACAAACTCCTGCATTACAACTATCTATACTACAAGCAATTAAATCATCACAATGTCCTGCATTCACACACTCAACACAAACACCTGTATCACAATAAGGAAGTGCACCAGCACAATCTCCTTCATTTTCATCTACTAATCCATAACCAACATCACCTGAACACTGATTATCTTGATTATCACAAATTTCAGGTGCTCCTTCATAAATAGTATTATCAAAATCATCACAATCATGTCCATCATAAGTACAATCATTTACAATATTACAATTAGGACAAACACCATATCCATCTCCATCATTATCAATACAACTCTGTTGAACATCTATTAAAGAAGACACTGTGGGGTTATTTGAATAAGACCTAGACAAATTTACACTACAAGTAGCTGTCTTTGTTCCTGCTAAACCAGCACTACAATTAAAAATATAAATAGCTTG
>Ga0180008_1000620_pt1 | contig 27534 bp, 30 predicted proteins | sample MM_PW_MetaG_FD_121121 | JGI IMG/M metagenome (GOLD analysis project Ga0180008, IMG submission 121121) | Groundwater microbial communities from the Aspo Hard Rock Laboratory (HRL) deep subsurface site, Sweden - MM_PW_MetaG | ecosystem: Environmental > Aquatic > Deep subsurface > Groundwater... | reverse complement strand
TGCAGCAGACAGCTTTTATCCTCAAGACTTTTATGCAAAAACCAGCTGCCGCCATTACTATAACCAGGGATCAGCAACCGTTGCTCAGGCAAGACTTCAGTGCCAGCCAAGGTATACAACACTTGATCTGCAGCTTGTTGCACCACCTCTTGCTTTTGGTCCAGCAACACACTGGAGTAGATAGTGATTTCCCCTTTTTCAAAAGCGGCCAGCAAGGTCGTCCAGTCGTAATATTGTCGATAGTTAATATCGGCCAAAGTCAGGCCTTCTTGCTGCAACAAAGCCACAGGCAACTGAAAACCGCTATAACTGTTCACATCGGTTAAAAAACCAAAACGCTGCTGAGTCAAAAAAGCTTTATTCAACTGAAAAGACGGGCTTTTACTGACGAAATACACCGGGTACTTGGGGAAAATAAGAATTTCGCTGTAATAGGCATGCAAGTTATGCAAAGCGCCAGCTAACACCTCGCGCCTGGACCACAACAGCTGATACTGGCCTGAAATCAGCGCATCGGCTGTCAGTTCAGTACGTTTGGGCCAGCTGACTTTAACACGACCAAAGTGTGCTGCCAGCTCAGTTTTATCACACAGTTGTTTACCCAGGCTAAAAGAGTTGACCGGAGAACCTACCACGGATAACACAGGCCCTTCCGCTGCTGAGTTAATACGGCATTCCATACTGTCGTAGTCAGTTAATTGCAATCTGGGGGTTGGCCACATTGCCAACATCAGCAGACCACAAAACAAGACCAGAGCCACAAGGGCCAGTCCCAGATGGTACTGCCTGATTGTCAGGTAAAATCTCACTGGCGGTTCTCCATGCTTTGGCAAAAGAGTAGCCAGCAGCTGTGACAAATGTATGACAATCAGATGACTACAAATCAATTAGCCAGAACCGGCATGCTCTTGCTCAGTCAGGAAATTCAAGCTAGGGTAATCCTCTTTATCTGTTTGAAGAATAATTAAAAATGTTTGAAGCGCTAACCCAGATTGGTTTACCCATAGCATTAATACTGATTATGACTGGCGTTGGTATGACGCTTCAGCCTGCCAATTTCTCAGAGGTTGCGCGTCAGCCTAAAGCATTTTTTGTAGGAGCCCTGGCGCAGTTATTACTGCTGCCTGTTACGGCTTTATTCGTTATTTATCTGTTTGATCTGCAAGGTGAACTGGCTGTGGGTTTGTTTATTCTGGCTTTGTGCCCGGGTGGTACTACCTCTAATCTTTACAGCTATTTGTGCGAGGCCGATCTGGGTTTGTCGGTCGCGCTAACAGCACTGGTTGGATTTATCACGCCATTTTCGTTGCCACTGCTGGCAGCATGGGCGATAGAACACTTCCTTGGTGAAAACACCTCATTCCAACTGCCGTTGTTAAAAACCTGGCTGACCTTGATGATTGTCAGTGTTTTACCTGTATTGCTTGGCATGTGGTTTAACTTTAAATGGCCTGAACGCTCACATCGCATTCAACCCTTTATCAGCCGCTTTTCGGTGATTGTATTGGTGTTATTGATTATCAGCATAGCAACTAACCTTGGCTCAGACCTTTGGCTATTTTTAGAAAAAACCGGACCGGCCACTTTAGCTTTAAATGTGCTGACTATGGTTGCAGGTTATTGGTTAGGCCGTTTTTTACTGCAGCAGGAAAAACAAGCCAGAACCATTTGTCTTGAAGTGGGCCTGCAAAATGGCACACTCGCTTTGATGATCACCACAGGCATTTTACAAAACAGCGCCATGTCGATAGCCCCCAGCGTCTATAGCTTACTGATGTTTATGACGGCGAGTTTGTTTACGGTTTGGGTGTTACGCAAAGATAAAACCAAGAGCAGTGGCGTTGTTTAAAATAGGCTTAGATTGAAGACGGGCGACCATTCAATGAGCTTTACGCAAGCACCGAAACCAAAGCTTTTTGCCAACCGCTTAGCAACTGCTGGCGTTTATCTGCTGACATCGCAGGTAAAAACTGTTGAGCATCAGAGCTGAATTGCACGTTGGCCAGACTGTCAAACCAACCCAGCTGCACTGCTGCCAGCACCGAAGCGCCATAAGCCGAAGCTTCGTTTTGGCTGGGTTTAAGCACTGGCACATTCAGCACATCAGCCAGATGCTGGCAAAGCCAGTTATTCGCCACCATGCCACCATCTATTTGCAATTGCTCTGCCTTGGCACCATCAGCCAACATAGCTGCAAGTAAATCAGCAGTTTGATAGACCACAGCTTCCAAAGCTGCACGGGCGAGATTTGCTTTGCCCGTACCCAGTGTCATACCAACCAAAGCAGCACGAGCTTCAGGTTGCCAATGTGGTGCAGCTAAACCAGTAAAAGCAGGTACTAAATACACACCACCATTGTCCGGCAGGCTTTGCGCCAAAGCTTCAGTTTCACTGGCTTGTTGAATAACACCCAGCTGATCCCGTAGCCATTTGACTGCAGCACCAGCGACAAAAATGGCACCTTCCAGCGCATAAAAAGTTTGGCCCTGCACAGTAAAAGCCACAGTGGTCAGTAATCTGTGTTTAGAAAATAACGGACTACAGCCCGTATTTAATAAGGCAAAACAGCCTGTGCCATAAGTGCTTTTTAACGAGCCTGCACTGATACAACCCTGACCTAAAGCCGCAGCTTGTTGATCGCCCACCAGCGCCAGCACAGGCAAAGCCAAACCAAATAAGCGGGTATCACACAAGCCATAGCTATCAGCGCTTTGTTTAACCTGCGGCAGGATCTGCTCCGGCACATTAAACAGCTGCAGCAGTTCCTGATCCCAATTTAAGCTTTGCAGATTCAGCAATAAAGTACGGCTGGCATTGGTGCTGTCTGTGGCATGCACCTGACCTGATGTGAGACGCCAGAGTAAAAAACTATCGATAGTGCCAAAGGCCAGTTCGTTATCGGCCAGCGCCTGCTGCACATCGGTATTGTTCTGGAGTAACCACTGAATTTTGCTGGCGGAAAAATAAGGGTCCAGCAGCAAACCGGTTTTTTGCTGCACCCAATCTTCATGGCCTTGATCTTTCAGTTGCTGGCAATAATCCGCTGTACGCCTGTCCTGCCAGACAATAGCAGGCGCCAGCACTTGGTCTTTCGCTTTATGCCAAAGCACAGTAGTTTCGCGCTGATTGCTGATGCTAACACCCAAGACTTCAATACCCAGCTGCACCGCCTGCGCCAACACCTGCCGACACACCTTCAGCACCGACAACCAAATCAGCTCTGCGTCTTGCTCAACCCAGCCCTGCTCTGGATAGACACAATCCAGCTCCTGCTGCGCCACAGCCAATACCTTGCCGTCGCGGTTAAATAACAAAGCGCGGCTGGAAGATGTACCCTGGTCTATAGATAAAATAGCTTGCTGGCGCATACATCGCTCTTAGAATAGTGTGGATAGCTCTAGCCTAGCTGGGCCTGATGCAGTTGGGAAGAGGTAAGAATGGGCTGTTCTGGCATTCCCGAAGATGAGCTGTCATAGTTTGTGGCAATAGAACTGACTCATAGCTTCTTTCTGGTGACGACTATGCACACCCTAAGTATCAATCAATTCAGAGATCATATTGATACCCATATTGAGCAAGTGATCGATAGTCACAACCCAATCAAAGTGACTCTTGATTGCGGTAAAGCCTTTGTGATGCTCAGTGCTGACGACTGGGAGCGGGAACAAGAAACACTTTATGTAATGCAGAACAAGAGCTTAATGTCACAAATTGTGGACTCTGCATCCAGCCATAAAAGAAGTAAGTAGTGAATACAGTTATAAACACGGCGACCCAAAGGCCGCCGTAGTTTTATCTCCACAATTTACTCAACAACAACGCTATTACATGTTCAGATCAAACCTGTCCAGCGTCATCACTTTGCTCCAGGCTGCAACGAAGTCTTTGGTAAACTTCGCCTTGCCATCATTAGCTGCATAGATCTCGGCAATAGCGCGCAACTCTGAATGTGAACCAAATACCAGATCCACTGGGGTGGCTGTCCATTTCAGTTTGCCGGTTTTGCGATCCACACCTTCGTACATACCTTCAGTTTTAGCCGACTTGCGCCACTCTGTGGACATATCCAGCAAATTGACAAAGAAGTCGTTGCTTAAAGTGCCAGGTTTGCTGGTAAATACACCCTGTTTCGCACCGCCTGTATTGGCATCGAGCGCACGTAAACCACCTATCAGCACTGTCATTTCCGGCACGCTTAACGTCAGCAGATTGGCTTTATCTACCAAAGCTTCGGCTGGAGATAAACTCACATCTTTACCGTAATAGTTACGGAAGCCATCAGCTTGCGGCTCCAGCATGGCAAAGGACTCCACATCGGTTTGCGCCTGACTGGCATCAGTGCGACCCGGTGTAAAGGGCACTTCCACTGTGATGCCCCCCGCTTTAGCGGCCTGCTCTACTGCTGCACTACCGGAGAGTACAATCAAATCAGCCAACGAGACTTTTTTGCCACCCTTTTGGGCTTTATTAAAGTCCTGCTGAATAGCTTGTAGCTTGTTTAGCACCTTGGCCACTTCAGCCGGATTGTTTACCGCCCAGTCTTTTTGGGGGGCTAAGGCCAAACGGGCACCATTGGCACCACCGCGTAAATCAGTACCACGGAAGCTGGCAGCTGCAGCCCAACTGGTGCGCACCAGCTCTGACACTGTTAAACCTGATGACAGCACTTTGGCTTTCAGCGCTTTGATATCCTCCGCATTGACCAATTCATGATCCACAGCTGGCACAGCGTCCTGCCAAATCAGCGTTTCAGCTGGCACTTCCGAGCCCAAATAACGCACTTTAGGCCCCATATCGCGGTGGGTTAATTTAAACCAGGCTTTGGCAAAGGCCAGTTCAAACTCCTTGGGGTTTTCTTTAAAGCGTGTGGTGATTTTGCGGTATTCAGGATCTTCCTTCAGCGCCAGGTCTGTGGTGAACATAATAGGCGCATGACGTTTGGTTTTGTCGTGTGCATCCGGCACTAAAGTCGCAGCCTGACCATCTTTCGGGATCCACTGGGTGGCGCCAGCCGGGCTTTTGGTTTTGACCCAGTCAAAGGCATACAGGTTATCCAGATACTGAGTGGTCCAGGCTATGGGGTTGACTGTCCAGGCGCCTTCTAAACCCGAAGTGACTGTATCTTCTGAATGGCCTTTGCCGCATTTGTTTTTCCAGCCAAAGCCTTGTTCTTCCAAACCAGCAGCAGCTGGCTCTTTACCAACACATTCTTCAGGTTTATGTGCACCATGAGCTTTACCAAAGGTATGACCACCCGCTATTAAGGCTACTGTTTCTTCGTCGTTCATCGCCATACGACCAAAGGTTTCGCGAATATCTTTGGCGGCAAGCAAGGGATCAGGATTGCCATTTGGTCCTTCAGGATTGACGTAAATCAGGCCCATTTGCACAGCAGCCAAAGGTTTTTGCAATTTACGATCACCGCTGTAGCGCTTATCATCCAGCCACTTGGTTTCTGGCCCCCAATAGACAATATCGGCTTCCCAATCGTCAGTGCGGCCACCAGCAAAACCAAAGGTTTTAAAGCCCATAGATTCCAGCGCCACATTACCTGTTAACACCATCAAATCGGCCCATGAAATTTGACGACCATATTTTTGCTTAATAGGCCAAAGCAAACGCCGCGCTTTATCTAAATTGACGTTATCAGGCCAGCTGTTTAAAGGCTCAAACCGCTGCTGCCCACCACCAGCCCCACCCCGACCATCAGACACCCTATAAGTACCGGCACTATGCCAGGCCATACGAATAAAAAACGGTCCATAATGGCCATAATCCGGCGGCCACCAGTCTTGTGGTGTGGTCATCAGTTTGGTGATATCTGCTTTGACGGCTTTTAAATCCAGCTTTTTGAATTCTTCTGCATAGTTAAAGCCTTGATCCATAGGGCTGGATTCCACCCCATGCTGACGCAGCGGCGCCAGATCCAGTTGTTCAGGCCACCAGAACTGGTTGCCCTTATTCATACTCTCTGCACTGGCAATATGGGTAGTTAAAGCTAGCGAAACGGCGACTGCTAAAGCCGATAGTAATGTTGTTTTCCGTTGAAGCATATGCGCTCCCTCCATTGGTTAAAGTTTAACCTGCACCGCGATAAACACTAGACCAATGGAATAGAAAATGCGGTTCTAATCAATTTAAGTGATTGATTGAGATTTAAGCAATTTGTAAAGGTTTTTTGGCGGGGCTTTGGGGTGAGCGATCTTTGTAACCAAACTGCCTTGCTTGATTACTCAACTTGCACTATATTTTGTACGCTATTTCGTACTTAATAGGACTCTATTGTGGCACGTCTCCGTCTTGATCAGGACATCCAACCTCTTTCTGAATTCAGATCCAGTGTTGCTTCTTATATTCGGCAAATTAACGAAACCCGCCGTCCTTTAGTGATCACACAACATGGCAAAGGCGTCGCTGTGCTGTTGGACGTTGCTGAATATGAAGCGATGCAGGAGAAAATTGAACTGCTGGAGGAACTGCGCACCGCTGAAGCCCAACTGGCGTCAGGTGCCGGAGTTACAAATGAAGATGCCCGCAGTTTGCTGCTAGCTCGGCTTAAAAAATGAATGTGGTCTGGTCGCCTTTAGCTTTGGAAAAGCTGGGTGACGCAGCAGATTTTATTGCGCTGGATAATCCAGCAGCAGCGGAAAAATGGGTGAACGAGGTATTAGATAAAACAGCGCTGTTGAGTTCACTTCCTGAAATGGGCCGAGCAGTGCCGGAACTTCTCTACAGTAACTACCGTGAAATCATCTTCGGCCACTACAGAATTATTTACTGCGTAGACCATGAAGTAAGGATCCTCACAGTACGTAATTGCCGACAAATGCTGGGAGATTGGGATGTTTGAGTTATTGGAGGTTGTTGAGGTCTAGGATGGCAGTTTAGGGGATCAGAGCAAGTTTGCTCGACAAACCTTGATCTGCCCTCTTCAAAATCCACTATCCCCATAAACAGAAAACCCGGCATAAGCCGGGTTTTCCTTTGAAAACAATGACATAACTAAGTTACATCATGCCTCCCATTCCACCCATGCCGCCCATATCTGGCATTGATGGAGCATCTTTCTTCGGCAGTTCTGTGACCATAGCTTCGGTGGTGATCATCAGAGAACCAACAGAAGCTGCGAACTGCAGAGCAGAACGAGTTACTTTGGTTGGATCCAGGATACCCATTTCCAGCATATCGCCGTACACGCCTGTTGCAGCGTTGTAACCGTAGTTGCCTGAACCGTTTTTCACGTTGTTTACTACAACTGATGGCTCTTCACCGGCGTTATCAACGATTTGACGCAGAGGTGCTTCCATCGCACGCAGTGCGATTTTGATACCGTGGTTCTGGTCTTCGTTGATGCCACGCAGTTCAGTCAGTTTGGCAGCTACACGTACTAAAGCCACACCACCGCCAGGTACTACGCCTTCTTCAACGGCAGCACGGGTTGCGTGCAGCGCGTCTTCTACGCGGTGTTTTTTCTCTTTCATTTCGATTTCAGTGGCAGCGCCAACTTTAATCACAGCAACACCACCAGCTAACTTCGCCAGGCGCTCTTGCAGTTTTTCTTTATCGTAATCTGAAGTGGCGTCTTCCACTTGTTGACGGATTTGCTTCACGCGACCGTCAATGGCTTCCTGCTCACCGGCACCATCAATGATAGTGGTGTTGTCTTTGGTGATCACAACACGTTTAGCAGTACCTAAATCTTCCAGAGTGGCTTTTTCCAGTTCTAAACCGATTTCTTCAGAAATCACTACACCACCAGTTAATACAGCGATGTCTTGCAGCATAGCTTTACGACGGTCACCGAAACCTGGAGCTTTCACCGCAGAAACTTTCACGATACCGCGCATGTTGTTCACAACCAGAGTTGCTAAAGCTTCGCCTTCTAAATCTTCAGCGATGATCAGCAGTGGTTTGCCTGATTTGGCAACGCCTTCTAATACCGGCAGTAATTCACGGATGTTGCTGATTTTTTTATCAACAGTCAGGATGAACGGGTTGTCCAGTTCTACCTGGCCAGCTTCCGGGTTGTTGATGAAGTACGGAGACAGGTAACCACGGTCAAACTGCATACCTTCAACCACAGCCAGCTCGTTCGCTAAGCCCTGGCCTTCTTCAACAGTGATCACGCCTTCTTTGCCTACTTTGTCCATGGCATTGGCAATGATTTGGCCAATTTCATCGTCAGAGTTTGCAGAGATAGTACCTACCTGAGCGATAGCTTTGGTGTCGGCACATGGCTGAGATAATAATTTCAGTTCAGCAACAGCAGCGATAACAGCTTTGTCGATACCACGTTTTAAATCCATTGGATTCATACCGGCAGCAACAGCTTTTACGCCTTCGTTGATAATGTTTTGTGCTAACACAGTAGCAGTAGTAGTACCGTCACCAGCTTCGTCATTGGCTTTAGAAGCAACTTCTTTCACCATTTGTGCGCCCATGTTTTCGAACTTGTCTTCCAGCTCGATTTCTTTGGCAACAGATACACCGTCTTTGGTGATCATTGGCGAACCAAATGACTTGTCCAGAATCACGTTACGGCCTTTAGGGCCTAAAGTAACGCGCACTGCGTTTGCTAAAATGTTGACGCCTTTGAGCATCTTGTTACGGGCGTCATCGCCAAAACGTACTTCTTTTGCAGCCATTTTAAAAATTCCTCTGAATACTTTGAAATTAAATTAGAAAGTTCGGTTTAATTATTCGGTGATCACGCCAAGGATGTTGTCTTCTTTCGTGATGACATATTCCTGGCCTTCGATTTTTTCAGTGCGTTCTACGTAAGCACCAAAGATCACTTTGTCGCCGACTTTCACATCTAAAGGACGGACTGTGCCGTTTTCTAAAATGCGGCCGTTGCCTACAGCAACAACTTCACCACGAGTAGATTTTTCAGCAGAAGCGCCAGTCAGCACAATACCACCAGCGGATTTGCTTTCAGCTTCTAAACGCTTGATGATGACGCGATCGTGTAATGGACGAATATTCATGCTTTTTTATCTCCTAAAAGCGATTTGGGTTTAACATTGATTGTTAAATTGACTGTCAGCTATATGGGGCAATCTCCTTATGAACCCAAGGGCTATTTTTTAAAAAATCTCATTACTGAGATTATTTGCTTACTTTTTGCGCAACCAATTCGTTTTGTGCAACAAAATACGGGATAAGCAGGTCTTGTTTGCCGTGACAAAGAGGATATCGCCATGATGATGGAACTGATTTTATGCAATTGTCCTGATTTACAGGTGGCAGAGCGCATCACTCAGCACTTGCTGGAGCAAAAGCTGGCAGCTTGTGTTAACGTTTTGCCCGCTGTGCAATCGCATTATGTCTGGCAAGGCAAACTTGAACAGAGCACTGAAATTCCGCTGTTAATTAAGGCCAGAAAAGAAGATTTTATCGAAATTGAACAGGCTATTTGTGCTTTACACCCGTATCAAGTGCCTGAAATTATTGCCATTGCCGCGCAACAAGTATTCGCCCCCTATTTACAGTGGGTTCAAGAGGTAACAAGTCGTGATTAAGAGTTTTTTATTTAGCCTGCTGTTAAGTCTCTCTTTTATAAGCCAGGCCCAAAGTACCAACGCGCTGGCCGCCTTGCAGCAAGGTTCTCAGTTTCTGCCGGTAGAGCAGGCTTTTGTGATGGATTTCCGCCAGCAGGAAAACAAATTACAAGTCAGCTTTACCATAGCCGACGGCTACTACCTGTATAAAGACAAGTTTAAGTTTGTCGGTATAGATGCCGCCTTTTCCCATCCGCAGTATCCAAAAGGCGTGATGATTAAAGATGAATACTTTGGTGAATCCGAAGTGTATTTCCATCAGGTGGTATTGGATATTCCACTGAGCCAATTGGGTTCTGAAGCCATGCTCAAAGTGCGCTTCCAGGGCTGTGCTGAAGCAGGTTTATGTTATCCGGTGCAAACGCTGGATATTCCACTAATAGTACCTGCAGCTGACGAAGGCCCGGCGGCAAGTGCCAGCACTGCAGATGCTGCAGCAGCTTTAGGTATAGTTGATAACTCTGCAGCGAATACTTCAACAACCTCAACAGCTCCTGTATCAGAACAGCTGCAACTGTTAGACAAATTACAAACCGACAGCACGGTCAAAGCGCTGTTTTTGTTTTTCCTGTTGGGTTTAGGTTTGGCTTTTACGCCTTGTGTTTTCCCCATGTATCCGATTTTAACCAGCATTATTGTAGGGCAAGGCCAGCAGTTATCTGGTAAACGCGCTTTTAGTTTGTCGATGGCTTATGTGCAGGGTATGGCGGTCAGCTACTCCTTATTGGGTTTATTGGTCGCAAGCTTAGGTTTGCAGTTCCAGACCTACTTTCAGCACCCTATAGTCTTAGTTGCCATCAGTATTTTATTTGTCGCTTTGGCTTTGGCTATGTTTGGCGTCTTTAACTTAAGCCTGCCGGAAAAATGGCAAAACAAGGTCAATAGCTTAAGCAACAAACAACAAGGTGGCAGCATTAAAGGTGCGGCTTTGATGGGTTTGTTATCAGGTTTAGTCGCCTCCCCTTGCACCACAGCACCACTGACAGCGGCACTTTTATATGTAGCTCAGTCCGGCGATTTAGCCTTGGGCGCTTTAACGCTGTATATCTTAAGTATGGGTATGGGCTTGCCTTTGCTGATTTTAGGCAGCACGGGCGGTAAGTTTTTACCTAAAGCCGGCGCCTGGATGGATGTAGTCAAAGCCAGCTTTGGTTTCCTGTTATTAGCAGTGCCAGTTTGGCTACTTAGCCGTTTCCTGCCTGCTTACGTGGTGGTGATTGCCGCAACTCTAGTCTTGTTAATGCTAGCCGTGTATTTACACCGCTTATCGCAGCAGCTCTCTTCCGGCACAACAGGCCAAAGTATTAGCTGGATGCTGGCCTTAGTGATTGTGCTGGGAACTACGGGCGCAAACTTATGGTATTGGTTGCCTGGAACTACAGTGACAACTACGCAAGCCACTCAAAACCAAAACACTGAATTTAAACTGGTGAAAACTTTGGATGAGCTGCAACAGGAAGTGAAAAAATCAGCGCAAGCAGGTAAACCTGTACTGGTCGATTTGTTCGCCGAATGGTGTGTGGCTTGTAAGGAGTTTGAGCACATCACTTTTGCCGATGGCGAAGTGAAAAACTTAATGGCGCAGTTCACCTTAATTAAGATTGATGTAACCCATGCGACCGATCAGGATCAGCAATTGTTGGATCATTTTCAGGTTTTAGGTTTGCCAACTTTGCTGTTATTTGACAAAAACGGCAGCGAATTAACGCAATCTCGCATCACTGGCTTCATGGGACCGAAAGATTTTAGTGCCCATTTAGGCCCAATACTGCAGTAAAAATTTCCGCGCTACTCACGGCAAAGTCAGACAGGCTCTGACTTTGCCTGAATTTCCAGACTTCATTTTCAACTTCGCAAAAAAGTTCCGTTCTGCTGATAAGACCAGTATTTTGCTGCCATTTGCAACGATTTCACTATAATAAGCGGCAAATCTGCAGCGACAGCTGGTCGCTGAACAAAAAAGATGCAATTGCTTTATGCCTTTGGCAAGATAGTTGGCAATTAAACAAGATGACGGGAAATTCGCGCTATATGTCTACAAACTTACGTATTTTGCTGCTCAACGGCCCTAACTTAAATATGTTAGGCAAACGTGAGCCTCAAATTTATGGCGCCGCTACTTTACCGCAAATTGTTGATGGCTTAACTGCCCATGCCAAAGAGCTGAATGCTACTTTGACTCATCTGCAATCCAACGCCGAACATGAGCTCATCAACGCTATTCAGCAAAGCTTAGGACAACAGGACTTTATTATTATCAACCCGGGCGCATATACCCATACCAGCGTGGCTATTCGTGATGCGCTGCTGGCCGTGGCTATCCCTTTTATTGAAGTGCATTTGTCCAATGTACATGCTCGGGAAGAATTCCGTCGTCACTCGTATTTATCCGATATCGCCAAAGGTGTGATTTGTGGTTTAGGGGCCAAAGGCTACCACCATGCACTGGAATCGGCGGTGTCGTCCTTATCAACCATTCCATCAAATTAATTAGGCAACTACGTCATGGATATCAGAAAAATTAAAAAATTGATCGAACTGCTGGAAGAGTCAGGCATTAACGAGCTTGAAATTACTGAAGGCGAAGAATCCGTTCGTATCAGCCGCAATGGCCCAATGCAGCAATATGCTCCTATGCACTATGCTGCAGCGCCAATGCAACAAGCTCCTGCTGCAGCACCAGTTGCCGCCGCCGCTCCTGCTGAAGCAGCCAAGCCGGTAGTCACAGGTCACCAGATGCGTTCACCTATGGTAGGTTCGTTCTACCGCGCTGCATCTCCTACTTCTAAATCTTTTGTTGAAGTGGGCCAGAGCGTTAAAGTGGGCGACACCCTGTGTATTATCGAAGCGATGAAAATGATGAACCAGATCCAGTCTGACAAGGCCGGTGTGGTGACACAAATTCTGGTAGAAAACGGCGAGCCGGTTGAGTTTGACCAGCCATTATTTGTGATCGAATAAGTTAAAAGGCAGACTCATGCTAGAAAAAGTACTGATCGCCAACCGGGGTGAAATTGCACTGCGTATTTTACGTGCGTGTAAAGAACTCGGTATCAAAACGGTAGCTGTGCATTCCACAGTAGACCGTAATCTGAAACACGTGCTGCTGGCCGATGAGACCATTTGTATTGGTCCTGCGCCGTCACCACAAAGTTACTTAAATATTCCTGCGCTGATTGCCGCAGCTGAAGTGACCAATGCCCAGGCGATTCACCCAGGTTATGGTTTCTTAGCTGAACGTGCTGACTTTGCGCAGCAAGTGGAAGAAAGTGGTCTGGTGTTTATCGGCCCGCGTCCTGAGTCTATCCGTTTAATGGGTGACAAAGTTTCTGCCATTGAAGCGATGAAAAAAGCCGGCGTACCTTGTGTACCAGGTTCTGACGGCGCTGTAGGCGACGACGACGAAGTCAACAAAGCCATAGCTAAACGTATCGGTTACCCGATTATCGTTAAAGCTGCTGGTGGTGGTGGTGGTCGTGGTATGCGTGTAGTGCGCAGCGAAGACGAATTGGTTGAGTCTATTGCGATGACCAAAAACGAAGCAGGCACTGCTTTTGGTAATGACATGGTGTACATGGAGAAATTCCTGGAAAACCCACGTCATATCGAAATTCAGGTGCTGGCTGACGGTCAGGGCAATGCTATTCACTTAGGTGAACGTGATTGTTCTATGCAACGTCGTCACCAGAAAGTAGTGGAAGAAGCGCCAGCTCCTGGTATTACACCTGAACTGCGTAACTTTATCGGTGCCCGTTGTGTGCAGGCTTGTATCGACCTGAACTACCGCGGTGCTGGTACTTTCGAATTCCTGTTTGAAGACGGCGAGTTTTATTTCATCGAAATGAATACCCGTATTCAGGTAGAACACCCTGTGACTGAAATGATCACTGGTGTGGATCTGATTAAAGAGCAGCTGCGCATCGCCTCTGGCATGCCTCTGAGCATTAAGCAGTCAGACATTGTGATCCGTGGTCATGCCGTGGAATGCCGTATCAATGCTGAAGATGCCAAGACCTTTATTCCGTCGCCAGGCACTATCACCCGCTTCCACCCACCAGGTGGCAACGGTGTGCGTTGGGATTCGCATATTTATGCTGATTACACAGTGCCGCCAAACTACGATTCAATGGTTGGCAAGCTGATCACTTACGGTGAAAACCGTGATATCGCCATAGCCCGTATGCGGAATGCATTAAGCGAACTGCTGGTCGGTGGTATTAAAACCAATATCGAACTGCACAAGCTGATTATGACAGACGAGAACTTCAATAAAGGTGGAACGAACATCCACTATCTTGAACATAAACTCGGCCTGAAATAAATACCCGGCGTACTTGAAGCCGCAGCGTTGTTGATTGCGGACTTGAAGCTGCAGCCTTGTTGCCCGCCAAAGCCACCTTCACGGTGGCTTTGTTATTTTTACGCCTGATTTTACGCCGCCAAACTGCTACAATTCGCGCCCAATTCCAGAGAGTGAAGAGCAAAGCCATGCCGTGGATCCAATTACGCGTAAACAGCACTGAAAAACAAGCCGAGCAGGTCAGCGATATGCTGATGAGCTGGGGCGCGCAAGCTGTCAGTTTTGTTGACGCCAAAGACACTCCTATTTACGAACCTTTGCCGGGTGAAGTCTTGTATTGGGAAAACACTGTGGTAGTGGGTTTGTTTGACGCCGAGCACAAAATGGACAAAGTGGTGCGTCAGCTGGAAAAAGCCGCTATTTTCAAAAACGGTGTGCAATACAAGCTGGAACAACTGGAAGACAAAGACTGGGAAAGAGAATGGATGGATAACTTCCACCCTATCCGTTTTGGTAACCGTTTATGGGTTTGCCCAAGCTGGCGCGACATTCCGGATCCAACGGCAGTGAACGTGATGCTTGACCCTGGGCTGGCTTTTGGTACCGGTACTCATCCTACGACAGCGCTTTGTATGGAATGGCTGGATGCGCAGGAATTGTCGCAAAGTTTAGTGGTCGATTTTGGCTGCGGTTCAGGCATTTTGGGCATTGCTGCATTAAAGCTTGGCGCTAAGCGTGTGGTGGGAATTGATATTGACCCCCAAGCTATTGAATCCAGTCTCGCTAACGCTACCCGTAACGGCGTAGAGCAACAAATTGAGCTGTATTTACCGAAGGATCAACCAGCATCATTACAAGCCGATGTAGTAGTGGCTAATATTCTGGCGGGCCCACTTGCACAATTGAGCGGTATTATCAGCGCTTATGTCAAACCTGGAGGCTTACTGGCGTTATCCGGTATTCTGGAAAGTCAGGCTCAGTCGGTGATAGATGCTTACGCGGCAGAATTTGAGTTTGACCCGGTAGCAGTCAAAGAAGAATGGGTGCGCTTAACGGCGCGGAAGAACATATAATTTTATAACGACTTACTTCTCTACAGGCGACCTGCCCGGTCGCCTGTTTTTGACGCGATCATATCAGTACACCCAACGTTCTGGCAGTATTAAAGCAGCTGCGATATAAGCTACCACTACAGCAACCGGAAAACAGAACGCCAGCAATACCACAACTGCGCGGACTAACCAGATTGGCTGGTCATAAAAAGCCGCAAAACCTGCACACACACCTGAAATTTTACGTTTAGCCTTGTTTACAAACCAGGCGCTTTTGTCTCTGCCTATACTCATGTTATTACTCCCCAACTTTATTAATTACAGCTTTATCCAGCATCCACATCAAACCAGCTAAAGCCCAGACCACGACAATGTTGATAATAATTAGCGACATGTCCTGCTCCTCCCTAAACCGGCTAAACCCATTCAGACTTCGTCTGCAGCCCAGCTGCCTACAATGCCAAACCATGCTAAAACAACCATCAGTGCTGCTATTTCCATTTTGACTCTCCTAACCTTTGTTTATGTTTTTGTGATTTTGCTGATACTCATCAGCATTTTGTTTTTCAGACTTCGTCTGCAGCCCAGCTGCCAACAATGCCAAACCAAGCTAATACAACCATCAGTGCTGCTATTTCCATTTTGACTCTCCTCAATCTTAGTTAGTGGTTTAATTCATCATCAGTTCATCTGTTGATATCTATACATTGCAGCTGTTATGCCAACTTGAAAATAAATTCTAAGCAATTGTTTTTAATAGCAATTTAAAGAACAAGAACAACAAGACCCTACAGCTCAAATTTTATTCAAAACACATAGGTGGCATTTTTAACCACTTTTTAGTTGATTTAAAAAAGCGATTATGACTACATTCAGGCGTGCAAATGCAGCAGGATGGCATTAAAGAAGAGTTTGAAAATTGATAGATATAAAGGGATCGACAGGTGCAAACAGGAAAGAGGGAGAGGACTTAAAAAAACAAAACCCGGTACTACTTAAAACCGGGTTGAGCCAGGAATATCGAAAGGGGGTAATAACCAATGCCAGATCACAGACACCAGGCCAACACTAACTACGGGCAATAAAAACAGACCCAACAACCCTAATGTTAAGCTCAGCATCCTTAATCCACCTTAGCTACTGCAATCACTGGTTCTTTTTCAGTTTCAGCAGATTTCACTAAAGTGATTTCAAGCTCAGCTATAGCTTTTTGGCTTTGCTCCAGAATGGCCATCTTTAATTCAGCCATTTGCTGGCTCATCAGTTCAGCAGCAAAAGCGCTAACAGCTTGGGTATTCACTGAAGGTAAGCTCAGTTCATTGGCTTGTACTGCAGGGGTAGCAGCAAAAACTGCTGTGGTAACAAGAACTAACGTAGCAAGTGTTTTCATGGTCGTGCTCCTTAATGAGTAGTGAAGTTCACTATCTCTACTTCAAGGTGCGTGCCATACTGAAATTAATTTTTAAGCTATTGATAATTATTAACTTAAAATGAATTCAACCGATTTACCAATAAAACACCAAAAGGCTAAAAACAAAAAAGTGGTGAAATTCACCACTTTTTGAATATTTGATATTCACACCGCTAAAGCTGCGGCACCTTTTTCAGCGCATCCAGCATCACCTGTGGACCACTGGTCGGCAAGTGACCTATTTCACTTAAATGCCGGCGCCATAAACGGGCACCTGGCACACCCTGAAACAGCCCAAGCATATGCCGTGCTATATGCCAGAAGCGTGCGCCTTGTGTCATTTGGCGCTCAATATAAGGCAACATCAGCTCCACCACCTGATGCGGCGTGGGCACAGCGCGTGGATTGTTATAAATAGCAGCATCAATTTGCGCCAACATCAACGGATTACTGTAGGCCTCGCGGCCCACCATCACACCATCTACATGCTGTAAGTGAGTCAAGCAATCCTGTAGCGTTTTAACGCCACCATTGATGGAGATATCTAACTGCGGGAAATCTTTTTTTAACTGATACACCCGTTCGTAATCCAGTGGCGGAATTTCGCGGTTCTCTTTAGGGCTTAAACCACTTAACCAGGCTTTACGGGCATGCACGATAAACTGGTTACAGCCGGATTCAGCAATAGTGCCGACAAAATCCACTAAAAACTGATAGCTGTCGTGATCATCAATACCTATACGGCTTTTTACTGTGACAGGAATATCCACCACAGAGCGCATTTCATGGATACAAGCTGCGACCAATTCAGGTTTGGCCATAAGACAAGCGCCAAACATACCGTTTTGCACTCTGTCCGACGGACAACCTACGTTGATATTAATGGCGTCGTAACCACGTTCCTGACAAAGCTTAGCACTGTGCGCCATATCTTTAGGATCAGAACCACCCAGCTGCACTACAACAGGATGCTCTTCTTCATTAAAAGCCAGATAATCGCCCTGACCATAAATGATCGCGCCTGTGGTCACCATCTCGGTATAAAGCACCGCATGTTCAGACAATAATCGATGGAAATAACGACAATGTTTGTCCGTCCAATCCAGCATAGGGGCAATGGAGAAACGGTGATCCATAATTACAGGCTTTGAAGGGGAAGTAGTCGAACTCATCATAAAACGGCTGCCATCTGGTTAATCTGCTGCTTTCTACAGCTCTGAATACAGAGTGTAGAAAAATCGCGCGAGTATACCCCAGACAGCCAGATATTTCAGTGTAAAGCTCAGTACAAAACAAGTTTTAGCGAGGATCAGGCCTGAGATTTAAGCAGCAATAAGCTGTAACGCGAACTCAGCTCAAAAAGCGCTATTTTTCTCTCACCCTTTTTTAACGGTAACTCGCCGGTACGAACCTTATTGCGTTTTAGCCGCAGTAATTGATAACCCGCCAGATACACCAGCAATTTCCGGCTGTATTCTTCAAACCAGGAGCCGTTAAAGTGGTGGATACTAAAGTTTTCTTTACCCGCCTCTGGTGTACAGAAGTAATAACTTGGATAGATACAGGCATCAGCCGACAAATAGCAAAGCTGATCTCCACGGTAAGGTTTATGCAAACCGAAGTCGCGGGCAAATAAATCGCTGATAAGGCCGGTGTTTGGTGTTAAGTCTTCTGAGCCATCTGCTTTATAAAATGATTTGCTATCGTAGGCGCTCAGCAAGCTTTGGGTAATCGCATGGCCTGGTACAGCGCCCATCATGGCGGTAACCGGCGCTGTGCGGCCTTTAAAGCTTTCAAATCCAGTGACAAAACCATGCTGACGGAAAGAGTCTAAATCTGCGGTCAGTTCTAGATCAGTATCAAAGTAAAAACCACCAAACTGCTGCAAAGCATACAAACGCAGATAATCTGATACAAAAGCCCATTTTTTTGCCGCAAAAGCTTCATGAGCATAACGGTTGTTCAGGGTAGCAAGACGTTCATTATTCCATTCAATGATTTGATAATCCGGTAAAAACTTTTTCCAGCTAGCAATACAACGCAAAGCCAGTTCTGTTTTTGGGGTATTACCTACCCAAACATAGTGAATAATTTTTGGAATGACTTTTGGATTAACCATGGGACGCTGTTTTAACATGCAAAGTTGCTCATTAGTTTATGCTTATGCTCCCAATTGACTGTAATCATTTGTAACCATTTGATAACAAGATGAACACGGGAGTGCGGTATGTTGTTTGCCATGGCACAGAATAACAATTCGTTTATTAACCATAAATTAACAATGCCGTATGAGATGAGAGATACCGTCAACTCTTAACTTTTGTTTTGCATACGGAAATACCTCCAAAGGGCTGGAGCGGACAAACTTATGTGATAAACTGCCGTCATTGCTATGGGAATGAGCTGAGCTATGTCGACAGAATCTTTAGTCACCAGGGCACGCCATATTTGTGACGTGAATGGCGCGCGTTTTACTACCATCCGTGAAAAGGTGTTTCGTTTACTAGCGGGCACTCATGGTGGCATTGGTGCATATGAATTGCTGGAGCAGTTAAAAGCCAGTGAGCCGGCAGCTAAACCTGCCACTATCTATCGGGCTTTGGACTTTCTGACCGAGCAGGGTTTTATTCATAAAATTGAATCAACCAACGCTTTTTTACTTTGCCATCACTTTGAACAGCATCATCCGGCACAGCTATTGATCTGTGATCAGTGTGGTCACGTAGAAGAGTTGCATTCGTCCCCATTACAGCAGGAATTTGTTAAATTAGCCTCAGAAAAAGGTTTTTTAATTCAAAGACAAACAGTTGAAGCTCATGGAAGTTGCCAAAGCTGTCTTAAAAAAGCGTCAAACGACTGAATCCACTTGACGCAGTCAGGTCACAATGGCTATTTTAGTGACCAGAACTGAATAAAATTGTAAATATTTTAGAAAAATTCATACCAAAACAATAAGCTAGACTTGTGTTATACAACATAGCCACCTAACCTTGAAGTTGGCAATGCAATCAGGTCCAGACTCCGAACAGGCTAATTAAATGAATGTTGAGTATGTAAATCCGTTTCTCTCTTCGTTAGTCAATGTGTTAGGTACCATGGCCAATACCAAAATTGTGCCCGGACAGCCAAGATTAAAGAAAGACGAACAAGCTCGCGGTGAAGTATCAGGTTTGATTGGTATGATAGGCCCAACCACAAAAGGGTCATTCTCAGTCACTTTTGAAGAATCTTTGGCGCTGGAAATCATGTCCAGAATGTTAGGCGAAAAACCTGACAAAATTAATGAAGACGTCACAGATATGGTCGGCGAAATCACGAACATGGTGACTGGTGGCGCTAAACGTATTCTTGGCGAAAAAGGCCACGAATTCAGCATGGCAACTCCTGTTGTCGTATCAGGAAAAGGCCACACCATTACTCATAAAACCACTGGTGCAAAAATTCTGATGCCATTTGATTCAGACTTCGGCAAAGTGTTTATTGAAGTCAGCTTCGACGAATAATTAATGGGGTCAGATCACATTATTGGCCTGGCCAATAATGTGATCTGACCCCAATTTCATTCCTGATAGCGGAATTCGACCCTGCTGGTGATATTACAGAGCAGCTCGTAAGGAATAGTTTGTACCTGCTCTGCAATTTCTTCGACAGGTAAATCGGCGCCCCATAACAGCACTTCATCCCCAATCTGCACGTCAGCATTACCAATGTCCACTGTGGTCATATCCATAGAGACGCGACCTACTATCGGATACCGCTCACCTTTAATCAGCACAGGACAACCATTGCTGGCAGCCCTAGGGTAACCATCACCATAACCTACAGCGACCACAGCTAAACGGGTATCAGCTGGCGCAGTCCAGGTACCACCATAACCTACTTTGTCACCTTGCTTTACATCACGCACTGCAATCACGCTGCTGCTAAAGCTCATCACAGCTTTTAGCTGATGCTGCTCTGCTCTGCCCTGCTCTATCGGCGAAACGCCGTATAAAGCTAAACCAGGACGGATCCAATGGCCATGGCTTTGTGACCAGGCAAGAGTACCGGCAGAATTGGCCAGACAAAGCTCGCCAGCCAAACCTTCAACAGTTTTCATAAAAAGATCGATCTGCTGTTGGGTGCTATCAACCGTCAGTTCATCAGCGCTGGCAAAATGAGTCATCAGCCGCATCGGCTGGATCACATTAGGGCTTTGGCACAACTGCTGATAGGCCTGCAAAAACTCTTGCGGCAATAAACCTAAGCGGTGCATACCGCTGTCCATTTTCAGCCAGACGTGCACAGGGGAATCCAGCTCTGCAGCAACTAATGCCTCGACCTGACTTGGATGATGCACTACCACCTGTAAGTTACTGGCAACCACTTGCGGCAATTCGTCAGCATGGAAAAAACCTTCCAGCAGCACTATAGGTTTGACTATACCACCGGCGCGCAGCATCAAGGCTTCATCTATACGAGCCACACCAAAGGCACTGGCGTCTTTTAGTTGTTCTGCCACTTTCAGTAAACCATGGCCATAGGCATTGGCTTTTAATACCGCCAGTACTTTGCTATTCGGAGCTGCAGCACGGACTTGTTGTAAATTATGCAATAAGGCCGCTAAATCAATGCGGGCCTGTGGACGACGACTCATTAATACTCGTCCTCAAAACGGGCAGTACCTGCGTAGTTGTCAAAACGTGAATACCGACCATGGAAGGTCAGGCGAATACGACCTATAGGGCCGTTACGCTGCTTACCTATGATGACTTCCGCCGTACCTTTATCCGGGCTGTCGTCGTGATAAACCTCATCACGGTAGATAAACATAATTAAGTCGGCATCCTGCTCGATAGAACCGGATTCACGTAAGTCGGAGTTGACCGGACGCTTGTCGGCTCTTTGTTCCAAACTACGGTTAAGCTGCGACAAAGCCACCACAGGCACTTTTAACTCTTTGGCTAAAGCTTTGAGTGAACGCGAAATTTCGGCGATTTCTAAAGTACGGTTTTCCGATAAACCCGGCACTGTCATCAACTGCAGATAGTCGACCATAATCATACTCAGGCCACCATGTTCACGCGCCACACGACGGGCCCGGGAACGGACTTCAGTCGGTGTTAAACCCGAGGCATCATCGATATACATTTTGCCTTTGCTGTTCAGAAGTTCGATGGCGGACGATAAACGCGCCCAATCTTCGTCGTCCAGCTGACCTGTCCGCACTTTGGTTTGGTCAATACGGCCTAAAGATGCCAGCATCCTCATCATAATTTGTTCGGACGGCATCTCTAAGCTGAAAATAAGCACGGGTTTATCGCTGGTAATAGCAGCGTGTTCACACAAGTTCATCGCAAAAGTGGTTTTACCCATAGAAGGACGAGCCGCTACGATAATCAGATCGGACGGCTGCATACCGTTGGTCATTTTATCCAGATCCATATAACCCGTGGAGACACCAGTTAAACCACCGGCGCTTGGGTTACGGAACAACTCGTCAATTTTATCTATAGTTTTCGACAAAATGCTGTTGATAGGCTCAGGGCCTTCATTCGAGTTGGCGCGCTGCTCGGCGATTTTAAATACTTTAGTCTCAGCGAAATCCAGAAGCTCAGCGCTGTTACGACCCTGCGGGTCGTAGCCTGCATCAGCAATGTCGTGCGCCACTGAAATCATATCCCGTACCACAGCGCGTTCACGCACTATGTCGGCATAAGCCAGAATATTGGCCGCACTTGGGGTGTTTTTGGCAATTTCACCTAAATAAGCAAAACCACCCACATCAGCTAATTGCTGACTGCGCTCTAAGGTTTCGGAAACAGTAATTAAGTCGATAGGCTGGTTGGCTTCAGCCACCCGCGACATAGCAGAAAAAATAAAACGGTGTGAACGTAAATAGAAGTCGTGCTCCACCACTTTTTCTGAGACTTTGTCCCAGGCATCATTATCCAGCATTAAACCGCCTAAGACGGATTGCTCGGCTTCAATGGAATGTGGCGGCATTTTCACCGCAGCGACTTGTTTGTCTCTTTGCTTATTGTCCATAACACCAGAAGTTCTAGAAATTAGGTCACAGGCTGATAGCGCCTGCCAGGGAGCGATAGCCTATCATTAAAGCATGTATGAAGGTTTGGAAAAATCAGTAAAGCAGAATTTTTTTAACGTAAAACGAAGGTAGAGCCAGAAGGGATTGGGCACACAAAACTGTGTGCCCAAAAGGCTTATTAAGCCTCAGCAACCACTACTACTTTGATAGTAGTTGTTACTTCTGCGTGTAACTGCAGTGCGATGTCGAATTCGCCAGTTTCACGGATAGTACCGTTAGGTAACTTCACTTCAGCTTTCGTTACTGCAACACCTGCAGCAGTGATAGCATCAGCGATATCACGTGTACCAACTGAACCGAATAATTTGCCTTCGTCACCAGCTTTAGAAGCTAAAGTTACTTCAGCCAGAGCAACGATCTTCTCAGCACGAGCTTGAGAAGTTGCTAAAGTTTCAGCCAGTTTGGCTTCTAATTCAGCACGACGCTGTTCAAATTTTTCGATGTTAGCTTTGGTAGCTGGAACTGCTTTTCCCTGTGGGAATAAGAAGTTACGAGCATAACCAGATTTAACAGTTACGTTGTCGCCTAAACCACCAAGGTTAGCAACTTTGTCCAACAGAATAATTTCCATTGTAATACCCTCTCTGTATACGGTTTAACCAGTCGCTGTTAGCTATGTGAATCGCTGTATGGTAACAAGGCCAGGTAGCGTGCGCGTTTGATAGCGCGAGCTAATTGACGTTGATACTTAGCGCTGGTACCAGTGATACGGCTTGGGACAATTTTGCCACTTTCAGTGACATAATTTTTTAACGTAGCTGTATCTTTGTAATCGATCTCAATCACGCCTTCTGCAGAGAAACGGCAGAATTTACGGCGACGGAAATAACGAGCCATGAAATTTCTCCTAACTTAATATTTCAATCTGTTGGGCATGCAACACCAGTTTAGACTGACCGCTGCGGCTCTGATGGCGGTTTAAAAAACCTGTCACCCGAACTTTGTTTCCCAGTTTCAAATTGTGAGTTTGTTGCGCTAACCCGGCTCCTGCACAAACTACTTGTAGTCTGACATAAACCTGACGGTTAAAACCGGCTTCCTGCTGCACCGATTGGTGCTCAATCACTAAATAACTGTGAGGAATACCGGCCGGACTTTCGCTGTGGTCGACCTGACGGCATATAGTGCCAGTCACAACCAGGCTATTGTCCATCTGCAAATTACTCGTCGTTTGCTACCAGCTCATCTGAATCACGAGGAGCACGGTCACGACGTTCGTCACGTACCTTGGCCATTGGTGATGGCTCAGTCACGGCAGTGTTAGTGCGCATGATCAGGTTACGCAATACAGCGTCGTTGAAGCGGAAGTTAGTTTCCAGCTCGTCAATTACTGCCTGTGGCGCTTCTACGTTCATCAGAACATAGTGAGCTTTGTGCAGCTTTTCGATTGGATAAGCTAATTGACGACGGCCCCAGTCTTCTAAGCGGTGAATTGAACCACCAGCTTCTTTGATCGCGCCAGTGTAACGCTCGATCATTCCTGGAACTTGTTCACTTTGATCTGGGTGAACCATAAACACGATTTCGTAATGACGCATTGTAGCTCCTTACGGTTAGTTAGCCTCGGGTGAGCTCGGCCAGACTCGCATAGAGGCAAGGAACGTTCTGGATGGCCGAAGGGGCGGTATTCTAGGGGTTTCTTGATGCTAAAACAAGCAGCAACACGGATTTTTATCAGGCTATAGCGCGAATTTACCGGGGATATTGCTATTTTACGGAAAAGCCCCCATAACATTTCCAACTGAGCAAGAAATACACAGGGATAACGCCATGAGTTTCAGAATAGAACGCGACAGTATGGGTGAAGTACAATTACCGGCAGAGGCCTTGTATCAGGCGCAAACGCAGCGGGCTTTAGATAACTTTCAAATCAGTCAGTTGACGATGCCACCAGCTTTTATTAAAGCGGTATTGCGAGTCAAACAAGCTGCTGCTGCCGCCAATCTTGAGCTGAAATTACTGGAACCAGATATTGCATCAGCGATCAATTCTGCTGCAGAGCAACAACTGCTCGAGCTTGATATGGCGCACTACCCTATCGACCTGTTTCAGACGGGCTCCGGCACCAGCACTAATATGAATGTGAATGAAGTACTGGCGACCTTATCCGGCAAAAGTTCAGGCCTGGCTATTAGCCCTAACGATCATATTAATTTAGGCCAAAGCAGTAATGATGTCATTCCAACCGCTATTCATTTAAGTGCAGCAGTTGCCAACCATCAGTTGATTGAGACGCTGACCAAACTGGAAGCTGTAATAGCCACTAAAGCTCAAGAAGTTGGTCATATCGTCAAAACAGGCCGCACTCATTTAATGGATGCGATGCCTGTGACTTTTGCCCAGGTGTTATCCGGCTGGCAGGCGCAAATTGCCCATGCCCGGCAGCAACTGGAGTTTGCCCAGCAACAAGTATTAGCGCTTGCCCAGGGCGGCACAGCTGTGGGTACTGGTATTAATGCCCATCCGGATTTTGCTGCTTTGTTTTGTCAGAAGCTCAGCAGCCAGACAGGTTTAAAATTCAGACCCAGCTCCAACTTCTTTTTAAGTTTAGGCTCGCAAGACTCTATTGTGGCTTTATCAGGTGCGACCAAAGTGCTGGCTGTGGCTTTAATGAAAATCGCCAATGACTTACGCTGGATGAATTCCGGCCCGCTGGCAGGTTTAGGCGAAATTGCGCTGCCTGCGTTGCAACCTGGCTCTTCCATTATGCCGGGCAAGGTCAACCCGGTGATCCCTGAGGCTGTGGCCATGGTGGCGGCTCAGGTGATAGGCAACGATGCCACTATTACAGTGGCTGGTCAGTCTGGCAACTTTGAGCTGAATGTAATGTTACCCGTCATAACCCATAACATCTTACAAAGCCTGGAGCTGTTAAGTTCAGCAAGCTCTGCTTTAGGCGAAAAAGCCATAGCAGGTTTTACAGTGCAGGAAGACAAGATAAACGAAGCGTTGTCGCGTAACCCAATTCTGGTGACTGCACTCAATCCATTGATTGGGTATTTAAAAGCAGCAGATATTGCCAAGCAGGCTTACAAAGAAAAGCGGCCTGTCATTGAAGTCGCAGTGGAACAAACCAATTACAGCAGAGAAGAATTGGAGAAGTTACTAGACCCAGCCCTTTTAAGTCAGGGTTAACACTTAAAATGGGGTCAGATCACATTGTTAACGGTTAACAATGTGATCTGACCCCATTTTATTACTGGCGCTGACGCACAGCTTCAAATAAGCAGATACCGGTCGCGACCGATACGTTTAAGCTCGAAACTGAACCAAACATCGGGATCTTCATCAGCGAATCACAATGCTCTCGGGTCAGACGGCGTAAACCATCGCCTTCAGCGCCCAAAGCTATGGCCAGAGGACCATTTAGCTTGGTTTGATAAATAGTGGTGTCGGTTTCACCAGCAGCACCTACTACCCAAATACCAGCGTCTTTTAACTCGCGAATAGTACGGGCTAAGTTAGTCACCGTAATAAAAGGCACTACTTCAGCAGCACCACAAGCCACTTTACGCACCACAGGCGTGACTTTGACTGACCGGTCTTTAGGAGCGACCACTGCATGCACTCCAGCCGCATCAGCACTACGTAAAATAGCGCCTAAGTTATGTGGGTCGGTAATGCCATCTAAAATCAGAATAAAAGGACTGGATTGCTCAGCGATAATACGGGCTAAATCCTGTTCGGTGCCGGTTTGCTGAGCGCGGGCTCTTGCCACGACTCCTTGATGTTGCGCACCATTGACCTTTTCATCCAAAGCTCTGCGGTTGCAGTACTGTACTGATACGCCAAAATCACGGGCGAATTTCAGCAACGGCTGTAAACGCTGATCGTCTTTGTCTTTTAAGATAAAAAGTTCAAGAACATCTTCCGGTGCACGTTCAAATAACGCACTTACCGCATGAATACCAAATACAAAATCTGCGCTCATCGCAACCTCTTTAAAAATGACCGAGCCCGGAATTACCGGGCCCAGTTTGAATAGCTGCTAGTGTAGCAAAAACACCAGCCTATTGCTTTTGCTACTTACGCTTACGCGGTGCTTTGCCGGGCCGTGGACCAGCAGGGCTTTTCGCTGCTGGACTCTTTGCTGCTGGTTTGCTTCCCGCTGGCTTTTTCGCAGCAGGCTTTTTACCTACAGGCTTTCTACCCGAGTTACCCGGCGCTGTTTGCTCAACACCGGCTTTACGGGCACCTTTTTTGCGCATTGAAGCCTTTTCTTCCGCTGGTGTCATGGCCGCTTTTTTACTGGCGCTGATTTTGCGATTCGACGTAGTGCGTTTTTCCATACCCACTATGCCTAAATCAATTTTGCGCGCTTCCAGGTTTACCGCCAGCACTTTGACTTCAATCAGATCGCCCATACGGTATTGCACATTGCTATGCTCACCTTTCAGCACCTGACGTTCAGTATCGAAGTGGTAATAGTCGTTTTGCAACGAGGTGACATGCACCAAACCTTCGATATACAAGTCGCTGATACGGACAAACAAACCAAAGTTAGTGACAGTAGACACCACACCTTTGAAGCTGTCGCCAATGTGATCCTGCATATACTCACATTTCAGCCAGTCTGCTACTTCACGGGTTGCATCGTCAGCACGGCGCTCCGTCATCGAACATTGTTCACCCAAAGGATGAATTTGTTTTTCAGTGTAGCCTTTAGGCCCAGTGACTTTCTGACCCTGAGTTTGCAAAATGGCTTTAATAGCACGGTGCAACACCAGATCCGGATAACGACGAATAGGCGAAGTAAAGTGAGCATATTGCTCTAATGCCAGACCAAAGTGGCCAAGGTTATCGCCCTGATACACAGCCTGTTTCATTGAGCGCAGCATGGTCATTTCTATCAGCTCTTTATCCGGTCTGTCCTGCAGTTTTTGCAAAGTCAGCATCAGATCCAAAGGTGTTGGTTCCACCGGCAGATTAGCTTCAATACCTAATTCGGCAAGGAAACGTCTGAAGTTGGCAAAACGATCGCCATCCGGGCGCTCATGCACACGAAACAAGGCAAAAGCTTCATGCTTTTCAATCAGCTTAGCGGCCGACACGTTGGCTAAAATCATACATTCTTCAATGATCTTATGCGCTTCGTTACGGTGAATTGGCACTATCTGTTCAAT
>Ga0180008_1000618_pt1 | contig 27654 bp, 46 predicted proteins | sample MM_PW_MetaG_FD_121121 | JGI IMG/M metagenome (GOLD analysis project Ga0180008, IMG submission 121121) | Groundwater microbial communities from the Aspo Hard Rock Laboratory (HRL) deep subsurface site, Sweden - MM_PW_MetaG | ecosystem: Environmental > Aquatic > Deep subsurface > Groundwater... | reverse complement strand
CTGCTTGACCGCCCACGATCACGTGCGGCAGGTCCCCGAAATACCACTTGAACTCCCGATAGATCTCCCGGTAGTAGGCCGCCGTCTTGATCCGCTGACAAACGAACAGAATCTCTGGGCGTGTGTAATGCCACTGGTCCTCTGCTGCGAAATGCGCGGCCCCCAGGCCAATCGGCAAGACTACCGCGCACCGTTGCAACCAATCCGGCTCGATGGCTGAAACATTGGGATAGGCCGCCGTGAACCAAATATTGTCTTTTCGCCACAAGCGGTCCTTTACGTGCGGTTGGCAATCGGCTAGTAGGTGCCGGTAAGTCCATAGCCCTTCTCGACCAAAGGCCCTGATGAAGATCGGGCCGGCGAATGCCGCACACGCCGCATCCAGCAGCGCCGGGAAACACGCGCAGATTGCCACGTCGAAATGGGCGTTCAGATCGGCTGCCAGATCTGCCGGCCAGGTATAGGTCCTGTAAAAGTCGAACGCGTTCATGCGGTGCAGCAGATCCGCCGGAATGGTCAGGCTGGCGTCGTAAGCATAAGTCACGCCGGCGCTCATGTTTTCCTCAGTCCGCGGGAAGCTCTTCGGAATGAAGACCTCCAGGCCAAATGCCCGCAGCATGGGAACTTCGGCTTCCCGCAGTGTGTTGTGATTCAAGAGCCACAGGACGCGCTTGGCGTTCATGCCGCCTTCCGGATGCCGGTCATGTGAATGGCGTATTCATCCCCCTCGTTTGACGCAAAAGCTACTTGCTCCAGATGCCCACATAGCAGGCGAGCCAGACTAGCTGCCGTGTAACCGTAACGATGGCGCTGCGCTGGCTCGGGATGCGCGCTGTATAGCATTCTCACGCCTCCCGGATTGCCGATCAAGACCAGTCGCGCACATGCTTTCAAGTCTGGGACCGCGATCTCTACTATGCCGCCCGGTTGAGTTACTCGCGCCATCTCGCGTACGGCTACATTGGCCTCCCAAGGTAGTAAATGCTCCAACACATGCCAGCATTCCACCCCCTCGAATGTCTCATCCGCGAATGGCAGGTTGCGAATGTCGGCCACTACATCGGCTACCGGGCGGATATCCACCCGTAGGCTGCCTGGGTGGTGCGCGACTGGGCCGAATGATAACCAAGTCATGCCACCACTCGATCACCCATGACAACACTGTAACGCGCTAACCAGAAGTGGAACCCTACCTCCGGTTCCTGGAGGTACATCGGACCGCTGATGCGCATGGCCTTGGCGAGCACCACCTGCGTTGCGCCGACTGTCACTTTCGTGGCGCTCACGTTGTGTAACGCATCGTGCACGGCCTCATATACGTCATGCGCGGTACTGGGCGTATCCCCGTAACACCGCACCTGGAACGGCAGGTTCTGGTATGGAATGTCAGTCGGCATCCCACTGCCGTCGCAGAAGACAACTAGAACCTTTGTACTACCCGTATATCCGCTCGGCAGGCCCGGCGGGCCAAAGATCCGTGTTGACACCTGCGTCGTCACGCCGCCGACGGAGCCCAGGTACGCAATCAGGACCGCGGTTTCGTCGATCATGGCGCGATGCACACGAAATCTTGTGCCGGTCCGGCAAACCCGGCGTGCCGCACACTACGCAGTGCCACATTCGGTTCATAAGTCGCCACAGCCAGGATCGCTCGCGCGGCATCCCAACCGACTGCGTAGTAATCGCCCAAGTCGCGGGCTTCATTACCGGGCAATCGCCAGGGATCCATGATCCGCCAATCGTGCGCCTCCAACACTCGCACCCAATGCGGTTGCACCGTACCGCCTGGCGAGAAGTCCACCATGCAGACCGCGTGCCGACCGGCAAGCAAGTTCTCACGCAGCTTCGCGACGGGCGCAGGGCGGTCGTAGCAGTCCCAGCGCGTCAACTTGACGCCCAGCGGCTCGATTGCCGCAAAGATGAACAGGTCGTCATTCAGATACCCGCGATTGGTCGTCAGCCAGGCGTTCAGGCGGCCCGGGTCTGTGCCGACCCCGCAATCGGCCAGGACGCTGGCAACGCAGGTCAGCAGGCAGCCGGCGCGCCCGATGGTCAAGGTGCCGGTGCCCAACTGGTCTGCCGCCCACTGCGGGTCGCGCTGTGAAAACATTGTCGGTGTCATTTGCCGCCTGTCCAATTTGACAATCTATAGAAAACGTGATAGACTTCAGTCATGCTAACCACTTCCCAAGTTGCTGAACTTCTCAATGTCAAACGCGTGACGGTCCTCAAATGGATCGAGCACGGTTTGTTACCGGCTCATAAGCATGGTCGCGACTGGATGATCGATCCCGCCGCTGTCCAAGCTTTTCAACGTCCCAAAAATGGGAGGCCCCCTCGTGTCAAGTCCTGATGCTCGCTATTGCGCCCAGTGTGGAATGCAATTGATCCAAAGATCGAATGAGACAGCGAAGGTCTTTGCTAAAAGACAGTGCTGTTCGTATAAGTGTACTCACCTCCATAATCGACGCCCGATTCTTGTCGAACTCACTTGCCAATATTGCGGCGCGAAACTTGTTCGCGGACAGCGTGAAGAACGCTCGGACTTCCTGAATCGCAAATATTGCAACCGATTTTGCTTCAGCCGCAAGTTGGCCGATGAAAAACGCAATCCCCAAATACGCGGTGTCTATGAAATCCGCAATGGTCTGAACGGCAAAATCTATATCGGTGCGAGTAACAATATCCATCCACGATGGAGCAAGCATCGCAAGTTGCTCAGACGTGGAAAGCATAATAGCGTATTGCTCCAATCTGACTGGGACGAACATGGTCAGGAAGCGTTCACCTTTTCTGTCCTTGAAACAGTTGCTCCTACGGATAACCTTACCACCAGAGAGCAAGCATGGTACGACAAGACCCAATGTACGGATAAGCAATTCGGTTATAATACCGATCCCTATGCTGGCACGCGTCTTGGCGCTACCGCGACTGCCGAGACAAGACGCCGTATTTCTGCTGTAACAAAAGGTCGCAATCTTGGTTCTAAGCATCATAATGCCCGTTTGACCGAAGCCGACGTGCTTGAAATCAAACATCGCCTACAAGATGGTGAAACCTGTGCCACGCTTGGTTCCGCCTATAACGTTTCGGATGGAACGATTTTCTCTATACGCTCTAACAGAACTTGGTTGCATGTCTCCTGGCCTGATTCGTAAATCCACTTTCGCTCTTTATCTTAACTCCGGCGGAATGCCAGGCTTGAAAGTAGCGAAGGACGGTTCGGATATATCTACTCGCCCAGCCCGCCGATTGCTGTAACCTCCCGTGAAGTAAGCTCGCCCCGTTGACCGTGCTATTTTGTAAAGAGATTGCTCAGCCTCGGAAACTGCCGGAAGCATCCAGGGATAACGCCAGAAATTCCCGGCCATACTGAACCACCCCATTTCGAGATAAGTGCCGTAATCTAGATCTGTCCAGACCAAGTATGTCGTCAGGAATCCTTGCTCGCGCGGTGCTACCTGAATACTGTCACGCAAAGCACCTGTGTCGGTATGTTGACGGAATGGCGGTGGGCGATGGGGGTGTGGCCCAGGGCCGACGCCTGGCGAAATATTCCGCTGTGCGATATCGCGAGTCAACTCACCAAGTTCTTTAGTGAAAGCGCGTGCAAATTCAGCCCCTGCTGCTTTGACTTCCCTGCTGTTGAAATTGACTTCAACCTTGCCGGTGATTCGCATCCGGCTACCCCTCTTGCGCTATGGGCTCAGCCACCACCGGATCAGGAATCACCCAGCGGGATAGGCGCTTACTCTCTGCCGGTGCGTGCGGTCCCTCCGGCATCGGCGTCTCTACCGGCACAATCTCTACCATGTCCTCTACCGGCGGTGCCATTCCCTCTACAGTTTCCTCTACTGGTGTAGGTTTTGGCGCGGCGGCCTTCGGCAAGCGCAGTAGCCAGCTTGAATCTGAGAACGTCAGCGGCTCACCCAGACCTAGTTCGTCCACTGCCTGTCGCACGGTATCAGACAGGGTATAGTCGTTGCCGCCGATCCAGCCCCTGGCACGCACCTTCGGCAACCATGCCTCCAGATCGGCCTTGATATCGGCATAGGCATGACTGGCGTCGATGTAGACGAAATCCAACTCGCCGTCCGGTCGCTGGGCCGCGGCTTGCTGGCTGGAGATGTGCAGCGTTTCGACATTGAGATCAGCCCCTGGTCCGGCAGCGAACGTATCCTGGACATCCTGCCAGGTGAACGGTGACCAGTACAGTACACCGTCCTCTGTATAATCCTGCCAGGCATCTACCGCATACAGCCAACTGACCTTCCCGCTGTCCAGGAAGATGCGTGTACCAGCACCGGAGAATACGCCCACCTCGGCCATGACAATGTGCTTAGGCAGATGCGCAATCAGGTCGCGCAATCCAACATCGAAACCTCGGTCGCCTCTGGGATAGATGGCTGCTTGTTTGTTGTATGGCATCAGGCAATCCTCTTGAGTGTCAGCCGGAGCATCTGGTGGATGCCGGCCATGTCGGTGATGTCCGTGATATCGAATGGGCCAGCGTCGATGCTGGTGCCCCCTGTCGTTTTGATGGTTGTCACCCGATGACTGACGTTTGAGCCGGGCGTCAACAGTGTGCTGGGCGCATCGGCGTACTTCATCCAGAGCGTGTGATGTTGAATCGTTGTGCCCTGGTTGCGGGCGTCTACCATCTCGCGCACCCCGCCCGGCGAGTAGTGGCAGGCGACGTTGGCGGTTGTCGCAGTTGGCGTCGTCCAATTTGGATCAGAGTGACCGTAGCCACCAATAGTCGTGCCAGCCTGCACGATGCTGCATGTGTGATCAGATACCTCTGCAACTGAGAGCACGGTTTCCATCGGCTATGCCAAGACCGCCGGATTGGCGGCCGTGCTGGTCCCCAGCCCCATGCCGGACCACCCACCCGGGAGCTTGGCCTCCAGCGTATCAGCCAAGGCCGTCAAATTGGCGACTTGCTGGCGTGCCTCTGAGTAATCGCCGATCGACAGCGAAGACGCTTTAATCCCCCACCGGCCGGCCGCGACGCGTAGCAGGTAGATCGCCGCGTGTTGCCAGTCGCCCGCCAGCGTGATCGCGAATTCGACTTCGGCGTCCGTGAAGTTACCGCCGGCCGGTAGGATCCCGCTGCCACTCGTCGTATCTCCGACCGTAAAACGGCATTTCCCGCTATTCGTACCGAGGTCATACGTTATGCTCATTTGTATTCCCCTGGTTCTGGCACGCCAAATTTGCGCATGGCGTTCATGTATGGGCCAATTCTGCGTGTCATGCCTGTATCCCTAGCCTACCCCTTACGCTTTGCGGATATCCACATATGGCGATACTTGCGGCACCTCGATCAGCGCTCGCCGAAACGCCAACTCCGGCACCTCGCCCGCCGCAATTCCATTCCAGAATGCATAACAGAAATCCCCGGCATCCCGCCCGTCGATCCGCTCATATACCACTACGATCCAGTCCACCAGCCCGGCCAATCCGTCGGCCACCTTCACGTTCTCGCAGCCGTTCAGAAACAGGATTTGCACATCTTGTAACCGACGTAGTAGCCACTCTCGGTTTACCACATCCGGCCCTAACATTATCCCGTCTGGCCCCATGTGCGCCGAAATTAGCACCCAGCGATATAGTGTCCCGTCCAACCGCCGCCGGCGCAACTCCTCATCCAACCCCTGCGCTGTACAATCCTGTAACCGCCGATACGATATCCTGGCTCGCATAATCGCCGCCTCGTCGATCTGCCCGGCCTGCTGATCACCCATCACTAGTAGCAGCGGATGAAATGGGAGTATTAGCTTCTCAACTGGCATATTCAATGCTGCCAGTGCCCGCCGCACTTGCTCCAACTCTGCCCGTAACATGCCGTTTTCACGTTCCAGTGCAGCAATCTTGAGACTCGCTTCCGCCAAATTGCTTGCCAACCTGCGCACAACTTCCTCCAGTCCGCCGGTTGTCCCACCCCGCAGCGTTGCGTAAATCGCGACTATCAACGCGACTAGTCCGATGATGACACCGATCCACATGCTATTATCCATCCCGCGCCCCCGCTTCCCCGACCAGCGCATAGGCCAACAAAACGTACACGGCCGTAGCCGCGCTATTCGCCGATAGATCTGCTGCCAGAATTGCCAGCAGGGTCGTGCCCAATACCGCTGCCACTCGCCCCGGCCAATGCGCACGCAACCGTCGCGTGCGCAGCAGCGCAATCCCAATCGCGATCAGCGCCCAGCCATACACCGACGGCGGCGCCCACCGCACCAGACACGGCGCCAGCGGTGACACCCGCACCAACCCCACGGCCAGGCAAATCCATGCTACCATCCGTCGGACTTCCCATCCCACTGGTGGGCGAATTATCTTCCACACTATGCGCCATAAACGCATGTCTGCTCCTGTGCTACACAAGCGGCCCGCCAACGCCGGCCACAACACTTGCGCCACTCTCCAGCGACTCCCAGACGCAGTGGAATTCCAAGCTGCCCCCGGTCAGTGCCGCACCAGTGACCTCGTAGCCGACGTCCAGCCCGTTGACGACGTAATCCAAGATCGCGGTTGCGGCGACTTCTGGCGTGGTCAGTGGGGAAGTATCGTACCAGAGGCAATCAGTTGCCAGTAAGCCCGCGCCGGCTGTGGCGCAGACGGTTGAGGCGATAAAGGCATTGGTGGCGCTTTCATGACCGAACTGGATGCGGGCGGCATCGGCAGAATCGGTTAGCGTCGCGGTGCAGAGGATCCACATGTGCAACCGGCACAGACCGGTTACGGTGAAGACCTCTTGCGTAGCAACGGCATTCCAGACCGCGCTAGTCATATCCGCAGTTACCACGATGTGGTTAGCAGAGTTGGCGTTGACGCCGGAACCAGTGTCCGACCCGCGCATGATGTAGGACATGGCTTACACTCCCAGATGCAAAATCACCGTGCCGGTCTTTGCGCTACCAGCAGCGGTGACGGCCAGCGTCAGCGGCGAGTTGGCAACCGCGCCCAGACCAGCCATCAACACAATCGTAGCGGCGTTCGAGCAGTTCGCGCCCAAGCCATGCAGCACGTCCACGCTGTTACCATCGGTGATCGCTACGTCGAACAAGCCGGTGGGTGGCGTAGCTCCAGGGATAACCACGCATTCCAGCACGCGCCCGGAGTAGGCTTCGAGCGTAGTGGCATCTGCCGCGCCACCGGCCGAGGCTGTCCAGGCGAATTTGACTTCTTGAATCACGCTGTGCGGTAATTCAACAGTTATTACAGTTCCGGCCATGAGTTACCTCGCTTTAACGGTTGACCGTAGGTGCTTTGGGTGGCGATTGGCGATTGCTGCTGATCCCGGAAGGCCCTTCGGGCGGTTGGCCTGTATCGCCCTTCCCGCGATACTCTATCGGCGGGTAATAGTTACCCGGTTCATAGACAACTATGACCGGGTGTTAACTGCACCGGTTGTCCGTGGTTAGCTGTCGCCGCCATTGCTGGCGCGGAACCTGGTGCAGCAGCTACACTACGGGTAGCTGGAAACCGCGCCTGGTAACGCTGCTCCAGGAGAGGTTTCACGGCGCTGAATGGTAGGTGATTCAACTCGGCATCACCGAAACGTTCGGCGATATTGAGCGCCCCGTTCCAATCAGCGTTACTCTCGAAACCGCGATCAGTATTGTTTTGCCATTCGTGCAGGCGTTTAGCAGCGGCCGCGCGTTTGGTTTCCAAACTTGGCGCGGTTGTCTGGCCGCCCATACCACCGCTCGCCCCGCCCGTAGCTGGCGCAAACTGCCCGCCGACGGGTGTGCCGGCGGGCTGGTGATGCGGATTGAACAGATCGGCAATCCAGTTCGCGCCGAAGATGTTGTCTAGTACGCCCATGTTAGATCTCCGTGACGGTCAAAAACTCGCATCTCTTTAATTCCGGCAGGCGCGCATCGCTGGCCGGTAGAATCGTTGGCTCGCGGCCCCAGGAGGCCCCGGCGCTCTGGATCGTGGCCCAGGGACAGCGATTGCGAACGCCGACGCTGTAGAGAACCGGCTTGGATGGGGGCGGGGGCGCGACAACGCGGGGCGGCTCGGCCACTTGTGGCAACGGAAACTTATCGGGAGCCTCGTTGGATTCGTTCTGTCCGGGCGGTGGTTCTTTACGTGGTCTACGTGGTGACATAGTATCACCCATTCCTAATGCGGCGCGCCACGACCATCTGGCGAGTCGCTACTCCAGCAAAGGCGCCGATGACGACAGCCAGCAGCGCGTCGACGGCGACCCAAATCTCTTCCGGGAAAGCCGGGATTGCATAGAACAGTACTACTTTGAGAAGGAGTACGATGGCAATCCAGAATTTCGCATCTCTGAGCAGAATGTCCATGTGACCTCCGAGGGGAAAACGGGCCAGCCTCGCGACTGGCCCGGAGAGTGTTACAGGTTAGGCCGCCGCTGCCACTACACAGCTCGGCGAGAGCGGCTTATACGTCATGTACCAGTGAATGACGCCGGTGTTGGCTGCGCTAGTGTTAGCGATGATTGAGCCAACTGGGCATAGCCATTCGTTGGTGGGCATTTGGTCGATGCCGCCCAGCGTGTTGGGTGTGAGAACGCCCGGGGTGGCGGCGGTGAAGGTGTACGTGGTGCCAGCCGCGTCATCGGTGATTGCAACTGCAGTGGAGAGTGCGATGGTGTTGGCCGGATCCGTCACGTCAAGCTCGATTGCGCAGGTCGCCACATTTGCGCCGATCACAGTCGTGACCAGGCCGACAAACTTGGTGACCACAATCGGGCCGCCTGTGATGGTGAAGAGCGGATCGTCACTGCCGAGACAGGCGCCGTCAGTCTTCTCAACGCAGCGCTCGATTGCCAGATCGACAGCCGCGCCCGCGATGGCCGCGTTGACGAGTTGCTTGGCGTACTTCACCAGCGATGACGTGTCAGTCACAGCCCCGGAGCCAGCGGTATCGGTCTTGTTACCGATGACCTCGTTGGTCTGGGCATTGAGAACCGCATTTTGGGCCGGCACATCGTGGAACTCGTCGATCACTACCAGAGCAGCGGCAGCCGCCTCGGTGTTCGTGACGTTTTGCTTGGCGTAGGCCATCAGCGATTCGGTTTCGGTGACCGCGCCTGTCGCAGCCGTATCGGTCTTACGACCAATCGCGTCGCGAATGGTGGTGTCGGTCACAGCGTCTTTAGTCGGCGCATCGAAGTAACCGTCGATGACGCCAATCGCAACTGCGGCCGCTTCGGTGTTGGTCACGTTTTGCTTGGCGTAGGCCATCAGCGATTCGACTTCGCTCACTGCGCTAGTGGCCGCCGTGTCAGTCTTGCGGCCAATCACATCCCGAATCGTGGTATCGGTAGCCGCGTCTTTGGTCGGCACATCGAAGTAGCCGTCCACCACCGCGACCGCAGCCGCGATAGTGGCCGTGTCATCGGCAGCCAGAGCCGCCGTGTCACTGCCGGAGAAGCCGTAGCCCCCCACCATGTCGAAGCAGTTGGAGACCTGGAAGGTGCAGTCCGCAATGGACTCAACCACGTTCTTGGTCAGCGCCGTGCCCACGTTCTCGAATGACGAGTCAACGATGATGACGCCCAACGATTTGGTCGTCTTGAGATTGATGGCGGCCGTAGAGAAGATGCCGTGGAAGCGGGCGTTCTTGATCAAGCAGTTGTTGACCCCAATCAGGGCGATGCCGATGGTGCAGGCGTTGCCGGTGACCGTGTCACCAGTGTACTTGAAGTCTTCGATGGTCAGGCGGTCGGCGGCCGCGGTGGTGATGACACCAGCCACGAACTCAGTGTTCGCAGCATCGCGGAACTCGACGGCCTCGAGCGTGCAGTCTGCCGCGCTGATCGTTAGCGGAGTGGTCACGCTGTCAATGCCACAGACAAACACGACGTTTTCCAACCAGACGCTGGCCGCCGAGATGGTGGTGGCCGCGCCGGTATGCGAGAAGGTGAAGGTGGCGCGGTCCGCGCCCTGACCAACACCGACGATCTTGACGCCGGCGACGTCCGCGGCGAACAGGCTGCCAGTGGCAGACTTGGTTTCGGCGTGGCCGGGAGCCAGCAGGATCACATCGCCGTTGTTGGCAGTGGCCGCGCCTATGGCGTAGTCCAAGGTCGCAAATGGCGTTGCGGGGTCGGTCCCGAACCCGGACGCATCCGACTTGCTGGCGTGCGTTGAATCCACGTACCACAGGTTGCCAAAGACGTTCTCGGCTACTGTGCGGATATCAACGCCGTCGGATTGCAAAGAAGTAAATGTAGTCATAGTACCCTCTCGGATGCTCCCCACCCGCCGAGTTGCCCGAACCCGGCGGGCAGAAAGGAGGAGCCGGAACAGGAAACGCTATTAACCATCCCGGCATGGTGCGCCGCAAGGCGCTATCAGGTAGGCGGCGGCGGTGATTCACTGCCGCACAGTTGCGACTAGGTCTGGCCCAGCGCGGAAAGTCGCCAATCTCCGTAGAAAACGTCGTACCTGCTGGAGAATTTAAAGGCGTACCATCCGCCGTCTGGCTGATTGGGATCCACCCAGGCATCTTCCAGATGGGGCTCTTCCCGCATCACCAGCAGGATCGGCTTGATGGCGTGGGCACTGGCAACCAGCGCCCAGGCCGTCGCGTCGAAGTCTTGCGAGACGACGTAGCCGACCTTACCGTTGAACGGGTTGATCGCTCGGTTGCCGGTTGTCGCGTCTTCAGTGTTGTCAGTGATCTGGGCGGCGCTGAGCGCCAGGGCGGGCGGCACCACCAGCAGGTCGTAGTTGTAGCGGCTAGGTTGGCCGTGGTCGTCCTTGAAGTTCATCGCGGCAGTCCAGACCGTGTTGAAGTTGGTCAACGTCAGCCCGAGGGCGTAGTTGTTGTCCTGCACGGTCGTGTAAGTCGCGCCCTTGTCTACGTGGCTGTTGTTGAAGAACGACAGGCCATCGTAGCAGGTTCCATAGGTCGAACCATCGCCGGCATTGAGCGCGGAGAAGCAGAGTTGGTCAAAATGCTGCTGGAAGCGTTCGCCAGCCGAACGGACCCGCTGATCGAGCGTGCCAGTCTGATCGTCCTTGACCGCGTTTTTCGAGATGTGGACAGTGATATCCCAGTCGTCCGGCGTCACCGCGATGCGCTTCTCGATGTAATCCTGCATCGTATAGCCAGACTTGGAATTCTTAGGCATCGGTGTTGCGCCCAGGTCCACCAAGTCGGTGGACTTCGCACCCAGATCGACGCGCTGAGCGATCCGCTGCCACATCGGAGTGGCTGCCTCAAAGGCTTGCAAGAAGCCTGAGCGGGCGCCGACTACCAGATGATAGGGAACTGAACTTGAGATAGGCATGGGTCACCTCGCGCTTAGAATGACATGTGCGTCGGGACGCCGCCGCCGTGCGCGTTGAGCGCCACGTAGACGTAACCGTCCTCGACATACATGATCCGGCCAATGGACAAGAAGCCCGCGGCCTCGGTATCGACGCCGACCGTTGCACTGTCGGCCATAGAAGCGATGTCACCGATGTTGGCGTCCGTCAGCGCACTGGTGGGGAAACCCACCAGTCCGCTCATGATGACGTCCACTACGTTATCGGTTTCAGTGTCGGTTGTCAGGACTGCCGTCTGCGCACTGGCACAAATCCCCACGAAGAGATCGGTAGCAGTCGTCAGCACAGTGGCATCCACGTAGCCGACCAGATACACGGTATCCACGTCGGCATCGATGATCAGGGGTTGGCGCTTATAGACCGTCTGGGCGACCGAGTTATTGAGCACCCATTCACGGATGTGGTGCTCGCCAGGTCCCAGTCGGTAACCGCCGTCACGAGAGAGATCAGCCATGATTCACCTCCCCGAACTCGGCCAGGTCGTACTGTGTCTGGTCGCCAAGCTCAGGATTCGCTTTGAAGAATGTCTCCACGGTCATACCCGTGCGCATCTGCTGCTTGAGCACGTTGCGCAGTTCCGGGTCCAGGCGACGCTTATCCGCCTTCTCGGCCGCAGTGCCAATCTCGCCCAGGTCTACGGTGCCGGCCTGCGTGATCTTGGTCAGCAAGTCGATCATCTTCTGCCGCTGAGCTTTCGGCAACTCCTTGAGCGCCGTCTTCAGTTCGTCCGGTTTGATCGGCAACGCGTGCGAGCCGGTAGCGGTGGCGTTGAGTGCAAACTCGCTCAACTCACGTTCCTCAGCGATTGCCTGATGCATCTCAACCAGCATTTGCTCGCGTTTTTCAGCCATCTCGGAAACGATTTGCTCGCTTAGTTTGGCGACGGCCTCGTCCTTGGCTTTTTCCAACGCAGCCATGAACTCGGCAAGTTGCGCACTATTGTCGGCCACAAGCGGCTGTTCCTGCTCTTCCTGCAGGATGGTGTCCTCAGCCATATTCGTACCTCCAGATTTCAATGCTGAACCACGCGGCGGTCGCTGCCGGGCAACCACGGATGGTTCGCTATGTCGGGCGCGGGGGCTACCGCGCTGATCCACTATATCAGGTGTGGGCTGGGCCAGGAGCCATTCAGATAGCTCAACCGGCGCCAGGCCCTTGATGGCAGGGAAGTTAACCAAGGAGACGGACCGCAATACCCAGGCTGGCATGGCGATGGAGGCGGACAGGTAGCGATAGACCTTATCGCTGACCAGCCGGGCGCCCAGACCGTTCCAGGTGATTTCGGCCATCAGGAGTTGGCCTTTCCGCCATAACCGTTTGAGCCAACCGCCAGCCTCTCGCTTCTCATGCATCACGTCGATGGGGATATCCTGACCGGCGGCTTGGGCCGTGAAGTTTTTGACCATCATATCCAGGTCGGCTTCGGTGATGTGGATTTCCTTGCCATGCGCATCAGTGTAATCGCCAACTCGTGCTACCTCGACAGCGCTGACCCGTTCGGCGGCCACTCCGCTGACGTTCTCTTCTAGTAGTGCGTGCAAGGTTACTAGCCGCGTGGCGTCGTTCGCCATTATCGGCAATTCGCTGGCCTCGGCCAGATAGGCCGCGGCTTGCAATTCGGCGCGGTCGATCAACTCAATAGCCTCTGCTACCACGCTGGCAGTTAGTTCCTCATCGGACTGGCGACTCCATTTGCCTTCCGCGTCCTGGACATATCCGGCACGCTTGACTGCCGTGTGCGCAATTGCATGGCACTTGGCCTCGCGCTTTGTGTCATCCAAATCGGCGTACCGCTCCCAGGCGGTGTTGAACGCGGCCCGGTAGATAGCTTGGGCGGGTTCCGGCATACCCTTTGCCGGTTCGGGAATCTCAGTTTTGGTGTATGGCATGGTTCCCTCAAAGAAAAAGCCAGAGACGCATGATGCGCTCTGGCTCTGGGCTCTGGCGATTCGGCAGGCAATGGCCTGCAAATATACTGTTGCTGGTACTCTACCATGATTCGCCGTGCTTGTCAAGGGTTAGACCGCAATTGCTCCCAACGCTGAGATAGCGATATACAAATTTGACAAAGATGCAAAAGCGCGATAGAATACGAATAGGAGGCATTATGGACGAATACATTCTCAAGACCCGCACTCACATCAGCGTATTTACCGAGACCCGCCAAAAGGTCCGCCTACTGGCGGCAATCCTGGGCGTGAGTATGGCAGCGGTTGCTGAGTTGGCAGTCGCCAAACTACTGGCTGAGAGCACGCCAAGTAACGCGCCGAAGGACAGGCCCAATGACCGCGCCTAAACGTAGACGTGCCCCACAACGTGAACCATCGATCTGTGTCTCAGAAATTCCGATGGAAGATGCACCGGTCCTGGCGTCTCGCTATGATCAGTACGGGCGAGCAATGGCCCCGGTGTACCGCGGGGAACGGACCGGCTCGGCCGCGGTGCGTGAAGCCGTGGACGCTGTCCGTGCTGTGCACAAAACCGCGGTGCTGGTGAATGGTGTCAGCTATGTGTTTTACCGGCGTACCTGGTATCGAATTCCTTCATTGAGTTCATGCCCGTTTATTGACAAAATGCCCATGCGCAGCGCCATGGGCCGCGTATGAAAGTCGACAGATGCAATTTGACACGCGACGCTTTGTGTGATAAACTGCCACCATGAGAAAGCAAACGCCATCCTACACATCAACAAGAATCTGGACGCAAACCGTCAAGGTGTTGCGCTTTATTCATGCCATCACTGGCGAAAGCATCGTCATGATCATGGACCGCCTGGCGATTATTGAACTAAAAAGGCTTCAAGATGAAAAAGGCGATTACGCATCTGAAACTGAGTGACGGTAACGCCGGTAAGTTGACCCAGTTGGATGCCGTCGCCGCCGAGTACATGCGCGTCACTCAGAATTACATCGACCTGCTGATTTTCAACGCCGACAAGACGCCTGACAAGTACGCCGACCTGCCTGGCGCAACAACGCCGCTCTCGGTGCGCTGGCAACGGTGCGCCTGGCAACAGGCGTGTGGCACGGTGCAATCGTGGTACGCCAATGAGCGTACCAAGCCGCCCGTGTTGCATAGCATGTGCATCCAAGGCAACGCCAACGTCATCGTCCTGGAGCCGTCTGAAACACCCCGTTTCGACTTCTGGTTACGCATCTCAACGCTCAACGCTGGGCATCCAGTCCGCATTCCACTAAAGCTCTACGGCAAAGCGCGCCAAGCCATCGCGGATTTTCCCAAGCTCTGCACGGGCGTGACGCTCACCAAGCGGGGCGCCCAATGGTACGCCACGCTGGTCGTAGAACGTAAAACCGCCAAGCCCGCGACCAAGACGGTCATCGGCGTGGACATCGGCATGAAGCGCATCGTTGCCACTTCCGAGGGCCAAAGCTACGGCGAAGTCAGCGCCGTCTTGCGCCAGCGTACTGAGCGGGCCACTGCCAAGCGCCGCCGCAAGCAAAAGTTGAACCGTTGCCTGAAACGCAAGGGACTCGCAGCGGTTAACCTGAGCGATCACAAGGCCCAGGCATTTGCCCGCAACGAAATTGGCCGTGCCCTGAATACCATGCTGGATGACTTGCCCCCCGCGTCCGCCGTCGCGCTTGAACGCCTGACGGTCAAGGACATGCGCTTCAAGTCTCGCATGATGAATCGTTGGCTCTCCGCGGCCCAACTCGGCTACACCCGTGATAAACTCAAGTTCAAACTGGATGAACGCGGCATCCGCTACCGTTCTGTACAACCTGCATACACCAGCCAGCAGTGTTCGCGGTGTGGCTATGTCGATCCCAAGAATCGTCCATCGCAAGCCCAGTTCAAATGCCTGGCTTGCGATTTCGAGAGTAACGCTGATTGGAACGGGGCGCTCAATATCGCCGAACGTTTCGGTGACGACGAGTTGAATCACCTACCATTCGGCGCCGTGAAGTCTCTTTTGGAGCAACGGTATCAAGAGCGACTTCCAGCTACCCGTAGTGTAGCTGCTGAACCAGGTTCCGGGCCACTGGCTGCGAGAGCTATAAACGGACAACCGGTTCAGTTAACACCCACGTCATAGTTGTCTATGGAATGGGTAACTATCGAATCAATCGGCCAAACGGCTTCCGACCGGCCCCACCGAAAGAGGCGTCGCATGTCTAAGCCACTGTGCATCATGGTGGACATTTCAGACTGGGTTGATCCGTGGGAACCCCGCCAGTTGCGCAACGCGACCGACGTGCGAACCCTGCTTGTCCAGGGCCATCCACCGGCCAAAGTCGCCCGGCGGGTGCTAGTTTGGCAAGCGCGGGGTCTGGCCGGAGATGATCTTTTGCCGCCCTGGCCGAACCTGCTCCAAACTAGCGCGATGCAGGCTATCCGCTGGCGACACCTGCGGGGCAAGTCAGTCCTGGAGACTCCGGGCGGTCCGACGCTAACGCCAGACTTCATCGGGCTAGATCCGGCATCGGCTACAGCGGAAACCGATTACCCGTACCTGCCCGGCTTTGCCGACGTGCATTCCCCACGTGCGCAGGCACGAGCACAAACCTATTTGGAGCGGGTTGTCCCCGGTCATATCCGCGGGCGGCTGGCGATCCTGGCCGCCAACGGTGGCGATGTACGCCAAGCGGCAGAAGACCTCAAAGCCATAATCGACGCGCAGGTCATCGCGTTGATGGGTCAAGGATCACTCGAATGATCGACCTGGAACGCATGTGGGTGTTGGCCTCGCTGTTGGCCCACCTGGTTGCCGGTGAAGCTGGCACTTGCGGCATGGATGGTAAATCTGCGGTCGCCCATGTGCACGCGACACGCGGTGCCGTTGCGGTCGGCTGGTACGGTAACGCTGAGCCAAGCGACCTGGATTGGGAAGTGGCGCTAACCTGGAAAGGCGTAGCGGACCCGACGCAGGGAGCCCGCTACTTGTTCAGTGCGCAGGACCTGCAATTGCCGGCTGTGAAACGGTTGCTAGAGGGTCGCGAGCAGACCGCGACTTTCGACTGTGCCGGAGGCTTGCAATTGACGGCCTGGCGCTAACGGCCTCTATTCAAGAAAGGAAAGGAACCATGAGCGAGATCACGATTCACTTTTATTGGACGAGCGTTCTGTTCGGCTGGGCGCTTGGGGTGCTCACGCCGTTTGTCTTCATGCTGATTCTGGCGGCTATCCAAGGGGTAATTCGGAGACTATCCGCCCACTTCCGCCCGTGAAACACCACGTCAGCCCTGCCCGTCTGGATCGAGTGTTAGCCGCCCTCGATTGTTACTGGGCGGAAAACTGCTGCCCGCCGTCATTGCGCGAACTGGCCGCTAGCATGAGCCTATCCGCGGCCAGCAACATGCGCGCCGTGCTGGCAGTCGCCGCTGACCAGGGCTTGGTGCTGGTCGTTGACCGTCGCGACGGCCCGGCCTACGTGCCGCTGTGGGTATACGCTGCTGTGCGTACGGCTTGGAATCGGCAGGGCGCTGCCATCGCGCCGGGAAATTCAAGGAAAGCATGACAGAGGCTAGTCGGCTGTTGGGTGGAGACAGCGAGGGCGACCCGGCACTCAGAGCCGTATGGCTGGGCGTGTAGCAGCAGGCAGTCAATCCCGACTTCAGGCGGTAGCTGCAACCACTATCGGGCCGCACAGTACAGTCGAGCGACCTGGCTCTCCACCCAACAGCCGACTAGCCAACTATGGGCCAAAGATGGCAAGAGTGAAATTTGACAAGTACGTCATTCTGTTGTACAATGCGCCTATGAAAGAACGCACTTCCCACTCACTCTCAATTGAATGTAAACGTCTGCTGGTGCTCTTGGCCGCCAAGTTGGGTTTGAGTCGCGCCGGGATCATAGAATTGGCTGTGCGTAAATTGGCTGAAGCCGAACAAGTCAATGATTATCACGTCGCTGGAGTACTCACCTAGAGACGTAAAATGCCTGGGGATGGTCGAGGTTCAACTAAACCAGATGAACCAGGAATTCATACACTCGTTAGGGTACACCCCACGGGTGCGTGGAGTGAGGGACATGGATGTGCAAATCAGCGGGTATATTACTAGTGATGGGCGATTTTGCAGCGTGGAGCTAACACGTCATCGCGTCGTAGAGGTCAGCCCAACTCGCATTGTCTGGCAACATGAAGGTCGAGGAGCTTGGTGGCTCACATTCGAGGAACAGAAATCTGACAACCTGGAGCAATCAAGTGGATAAGCTTGACATGTTCAGATTCGGCGCCGAGGCGCAACGCGCATTCGACCTACGGGCAGACTTTAGGGTCATGTATCTCCAAGCTGCTCCGATAACTATGCGGGTCTTAATCAGTAAGCATGGCGCTGTAATTAGAAGGCATGACCGCGTCGATTCATGGTTTGAAAACGTCCACCTGAAGCTCTTCCGTAGCCAGGACAATGCCGAAACCATTCGCATGGGCTATGCGCGTGAGGCCAATGTCCTGGTCATCCAGGAGCCGGCGTAAACTGGTACCACGAGTTTGGGTATTGCACTTGACAAAAAATCGGAACCATGCTAGAATGTAGTTGCGTTGAACTGACGAGGCCGGACTGGGAAACCGGCGGAGGCGATGCGCAACAACTAAGAGAGAAAGTTGATAAGCAGCGTGAACTCCTGTGTTTTGACCGGGAGCCGATGAATGCCTTGTGTCGCCCAGACACATCCGCTGCTTATCGGCTACATCGACTACCGGTCAGAGTACAGGAGTTTTGTTTTGCCCACTACACGCCCTGATAAACTGGACCATATCACCGAAGACTTGTGTGGCTTTACAGCTGCTACTCAGAACATCAGACTGTACAGCTTATCAGATCAATCTTCCATTCTCATTGATTCCTTTGAGCTTGCGCCGGTGATAGCCTACCTGCAAGCCGCGCTCGCCGCGTCCCAAACGTCCGACCAGTAACACGGTCGGACGTTTTGTTTTACCGGTTGAAGGGACTATATTATGGCTGATTACCCAACTGAAGTCGCACTTGAAACCATCCGCACCTGGCCCGGCCGCGACATTGCCGGCCTGATGGCATACATCTACGACATTTGGACATATGCCGGGTATGGCCGGTATTGGGTCCAAACAGGCCCAGTCTATGCCATCGCCACCGGCGGCTGGAGCGGCAACGAGGAAATCATCGCCGCCATGCAAGACAATAAGTTGTTCTGGATGCTTTACTGGACGCAATCTCGGCGCGGCGGAAAGTACATCTTTGGCGCACCAGTGCCGGCCAATCAGTCTCAAAGATAAGTCGTTTTTGCACGTTAGCGGCATCACTCGCGCCCTGAGAAGCGCGTGCCATGACCAACGGGTGACCGCCCGAAGGTGACACATAATCCCGCCGCCCCGCCTCGCCTCCAAGCGGTTCACAGCCGGAGATTCCGACGCCGGTCAGCGTAAACCACGTCCTGTTGCGACCCTCAACGGGGACAACTCGGACGTACCTGCATAGAAAAACTGTAAGACACTCCCCGGCCAGAGGCGTAAGCCTGGGGTCTTGATGGGTGGTCGGTATCTCAAACCCGATCTCCGAAAAACATGGCGAGCAGGCGGACAAACAGCCCATCCCGGTCCAATACCCGGCAACCAGGAAACCTCAACCGACGTGCAGACCGCGTCGTCCTTGTTGATACTCCCTCTCTCACGAGGGGGAGCATCTGCCCTGTTTCCTTTCCTCAATGCTCCCGCATCCGCCGGCATCACCTGCTTCCGTTACGCGGCTTTCCCTGTTATGCTCGCTTTTCCAATTGCGGTGAAGGTGATTGGCTTGGCAGGCCAACTGTGAATTGCACTGACTCCAATCTCTCCCTGGTAATTGGTAAAATCTCTCTTTGCAAACGCGCAATACATATTTGCATCGTAAAGCGTTTCGTGGTATAATCTCCGCATGAAAACACCTACCACTTTCACTCTCTCTCCCGAAGCCAAGCGTTTGATTCGCGCACTGGCTACCGCAAAAGGCATCAGCATGTCCGCCGTCGTTGAACTAGCCGTGCGTGAGTATGCCAAGCGCGAATTGCATCCTGACACCACGGAGGTCTCAAAATGACATTAGCTTTTCATCCCGCTTCGCATATCTTTCCGCTGTTAGAGGGCCCAGAGTTTGCAGCGCTTGTCTCCGACATTGCCGTCCACGGCCAGCTTGAACCGATCCTCTTGTATGACGGCATGATCTTGGACGGGCGCAATCGCTATCGGGCTTGTCTGGAATTGGGCATCAAGCCCGTCACCAACGAGTACACCGGCGACGATCCGCAAGCCCTGGTCGTCTCCCTTAACCTATACCGGCGGCACCTCAGCCGCTCTCAACGTGACGACGTGATCCGTCACTTGCGAACGCAAGGTATGACGTTGCAGAAGATTGCCGACGTGGTGGGCGTCAGTTATGGAACAGCGCACGGCATCGCTCAGGATATTGAACTTATCAATTCTGATAAGTTGCCCGGCGCCGATGGTAAAGCCCGCCCCGCCCACTACGCACCGCGGCGAGCGCCCGCAATAAACGAAGGTAATTCCGATGAATACGAGTTCGACTTTGAAGCCAATAGAAAATTCGCCGCTGACGCCGCTGCCACAGACGCGTACCGTTTGATCGTCGGTGACTTTGCGGAGGTTTCCCAAAACTTTAGCCCCGGCGAGGTGGACGTGATCATTACCGACCCGCCCTATTCGCAAGAGTATATCCCATTGTATGGGATGTTAGCCGAACAGGCTGCCCGGATTCTGCGGCCCGGAGGCTCATTGATCGTGATGACTGGTCAAAGTTACCTGCCCGAAATCCTCAATATCATGACGCCATATTTACGCTACCACTGGACGGCAGCCTATCTGACACCAGGTGCCCAAGCCGTGCAACTCTGGCAGCGCAATGTCAACACCTTCTGGAAACCGCTGCTGTGGTTCGTCAACGGCGAGTATACCGGTGCCTGGATTGGCGATGTTGCCCGTAGTGCCGTCAATGATAACGACAAGCGCTTTCACGAGTGGGGGCAGTCCGTTAGCGGCATGAGCGATATTGTCAACCGTTTCAGTACGCCGCTCGATGTAGTTCTTGACCCGTTTTGTGGGGCGGGCACAACCGGAGTTGCTGCGCTCCTTAGTGGCCGCCGATTCATAGGAGTTGACCTTGACCATGCAGCCATTACCACAGCCGAACAGCGCTGCCAAACAGCCTATCAGCAAAGCCGTGCGCGCTGAGCGCACAGGGTGGCGCGACCTGGGATTGAGTGAGCGGCATCGCCGGTGGGGCTGGGATTGCCCTGCTGTAGACTTGGATTTTCTTTTCCTGGAGTATGACCGGGGCAAAGCTGTCGCTCTGGTCGAGTACAAACACGAGAAGGCCAAGACGCAATACAGCAGCCACCCGACCTATCAGGCGATGATTGATCTTGGTGATCGCGCGCAAGTACCCGTATTTGGTGTCCGTTACAAAGATGACTTTTTAAGTTGGCGAGTAGTAGCGTTGAATGATTGCGCCAGGCAATGGTTGCCGGAACGGGTGACTTTTACTGAGCGAGAATGGGTGACGTTCCTATACCATATCCGAGGCTATGAGTTACCAGATAAAATAGGCAACGCGCTTGATGTAGAACTTTGACGCAATTTCTATATTAGCTGCTGGTAAGCGTGGAGGACTGAATGATCGTGAATTGCACGGTGGCCCTGTCATGCGAGTATGTGCCTGATACGCAAACCACGGAGAGTATATCAGCGGGTATCCTGGATGTACTGCGCGCACATGGCATGACGATCTGGTTAGAACCTACTGACCGAGCATTGATTCGCTGGGAGGTAATTCCCAGGGATAGCATCGTAAAATACGACTATGCCGGTCTATAAATTGGGCAAAACCCGCTATTGACAAACGGGCTAAACTGTGATAATATGCGTTCGTAAGCAATTGGGACTCTCCCGACTTTTGATAGGTGCCAATGAACGCAAATTCTCAGGTAGTCATCTACGCAGACGGCGCATGTGCCCCGTGCAATCCCGGCGGATATGCTACCTATGGCTGGGTCGCTCAGGTTGACGGTCGGATAATCGAGCGCGGCATGGGCTGTGTCGCTAAGGGAAGCGGGGCCACAAACAACGTCGCGGAATTTGCCGCGGTGATCGCCGCGTTGACCTGGGCCGAAATGCAGGGATTGCGGGAGATCCTGTTATATACAGATTCGCAGTTAGTAATCAATCTGTGTTCCGGGGAGTGGAAGTGCCGGAAACCACATTTGCAACCGTTACGGAATGAAGCCCAGGCGCTCCTGAAAAGCGTGCGCGGTAAGATTAAGTGGGTCTCGCGCGAAGAGAATTCTGCAGCCGATGCGTTGAGCAAACAGGCATATAAAAAGGCGTTGGCTGATCCGACCTGGACGACAGATAGGGCTGTGCCGGCTGACGTTCAGCCATGTGCCGTGGTTCCTAGTGCGAGTATTCCCGACCCTGACTCGCCAGACATCTCATGTCCGCGCTGCCACATACAATTCAGGTTACTCGCGGCGACATGGAAGGGTTTGCTCCCGCAAACAGATTGTTCGTTTTGTCCTTATTGTGGCGGGCAGATGAGCGATTTAGATTAGACGGCGTTGTATGCAAAACGTTGTTGAATCCGTGCACGTTTTGCACACATGCCAATCGGTCAACGAAAGGAACTGCTATCATGATTCAGACAATCACCGAACTCAAAGCCTGGTTTAGGAACAGCAAGTCTCATAACCCGGAGTTTTTCGTCAGTGCTAAGCTCCGGCGAGCGTGGATATTGGAGCACGAAACCTTTGTTATGCGGGGACGCATCTGGAATCTGGAGTTCACGAATTTCGGCGGCGGCATTTGGTTAGCACAACTGGTCGAGCCATCGAAGCCGACAGAGCCAGTCGAAATGAAATACGGTTGGCAACCAATTGCCACTGCGCCGAAAGACGGCACGGGAGTCTTGCTGTGTCGGGCCTATGATGCCGATGGCAAACCGATCAACTGGGAACGCGACCCGGAACTGGCTGGTGTTCACGTTCAAGTTGCCATGTGGTGGGAGACCAAATGGGTTGTCTTTTGCAGCCTGCCCACGGATCCGCTCTTGCACTTTGAACCTACCCATTGGCAACCAGTACCGCCACCGCCCAACCTGGAGAAAGCATGAGCGTAAGAACTGAGGCAGATGATCAACTGGATATTGCCATTGCGGCAGTACATCGGGCATTTAGGGCGTTAGGGATCATGACGGACCCAGGGACACCTGGCTATGACGACTACGCTCCAGCATTTATCATGTGCATGATCGAGGCTGAGGCGAATCTCAAAATCTTGGCTCGTAAAATGCGGCTCTAACTTGTGAGAGTCTGCGCGACTTTATTCCGATGAAGATCAGAACAGCTTGACCTGGAGGAACCATGAAACAAGGACCGGGGAACCAACCCCTTGACATCCGCGCCGCACTTGATGAGTTAGCCGAGTTACTGGCGCAAACCAGCGCCGAAGCGACCAACTGGCGCACGCTGATGGGCCTGCTGGCGAAACGCTGCCTCGGCCCGTTGTCATCCGACGAGATTGTCGATCAAATCGCGGAATTGTACTACGTGCGCAATGGTATGCGTGTGCAGTGGCAAGCACAGGAATCGCAAGGAATAACACGTGGCTAGAATTAGCCAGAAACGCCAACGCGAGATATCCGTCGATCGAGATGCTATCCAACGGCTTTACGAAGCAGCCTGCTCGCAGTGGGGCCAGGCCGCGGTTGACGCCGACCATACCCGCATCTGGGACCTGCGCTGTATCTGGGGCATGAAACGCATCCTGCCGTTCGGCGCGCTGTTCAGCGACAATCTCAGCGAAGTGCTGTGGGTGGCCGAGGAGGTGTGCGGCATCGGGCGCCCGCCGTCAAGCGTCGGAGCCATCAGTTGAAGTAGGTTCATTCTCCGTCAATAGTTTGTCAGCCTGGACCATCAGTGCGATCATATCTTGCGTATTCAGCAACGGTTTGCCCCCCGCTCCCGTGATCTGCGTTTCCTGTGGCACCTTGCCGAAGGCAATCTCCATAAAACCCTGTTGTTTGCGAAAGTCCTGCGAGGATGCCCAAAGCCGCAAGATGAGTTCGGCATTCGTCGCTACATGCCCGCCGACAACCACAGGCTGACCGTCTTTGGTTTTGGCTGGCTCATGCGCAATTTCTTGCGAAAGTGCCCGCAAAGCATCGAAGGATTTTGGGCGGCCCTTTCGATTTATGCGCGGATCCCCTTTCTTGAACGGTTTTAGATTTTCTGCGGCTCTGGGATTATTCGGCATCTTTGTTTTGTCACAGTATACTAAGGGTCACAGAAACGAAAAGCTCGCTTCCTTCTACTTCACCATCGCTCCCCACATCAAAACATCGGTACTTGTTGACAAGTGCAGACGTTATGCAGCCGACTGCAACCCCGGCTTGTCGAGTATCTCAGTCCTCACGTTCCTGGCAATCGAGCGCATGAACAGCGGCGGAACCGAATTGCCGATCCGTGCCCATTGTTCGGAATATGAGCCAATCAGCGCAAATGCATCAGGAAATGATGCAATGATTTTAGCCTCTTCGATGGTTAGGGCGCGTGGTTCCAATGGATGCGCAATCGTTGCGAAACCACGCCCGGTTTGTGTTTTCGGCAATGTCGGCGCGCACTTGTCGGGATTTGGTTTGACACAATTATTATATCCTTTACCGATTACATCCTGAGCATTGCCGCCAATTGGTACACGCGACCAAGGCTGTGCATATTTATCATCAAATGCTGGTATAACTTCATATCCAGCGTGCATTTTACAAAGAGTAGCCGCCGGGCGGCTACCATCCATTATCGGATTGATCTTTTGGGAACGCGAACCATTCAGCGATGGCAAGACTTCTTTTAATGCAATTGGCCTGCTCTCCGCTTCCGGGTGACTTGGCGCAATCCTCAGATCATCCCGCACGCCAATAAAGATCAGCCGTTGCCGACTTTGCGGCACGTTGAAGTACATCGCATTCAGTAACCTGGCGCTGACCTGATATCCACTGGCCTTTAGTTCTCGCAGGATTTCGGCAAAGATCAATTTCATCACGCCTTTGATCATGCCTGAAACGTTTTCCATAATGAAAACTTTAGGCTGCAAACCTCGCAAAAGACGAACATATTCTCGAAATAGCTGATTGCGCGTGTCACTGAATTGGCGCTTGCCAGCAGTTGAGAAACCAGTGCAGGGTGGCGAACCATCCAGTACGTCAAGCTTTCCCGACCCGATCAGTCCGGCCAGTCTCAGGCATTCGTCAACCGACAGTTTGCAAATGTCACCGTGATAAACTGGCACATTCGGGAAGTTCAGCCGGAACGTTGCCACGGCATTGTCATCCCATTCGACGGCCAGCAGTTCCCGAAAGCCGGCCATGCTGTAACCCAGTGACGAACCACCCGCCCCGGCAAAAGTGCTGATTACCGTTGGCGCATTCGCTGCCCTGGGCGCAAGATGCTCTTGCCAGCACGCCTCAAGGAATGGCAGATAGTCAATTCTTTTTAGCGGCATGTTCATGTCCGCAAGTCGGGCACCGACAGACTGCAATCCCGTCTGCGACCGACTCGTCATACTCCGGGAATTCTACATCTTTGACCCACGCGTCGCCCAGTGCGCTCAGCTCTTCCGGCTGCCACAGCGACTCCAGGAAGTCGGCGTCGTAGGTGACGAGGACTTCGGGATCCCAGGCAAGTGATAATTCAGCTACGCGATTATCGGCCAGACTAAGTCTTTGCGCCCGCGGGTCGGTGGCGTTTGGGATGTCCTTTCTTACGATTACAATAGGTTGCTGGCCCGTAGTCTCAATAACCAGCGGTTCAATCTCTACTCCAAATACATCGGCCACTCGCTCCAGACGTGCGCTACCCGCGATCATCTCACCATCGGCTGCGGTTGTCATAGCTCCAATCCAGCCGTCAGCTCGAATCGACTTATCCAGTGCACTTAGGCCGCGTTGGGTGTGAAGGTTTGCGTTATGCTGGGCGACCCGGAAGTCTTTGATCTTTTTCAATTTTGCACCTTTAGACGCGCTATTCGACCTGAACTACATCAATGCCTCTCTAGTTCCTTGCAAAACGACTTAATCCATGATAACATGCCTTTATGAGTCTGTCAATAGCTGAGCAAAAAGCCGCCATCCAATTAGCCGCCTGTTGGAAAGCATTCCCGTACTTCGCGGACGCGCACTGTCAAATCTACGACGCCGCCCAACGCGACTGGCTCCCGTTCCGCCTTTGGCCGGCTCAGCGCCAGGTTGCCACAAGCCTGCCAGACGAAAAGCTACTGATCATTCTCAAAGCGCGCCAGCTTGGCATGACCTGGTTATGCCTGGCCTATGCGCTGTGGCTGATGATTTTCCGACCAGCCGCTACGATCTTGATCTTCAGCCGCGGCGACCGCGAAGCAATGTACCTGCTCGGCCAGGAACGCTTGCGCGGTATGTGGGATCGCCTGCCGCCGGAATTCAAAACTGGTCTGACGGTGACTTCTAATTCTGATCACATCTGGGGGCTGTCTAACGGTAGCATAGCTCGCGCCTTGCCGGCCACGGCCGGTGACTCATTCACGGTCTCTTACTGCTTGGTCGATGAGGCCGATGTGTGCCCCGACCTGAATAGCCTCTTGCGGCGTGCCAAGCCGACGGTGGACGGCGGAGGCCAACTGACATTGCTATCGCGTTCTAATAAGAGCGAACCCCAGAGCGAGTTCAAAAACATCTATCGGGCGGCCAAGCGCGACGAGAACACCTGGAAGCCGATCTTCTTGCCCTGGACGGCCCGTCCAGAACGGGATGCCGCCTGGTATGAAGAACAGCGCAAGGACATTCTGGCGCGCACCGGTGCGCTGGATGACTTGCACGAGCAATATCCGCTAACCGATTTGGATGCGTTAGCCCCTGCGGAGCTTGATAAGCGGATGGCCGCCACTTGGTTGGCGCAATGCAATGCCGAACACGCGGCCCTGGGGCTCCAGGGCGCACCGGCCATTCCAGGCTTGCGTGTGTATGTCAGGCCCACTCCCGGTCATCGCTACGTGATCGGTGTGGACCCCGCTGAGGGGAACCCCGGTAGCGATGCATCCGCCTTCCAAGTCATGGACGCCGACACCGGCGAACACGTCGCGGCGTATGGCGAGCGGGTTGAACCTAAGGTGTTGGCGAGTTATGTCGATATGGTCGGTCAGTGGTACTTTAGCGCGCCAACCTTGGTTGAAAGGAACAACCACGGAGGTACCGTCCTGCTGTGGCTGTCCGAACACTCTAAACTATCCTCCCTGAGTGGCATGGACGGTAAGCCTGGTTGGCTGACCACCAGCCTTTCCAAGACCATGATGTACAATACTGCTGCTGAGCAATTGCGCAATAGCGAGGTAGTCCTGCATGATTTTGCGACTATCACGGAACTGTCACTGGTGGAAGGGAACACACTTTCGGCACCACCCGGCTTGCACGATGATTTAGCCTTGGCGTTTGCCCTCTGCTGCATTGCCCGTTCGCAGGCTGCCTGGAGCTTCGATGCCATTGGCGGAGTCGGCAAACGGGCGTCTAGTCGCTGGAAGCCACCGAGTTGACGTCTGTCTATTGCATTCTAACGCAAAGCATGGTATGCTTTGATCATGTGCATAAATAACCACTCTCCGAAGGCGTCCGGCGCCTCATAATTGTGCCACGGGAGGCGCAATGGCTAAGAAATTCGACCTATGGGCGGCTCTAGGAATTACTGGTGTCGAGGAATATCAGGGGATTCTTTCGGACAGATACGCCGAAACTCTCCGGGGGCAAGCTGGCATCCTAAAAATGGCGCGGGTCCTGCGCCGCGAGCCTGGCGCCTTCGCCACATGGTCAGCCGTGGGCCTGGCTGCCTCGACTGCTCGGTGGAGCGTGGTTCCCGCGGCCGACTCCAAAGCCGACCAAGCCTGCGCCGACTTCATCCAGTCCTGCATTGACGACATGAGCACGTCACATGCTGGCACCATCCGGTTTGCCCTATCATCGCGGGCGTTTGGGTTCGCCGACGAAGTCATCTGGTGGAAACGGCGCATGGGCCAGAATCCCAGGAAAAAGGATTTATCGGCCAGCAAATGGAATGATGAGTTGGTCGGCATTCGTAAACTGCTACCGATTCGCCAGGAGACCATCGCTAAGTGGGTCAACGACGAGCATGGCGCTAAGCAGGGCCTGGTGCAACAGGACCCGACGACTGGCAAGAATCTGCCGGAGATCCCCATCGAACGCCTGATCCACTATGTCGGCGGGGACGAGCGCGGCTCCTGGGAGGGTCTGGGCTGGCTGGAACCAGCCTACTGGCTGGCATACCTGATCGAGCAACTGGAGCAAATCGGTGGCGCAACTGCCCAACG
>Ga0180008_1000617_pt1 | contig 27716 bp, 28 predicted proteins | sample MM_PW_MetaG_FD_121121 | JGI IMG/M metagenome (GOLD analysis project Ga0180008, IMG submission 121121) | Groundwater microbial communities from the Aspo Hard Rock Laboratory (HRL) deep subsurface site, Sweden - MM_PW_MetaG | ecosystem: Environmental > Aquatic > Deep subsurface > Groundwater... | reverse complement strand
TACGCTGTGTCTCGGTCAGCGGGGACGAAGCGGCTCATCAGGGCGGGCTCTCGGTTGCAGGGCCTCGATTGTCGCGGATACCGCCATCAAGCGAAAGGTTCAGAAAGTCCGACAGGCTCCTAGTGGTGTGGCTGTTAGCGGCTGCTGTATGTTTTTTGATCAGTCGATAATTTGCTGCATAAACAACAGCTTGGCTGGGTTGTACAGGCGAATTTCAGGGCGCGGCGCTAAAGTTGTCCACGACTACTGTGGGTAGAGTTGTTTATAACTATGGTATGCCTGCTTGTAAGCCTTGTTGTGCGTGGCTTTGCGCGAGTTGTATGTTTTTTGATCAGCGTGCGGATTATCGTCTAAAGCACAAATTAGTCTGGTTATTCAGGTTGTGATGGGGTAGCGCTGAAGTTGTCCACGGCTACTGTGGGTAGAGCTGTTGATAACTCTGGTATGTCTGTCTGTAGGCCATGTAAGGCGAGGCTTTACGAAGGTTGTTTGTTTTTTGATCAGTCTGTTGTGGTGTTGAAAAGCGTCATTTTAAGCCTGCTGCGTCAAGCAATAATCGCGTTATTTGCAGGCTTTTCCACACGCTTAAGGGGTGCTGTGGATAACTTATCCCAAGTTACTGTGGAGCGATCTGTGGATAAGCTGCGCACGCTTGCGTCCAGGCCACAGCGGGCGGGCGCTGGACGCTGTAGGTTGTTTTTTGTACAGCTTGGGTGTGGTGGTATTAGCCGCGCAGGGCTGATGCGTCGCCGCTTATCAGGCGGCGCTTAGTTTTCCAGGGCGCTGATCCGGGTCGAGCGCCCCAGTACCTGCAGGGCGCGGTCCGGGTAATCAGTGATTAGGGCGCGTGCGCCTTGGTCGAGCAGGCGGCGCATATCCGGCTGTTCGTTGATGGTCCACAGCTGCACGTTCAGCCCGCGCTGTGCGGCGGTCCGTAACAGGCTGGTGCTGGCCACAACAAGGTCGCCATGGGCCTCAGGAATTTGCAGTGCCTGGTAGGAGGGTGACAGCAAGCGGCCCAGGCCCAGCCAGTTGAGCGCCACCAGTAAGCGCACTGAACCAGGGCCGGCGGAGGTGGCAACGCCGGGGCAGTGTTCGCGGAACAACTGCAGGCTGCGGTCATAAAAACTGCCGACGATGACCTGATCACGTTGCTTGTGCGCCTCAAGGGCCTCACACAGCTGCGCTTCCATACCGACGTCCGGCACCTTGATCTCAATCACTTTGGGCGTACCCGGAAGGCTGTCGAGCACTTCGGTAAAGCTTGGGATGCGGATGCCTTGGCCGCGATAGGGGTAGCTCTGGCCACCATCGGCGCTCCAGTTGTAGCCAGCGTCCAGCGCTTGTAACTGCTCCAGGCTGAGCGCGGCAACCGGGCCTTCGCCGTCGGTGGTGCGCTCTAGGGTGTGGTCATGAATCACCACCAGCTCGCCGTCACTGGACAGGTGCAGGTCCATCTCCAGCATGTCCACGCCCAGGGCGCTGGCACGCTGGAAGGCAAACAGGCTGTTCTCCGGCCACAGACCTTTGCCGCCACGGTGAGCGATGACCAGCGGTTGCTCGGCAAAGCGACTGAGTACTGCCATCGATTGGGCCGGCTTGCTGGTCAGGGCCAGTACACCGAGGGCGACGGCCAGCAGCAGGAGCGGGGCAACTAGAAAGCGAGCGACGCGCAGCATGAGGAGAGTCCGTAGCAATCGAATAAGGGATTGTGGATACGCCTCGACTATGACAAAGACACGGCGCCTGAGCGAGAGGCGAAATACGCCAGCCTAGCGACCTTTGCGGTCAGGGCCGGCTGGCGAGGAGTGGGTGGGCGCCAGCAGCACCCACCCAGTCAATCTGATTAGCCGGCCAACAACCATGCGCCGGTCAGTGCCGATGCCGCGCCAAGCACTCGCACTATAGGCGCAGCCGCGTGTGGTAACAGGCGCACCAGGGCGTAGCCGCTGGCATGCAGGGCAGCGGTGGCGACGACAAAACCTGCGGCATAGCCCCATGGGCTGGCCAGTGCGGGCAGCTCAAGGCCGTGGGCGACACCGTGGGTCAGGGCAAATACGGCGGTCAGGGCGATGGCGACCAGCATCGGTAGGCGGATGGCCACGGCCACCAGCAGGCCGAAAGCCAATACGGAGGCAGCGATACCGGTTTCCATCAGCGGAATCTGCAGGCCGTTAAAACCGAGCAGACCGCCGATCAGCATGCTGCCAACAAAAGTCAGCGGTAACGCCCAGCGCGCCGCGCCGGATTGCTGCGCGGCCCACAGGCCTACGGCGAGCATCGCCAGCAGGTGGTCGAGGCCGAATACCGGGTGGGCTAGACCGGCCGTGAGCCCTGAGTGGTCGTGGCCGGCATGGGCGAACGCCACTGCTGGGCTGAGAAACAGGGCAATGGCGAACATGGTTTTGCGCAGGTTCATGGGGTGTCTCCTTGACTGAGTGTTGGGCGTAATCAGGCTGCGGTGAGCATGCCGTGTCGTTCTATAAAGGCGATGATCTGATCGAGTCCCTGGCCGATTTTCTGGTTGCTGAACACGAACGGCTTGTCGCCGCGCATCTTCAGGGTGTCGCGCTCCATGACCTCCAGCGAGGCTCCGACCAGTGGGGCCAGGTCGATTTTGTTGATCACCAGCAGGTCGGACTTGCAGATGCCGGGGCCGCCCTTGCGCGGCAGCTTGTCGCCGGCGGATACGTCGATCACATAGATGGTCAGGTCCGACAGTTCCGGGCTGAAGGTGGCCGAGAGGTTGTCGCCGCCGGATTCGACGATGATCAGGTCAAGGCCTGGGAAACGCCGATTGAGTTGATCGACCGCTTCCAGGTTGATCGAGGCGTCCTCGCGAATCGCCGTGTGCGGGCAGCCGCCGGTTTCCACGCCGATGATCCGTTCTGGGGCCAGGGCTTCGTTGCGCACCAGAAACTGCGCGTCTTCCTGGGTGTAGATATCGTTGGTCACCACCGCCAGGTTGTAACGCTCGCGCAGGGCCAGGCAGAGGGCCAGGGTCAGGGCCGTCTTGCCGGAGCCGACCGGGCCACCGATGCCGATACGCAGGGGTTGGCTGTTCATCTTTAAGGCTTCCTTATCATCAAGAGCGGAATAAACGGCTGTATTGGCGCTCGTGCGCCATGCTCGCCAGGGCCAGGCCGAACGCGGCGCTGCCCCAGTGTTGTGGTTCTAACTCGCTGGCTTGGCGCTGCGCCTGATCGAGCAGCGGCAGCAGTTGTGAGGTCAGGCGCTGAGCGGCTTGCTGGCCCAGCGGCAGGGTTTTCATCAGCACCGCCAGTTGGTTTTCCAACCAGCCCCACAACCAGGCGGCGAGGGCATCCTCAGGACTGATCTGCCAGGCGCGGGCGGCCAGGGCCCAGCCCACGGCCAGGCCCGGTTCGTCCAAATCACTGAATAGCTGCTGCGCCGGCTCGTCGAGTTCCGGCAGGCCGCTCAGCAGTTGTTGTAGGGAGTAGCCCATCTGCCGGCTTTCAAGGCGCAGTTCGCGGGTTTCGCGGCTGACGCGTTGTTGTTCGGCCAGGTTGCGCAGCTGCGCCCAGTCTTCGCTGGCGGCGGCTTGGCAATGGGCGAGCAGCAACGGCGCCTCAAAGCGCGCGAGATTCAGCAGCAGCTGATCAGCGATCCAGCGCTGGGCGCTTTCCGAGTCACTGACTAAGCCCTGTTCGACCGCCATTTCCAGGCCTTGGGAATAGCTATACCCACCAATCGGCAACTGCGGGCTGGCGAGCCGGAGTAATTGCCAGGCTGGATTCACTTGCGCGCACCGAACTGATGCAAGCGCGGTGCATAGCTGAATTCGGCATCGCCGGCATGCGAGTGGTGATGACCGCCGCCGTAGGCACCCTGCTCGGGTTGGTAGGGTGCCTCGACGTTTGCCACTGTGGCGCCAAGCTGTTCGAGCATGGCCTTGAGCACGTAGTCGTCCGGCAGGCGCAGCCAGCCATCACCGAGTTGCAGGGCGACGTGGCGGTTGCCCAGGTGATAGGCGGCGCGCATCAGTTCGAAAGGGTTGGCGCAGGTCACGTGCAGCAACGGCTCGGCCCGGGCAATGACGCGCACGATGCGGCCATCTTCGGCCTGTAGGCATTCGCCGTCATGCAGCGCGGGTTGACCGCGTTCGAGGAACAGACCGACGTCTTCACCGGTGCGGCTAAAGCAGCGCAGGCGGCTTTTGCTGCGGGCCTCGAAGCTCAGTTCGAGTTCGGCGTCCCAGCGCGGCTGGGCGGCAATACGGCGGTGGATCACCAACATGGGGCAGCTTCCGGCAGGTCAATACCGGTAACAGAGCAAGGGGCTTGCCAATACGTATTGAGCCCAGGCGCAACGAGGCTTTGCGGGCACTGCGTGCCAGTTTACCGTGCACTGCCTGGGGCTGCTTTGGTGCGCTGCGGGTGCGGGTGAGTCGTTTTGGTGCGTGTTAGCGGGTCGACTGGCCCAGCCCTTGCCAGTGTTTGGCGCCGATAAAGATAAAGCGCAGCTGCTCGATCATCTTGACCTCGGGCGAGGCGTGCGTCGGCAGGGGCGCTGCGGGTGGGTCGATCAGCTCGGGCAGGGTGGCGAACACGGTTTTCACCACCAGGTCGGCGATTACATTCTGCGCGGGGGCATCGAGGTGCTGCAGTTTCGGCATGGCGGCTAGATCTGCCACCAAGTCGGCTGTAATGCGTTCGCGCAGTGCGCCAACGGCCTGGCGGACTAGTAGCGAGCCACCGTACTGCTCGCGGGCGAGAAACAGGAACTGCGAACGGTTGGCCGCCACCGCGTCGAGGAAGATGCGCACCGAGGCGTCGATTACGCCGCCCACTTCGAATTCGTGGTGGCGGACCTGGCGGATGGTTTCGCGAAAGGTTTCGCCCACTTCGGCCACGAGCGCCAAGCCCAGAGCGTCCATGTCCTCGAAGTGCCGGTAGAAGCCGGTCGGCACGATGCCGGCGCAGCGCGCCACCTCGCGCAGGCTCAGGCTGCCAAAGCCGCGGCCGCTGTCCATCAGGCTCCGCGCTGCGTCCATCAGGGCGTGGCGGGTTTGCAGTTTTTGTTCGGCGCGCGGTTGGAGTGGTTTCAAGCTGCCTGGCTCTGCATGGCGAAATCAGCGCAGCACTCTAGGGGCTGTTGCCGTTTCAGTGCAAGCCGCGTTGCTGCACAAAATTGCGCCAGGCGGGGTATAGCTGCGATCAAACGCTAACCGGTGCTGATGAATAGCCATTGGTTGCGTCGAGTCGCCGGTGTGTTGTGCTTGTTGAGTGCACAAGTGTTGACTGAATAAAGAGGCTCTGCCAGCCTAGTGCGCAATTGTTCACTGGAGTATTGGCATGGCCCTTCTTCCTTTTGCCTGGGTTCGTGGGCTCGCCAGCCTGCTGTATCCGCTGCTCCTGTTGGTTGCGCGCGGCTGGTTGCGTGAGAGCGATATCGACGCCGGGCTGGCGCTGCTGCACCCGGCGCTGCGACTGAATCGGGTATTTGCACGCGTTACTCAACGCCAATGGGTGGCCGACGACATGCTCGAACTGACCCTGCGCGCCAATGGCAACTGGCGCGGCGCGCAGCCGGGGCAGCATCTGCAGCTTTATCTTGAACGTGACGGCGTACGCCTGAGCCGCAGTTACAGCCTGACGGCGGTGCATGCGGACGGCAGCGTGCAGGTCGCCATCAAGCATCAGGCCGGTGGTCGGGTATCGCCCTTTCTACTTGAGCGTTTGGCGGTGGGCGATGTGCTGGAGCTGGGGCAGGCTTATGGCGAACTGAGCTGGCCCGCGGCGCAACAGGGTGTGCTGCTGCTGGCCGCCGGCAGTGGCATCACACCGCTGCTGGGTCTGTTGCGCACCGCTCTGGCGCAAGGCTTCAGTGCACCAATCACCTTGCTGCATTACGTGCGTGAGCAGGGCCAGCGCGGTTTTGTTGCCGAGTTGCAGGCCTTGCAGGCGCAACACAGCAATCTGCAGGTGCGCTGGTCGCTAACGGCAGCCGGTGCTGGCGTGGGCGACTTGGCAGGACGATTCACCTCAGCGCATCTGGCCGCCGTAACGGAGCTGGAGCAACGCCGTGTACTGGCCTGTGGCCCGGCGGGGTTTGTTGCCCAGGTGCAGCAGTGGTGGCAGGCCGCCGGGTTACCCGGTGCGCTGCAGGTCGAAGCCTTCACGCCGCCCGCGCTTAGCCGCGACATCAGTGAGCGCCAGGTGCGCCTGGGTTTTGCCCGCAGCCACCAGCAGGCGCTTGCCAATAACCAGCGCAGTTTGCTGGAACACGCGGAGGCGCAGGGGTTGAAGCCGGCGTATGGCTGTCGTCAGGGCATCTGCGCAAGCTGCACCTGCACCTTGGTCAGTGGCACGGTGCGCGATTTGCGCAGTGACGCGTTATTCAGTGAGCCGGGACAACCCATTCGCCTGTGCGTCAGCGCAGCGCATAGCGATGTTGAAATTGATCTTTAAAGGAGAGGCCCATGCGTGGTGATCGCGAACTTTCTGCGGATGAAATGAATGCGTTCGGCCAGGAGCTGGACGCCCTGCGTCAGCGCACTCTGGCCGATCTGGGCGAGGTGGATGCGCGCTATATCCGCCGTATTCGCGCGGCGGTGCGCTTCTGTTGTTGGAGTGGGCGCGGCCTGTTGATGTTCGGCTGGTTTCCGCCGACTTGGCTGCTCGGCACCTTGCTACTGGGCCTGGGCAAGATTCTGGAGAATATGGAGCTGGGGCATAACGTGATGCACGGTCAGTACGACTGGATGAATGATCCTGAACTGGCCGGGCGCAGTTATGAGTGGGATATCGCCGGCCCCAGTGATTTTTGGCGGCACACCCACAACCATGTGCACCACACCTGGACCAATGTGTTGGGCATGGATGATGACGTGGGCTATGGCGTGGTGCGGCTGTTTCCCGAGCAGCGCTGGAAGCCGTTCTACCGCTGGCAGCCGCTGTGGGTGACGATTCAGGCCGTGCTGTTTCAGTACTCGGTGGCGATCCAGCATTTGCGCTTGGACAAGGTCTATAGAGGCAAGCTGAGCAAGGAGGAGGTGCGCCCGCTGATCAAGCAGTTCAACGCCAAGGTATTGCGGCAGTGGGGCAAGGATTACCTGTTCTTCCCGCTGCTGGCGCTGCTGCTCGGGGCCAATGCCCTGGCGGTATTGGCCGGTAACGTTGTGGCCAACCTGATCCGCAATTTGTGGACCTTTACGGTGATCTTCTGCGGGCATTTCACCGAGCAGGCGGCGGTATTCAGCAAGGAGTCGGTAGTCGGCGAGAGCCGTGGCCACTGGTACCTGCGCCAATTACGCGGCTCCAGCAACCTCAACGGTGGGCCGCTGTTTCATATCCTCACCGGTAACCTCAGCCACCAGATCGAGCACCACCTGTTCCCCGACTTGCCGGCGCGGCGCTATGCGGCGTTGGCCGTGGAGGTCCGCGAGATTGCCGAGCGTTATGGCCAGGTCTACAACAACGGCAGCTTGTGGCGGCAGTTCGCCACGGTGCTCAAGCGGATCTGGGTGTACCGCTGTCCGCCAGCTGAGGCCCTGTCTGCGCAGGTTTAAACCGTGACCACAGTGCTGTGAAATTGAGCGGTTGTTACCGCTCAGTTTCCACGCGCTGGCTATTTGTAGCCTGGTTAGTGGATGCTCAAGGCTTCAATTACCGGGAAGGTTAGCCATGACGTCATCATCCGCTCCCCGTTACCCGCTGGTGTTGGTGCCAGGTTTGCTTGGTTTTGTCAGCCTGCTCGGCTATCCCTATTGGTACGGCATCGTCTCGGCGTTGCACCGGCTTGGCGCGCAGGTGTTCCCGGTGCTGGTGTCTTCGGTGCATTCCACCGAGGTGCGCGGTGAGCAACTGCTGCTGCGCATTGCCGATGTCTTGCAGCAGACCGGCGCTGAAAAGGTCCACCTGATCGGCCACAGCCAGGGGGCGCTGACGGCGCGCTATGCCGCCGCGGTGAAGCCTGAGTGGGTGGCTTCTGTCACCTCGGTAGCCGGGCCCAACCATGGCTCGGAATTGGCGGACTTTCTTACGCGCAAAGCGCCACATGGCAGCCTGCGTGAGCGTGTGTTGAGTGCCGTGTTACGTGGTGTGGCGCGTTGCATGGCCTGGCTGGAGCGCGGCTATAAGGGCGAGCCGCTGCCGATAGATGTCAGCGCCGCGCAGCAGTCGTTAACTCAGGAAGGCGTGGCCGCTTTCAACGTGCAGTACCCGCAAGGCCTGCCTGACACCTGGGGCGGTGATGGTGCAGCCGAGGTCAATGGCGTGCGCTACTACTCCTGGTCCGGCACGTTGCAGCCAGGCATCACCAATAAAGCTGGCAACCGTTTCGATGGGCCGAACATTGCCTGCCGGCTTTTTGCCAAAACCTTTCAGCGTGAGGTGGGGCAGTGCGATGGCATGGTCGGGCGCTACAGCTCGCACCTGGGCACGGTGATCGGTGATCAGTACCCGCTGGATCACTTCGACATCATCAATCAAACCTTTGGCCTGGTCGGCAAAGGTGCTGAGCCGGTCAAATTGTTTGTTGAGCATGCACAGCGCTTGCAGGCCGCAGGCCTCTAATGTCTCTGTATATCTGTAGGGTTAAACGCCCGCCCGTAGGATGGGTTGAGCTTGCGATACCCATGCAGCCGGTCTGCTGCAGCGGCTGATTGATGGGCAGCGCTGCGCTCAACCTGCGCGGCCCGCAGCTTCCAACAACGGCTTATGCAGGCAGATCAACCCAGATGCCCTGATCATCCTCGCGGATAGCAAGCTCTTGCAGCGATTGCCCGGCGCAGGGGCCGGCGACGCATTCGCCGGATTCGATCAGAAATAGCGCGCCATGGGTCGCGCACTGAATCAGGCTGGCGCTGGCGTCGAGAAACTGGTCGGGCAGCCATTCCAGGGAGATGCCACGGTGCGGGCAGCGATTGCGATAGGCATACAGTTGACCGTCCTTACGCACGGCAAGCAGCTTCTCTCCCGCTATCTCAAAGCCCCGGCTCTGGCCTTCAGCCAACTCATCCGGTGCACATAAACGCAACATAAGAACCTCCCCGACAGGCCGGCATTATGCCGCCCTGGCGAGGAAGTGAAAGAGCAGGGCGCATCCGTGCGCCAAATGGAACGCTTTATCGCGGCGGGTTAATCGCGCACTAGAGGTGTTACGGCTCAGATTTCCCAGACCAGATTGACCGCGGCGTGGCGGCCCGGCTGGGTGTGGCGGCCCAGGCTGGCGCTGTTTTCGGTGAGGCTGCGGACATCGCCCCACTGCCAGTATTGCTTGTCGCCCAGGTTGTACAGGCCGGCATTGACCGAGAACTGCTCAGTCGCCTGCCAATAACCTGTCAGGTCGAGCAGGCCGTAACCCGCCGGCTCGAACTGATTGGCGATCTGGGTTTCATCGACACGCTCCTTGGCCGCGACCAGCGTCCAGGCTAGCTCGCCGCCGAAGCGCCCGCTTGGTGCGTCATAGCCGAGACCGAACACCGCTTTCAATGGGTCGATGCTGTTGAGCGGCTGGCCGCTGGCTTCGTCCTTGCCGCGCGCATACGCAATCGAGCCGCGCAGACGGCTGCCGTCTGGCAGGCCAACGCTGTTAAGGAACAACTCGCCCTTGGCTTCAGCGCCGCGGATGGTGACGCGGTCCAGGTTCTGGTACTGGAAGGTCATGCGGCCGTTGCCGGTCGGGTCATTGGCCAGGGTGACTTGCTCGATAAAGTCGTCGTAGCGGTTGTAGAACAGCGCCAGGCCAAAGCTGCCGGCGTTGTATTTACCGCGTAGGCCGAGCTCGTAGCTGTCGCTGGTTTCGGCCTTGAGATCGGGGTTGGCGATGGTCTGGTAGCCGCGGGCAAAGTTGATGAACTCACCGAAGATATCCACCGCATTGGGCGCGCGGAAGCCAGCGGCGTACTGGCCGTAAACGCTGTGGGCGTCATCGAGTTGGTAGGTCACGCCAAACTTCGGCGAGAGGGCGTCGTCTTTGTAATCAGCGGGATTGCTGTTGACTGGCTTGCTGTTGAGGTATTCCTGAGTCACGTCAGGCTGCATTTCGTAGTGGTCGTAGCGCAAACCCGGCAACAGGGTCCAGCGGCCGATCTCGATATTGTCCTGGGCAAACAGTGCGTATTCGGTGGACGTCGGGTCGGGGAAGTCGCTCAGGGGAAAGGTTTCATCGCCTGGAATGGCAGGCACCGGCAAACCATTGCTGGCGAAGACTTCACGGCCGCGGCGCAGGTCGTTGCTTTCCAGGCGTTTGACGTCGAAGCCGTAGATCAGCTGGTGCTTGGCGATGCCGGTTTCGAACAGCTTGTCGAACTTGGCATTGAAGGCCCACAGCTTCTCCTCATAAGTGGAGTCGCGGCTGCGCTCGCGCAAGCGGCCGCCGCTGAAACGGGTTTGCTCGGTGCGCTGGCGAATCTGGCTGTCCTGATAACTCAGCTGCCATTCGGCGCGGTCGGCGATGACGCTGCCAATCTCGAACTGGTGTTGCAGGCTGACGCGCTGGCGGTTGGTTTCATCCGTGGCGTCGGAGGTACGCACGGTAGCGGTCGTGCTGTACTCGTTGAGCACGTTGGTGTTGGCGCTGTCTTCTAACGTCTCATAGGTCAGCTGCAGGCGGTCGCTGTCGTTGTAGCTCCAACCGAGCTTGGCCAGCAGGTTGTCCGCACGGTAGTCCTGCGGGTTGGCTTGCTCACGCGTCGCGCCGATGCCGCCACGCCCACCAAAGGTGTCCTGAGCCTGGCCGTCGCGACGGCCGAGGTGCAGCAGGCCATCGAACTGACCTTTGCGGGCCGCTAGGGTTGTGCTGCGCATCCAGCTGTCATCAGCGCCGTTGTAGCCGGTCTTGAGGCGCGCGTAGACGTCGTCCCCTTCCTCCAGGTAGTCGCCGGCATCCTTGGTCAGGAAACTCACGGCACCGCCAATCGCGTCGCTGCCATACAGCGAACTTGCCGGGCCGCGGATGATTTCCACCTGCTTCACGGTGTCCGGGTCGACGTAATTGCGCCGCGCATCAAGGAAGGGGCCGAAGGTGAAGGCATCTGGGGTCGGCACACCGTCCACTTGGGTCAGCACGCGGTTACCGCCAATACCACGGATGGTGAAGCCCGCCAGGCCGAAGCGGCTGCCAGCACCGCTCACGGACACGCCAGGCTCATAGCGCACCAGATCCTGAATGTTCTTCACGTTCTTCTGATCGATATCGCGTTCGGTCTGCACCGACACGGTGCTCGGCACCTGATCGAGGGTCTGCTCGGTGCGGGTGGCTGTAACGGTCACCGTATCGAACTGGTTTGGCGCTTTCTCGGCGCCGAGGGCCAGTGATGGGCTGAGTAACAGCAGAGCAAGCCAGGGGCGGCGGGTGAATGGAGGACTTCTGTGCATGGGGGCTCCAGGATCGTACGGGTGGTTTCTCTGACCACCGGGTTGGCATCGGCGGCAAACCTAAACGACATTGACATGCGAATGCAAATAATTATCAAATAGATTTAATTCGATTTGACCGGGTAATCGCATGCTGCGTTTGTCGTTGTTTCTGCTGCTGTCGCTGGTGCTGCATGCCGCCGGCTGGCGGCTGCATGGCGATAAGCAACCACCTGTGTTGAGTGCGGCGAAAACCCGCGAAGCTCCCCAGGTATTACGTCTGGCTGCAGTGTTGCAACCGGCCGCGCTGGCGCCGGCCAAGCTGCCAGAGCAACCGCAACCGCAACGCCAGGTGGTAGTGCCTAGAAAGTCTCCGGCGCCTAAGCCTGTAGTGCAGGCGCCAGTGGCCAAGCCAAAGCCAGCTCTAGTGGCACAGCCAACTCAAAACCAGTCCGTGCAAGCGCAGCCAACCGAGACAACCAGTCAGTCGGCAGTGGTGGTTGCAGCGGCTCAAACCGCACCCGTCAAGCCTGTTGCTAAAAAGCCAGTCGCTGAAGTGCTTAGCCGCAAACCGAGTTTCAGCGAACCGCCCCGCCAGCCGAATTACCCGTCCCAGGCGCGGCGGCGTAATCAGCAGGGTGTAGTGCTGGTCGAGGTGCGTCTGGATGAGCGCGGCCAGCAGCGCAGCCTGAACGTACTGCGTTCCTCGGGGGTGGACAGCCTCGACCGCGCCGCTCTGGAGGCGGTTGCCAAGTGGCGCTTTCGCCCCGAAACCACAGGCGGTCAGGCCGTGCCTAGCCGTGTCCATATCCCTATTCAGTTCGCTTTGACGGCGAGCCGTTGATTAACCAGTGAGGAGTTTTTCATGAGTACACACGTCCAGCCTGTCGCGACCACCAATGACCTGTATCTGGCCTGGCAGGTGCTGCGCAGCGAGCAGCCACGCCTGCGCGCCCGCGATGCCGCCGAGCGTCTGGCCGTCAGTGAAGCCGAGCTGGTGGCCAGCTGTCTCGGTGTCGACGCTGTGCGCCTGCAACCCGACTGGGCGCAGCTGCTGCCAGCACTAGGTGAGCTGGGCTATGTCATGGCGCTGACTCGCAACGAGCATTGCGTGCATGAGCGCAAAGGTTATTACCGTGAAGTGACGGTGACCGGCAACGGACAGATGGGCCTGGTGGTCTCGGCCGATATCGACCTGCGCCTGTTCCTCGGCGGCTGGTCCAGTGTGTTTGCCATTGAGGAGCAGACCGCCAAAGGCACCCAGCGCAGCATTCAGGTGTTCGATCGCCAAGGCACCGCAGTGCACAAGGTGTTTCTCAGCGAGGACAGCCGACTAAGTGCCTGGGTGCCACTGCTGGAGCGTTTTCGCATGGAACACCAGCGTGTCGAGCTGGATCTATTGTCTTTATCCCAGGTGCAGCCAGCGCAAGTCGATACCTTGGTGGATGTAAATGCCCTACGCGTGGGTTGGTCGACCCTCAAGGACACTCATCACTTCTTCGCCCTGCTGAAAAAACACGGCACCACACGTACCCAGGCCCGGCGTCTGGCGGGCCGCGAATGGGCCGAGCCATTGGACGTACGCGAGCTGCCGAAGTTGCTGGAGCAGGCTGGTGTGCGCGAAGTGCCGATCATGGTGTTTGTCGGCAATCGCCACTGCATCCAGATTCACTCCGGCCCGGTGCGCAACCTGCGCTGGATGGACAGCTGGTTCAACGTGCTCGACCCCGAGTTCAATCTGCACCTGCAGACCACGGGTGTGACCGAGCTGTGGCGGGTGCGCAAGCCGAGCAGCGATGGCGTGATCACCAGTTGGGAAGCCTTCGATACTCATGGCGAGTTGGTGGTGCAGCTATTTGGCGCACGCAAGCCGGGCATCCCCGAGCGTGAAGACTGGCGCACCCTGGCCGAAAGCGCTGCTGCGCTGGAGTGCTGAAATGAGCCAGTGGTGGAGTGCGATGGGGCCTTTGGGCTGGCCGCTGGCGCTGTGTTCGCTGTTGGCCTTGGCGCTGATTATGGAGCGGCTCTGGCTATTCATCAGCTTGCAGCCGCTGAGCCAAGCAGCCGCTCGGGCCGCTGTCAGTGCCTGTCGCACCTGCGATCGTCAGCACTGTAAAGGCCGCGCCCAGGGCTGGCGCCTTGGCCTGGCGTTGCTGCTCAAACACAGTGCCTTGCCAGCGGTGCAGCGTGAAGAACTGCTCGGCTGCTGGTTGCTGGAAGAGCGTCAGCGCCTCAATCGACAACTGCGCTTGCTGCAGCTGATCGGCATGCTGGCGCCCATGCTCGGCCTGCTCGGCACGGTGCTGGGCATGCTGGAGATGTTTGCCAACATCGCCGGGCAGAACAGCCCGGTCACCCCGGCTCTGCTTGCCGATGGTCTGTGGCAGGCGCTGTACACCACGGTGTGGGGTTTGCTGATCGCCATCCCGGCGCTGGCGGCGGGGCAGGGCTTCGCCTTGTGGGCCGAGCGTTATCTGGAGGGCGTGCAGGCGTTACTTAATCGTTGCCAGCTGGCATTGGATGGCCTGGAGCTGGAACTACCGAGTAATCAGCCGGCCGCGCAGTGGGTGTTGTCGTGATCCGTCTGCCGGCTGCCAGCAGCTCCCAGGGCAATCTGTTGCCCGATCTTACGCCGCTGCTTGATGTGATCTTTATCGTGCTGGTGTTCTTTCTGCTGACCGCGCAAACGCCGCTGCTGGAGCTGCCCCTGCAGTTGCCCCAGAGCCGCGAGGCGTTGCCAACGGCGAGTGCCAGCAGCGACGAGCGCATGCAAATACAACTCTCCGCTGACGGGGCTTGGCGCTTTAACGGCGCGCAGCAGACAGATTTCAACGAACTGCGCACTGAACTGAGCGAAGCCTTTGCCGCCGACAACACGGTAGGTCTGGACCTGGCGCTGGATCGTCAGGCGCCGCTGTCGGCATTTCTCGACCTGATGGCCTTGCTGCAACAGCAGGGCATTCAGGACAGTCGCATTCTTCTAGAGGCCAATCATGAAACGCCTTAATACTCTGCTCGCCCTGTGCGCGAGCCTGTTGTCCTGTACCTCGGTGATGGCCGCCGAACCGTTGCCGCAACGTTGGATCAGTTCCGGCGGCTCGCTCAGTGAGTGGGTGGTGGCGCTGGGCGGTGAAAGCCGTCTGGTCGGGGTGGACAGCACCAGTCAGCACCCGCAATCGCTGCGCGCCTTGCCGAGCATCGGTTATCAGCGCCAGCTGGCCGCCGAGGGCATGTTGACGCTGCGCCCGGATATGTTGATCGGCAGTGAGGAGATGGGCCCGCCACCCGTGCTGGCGCAGTTGCGTGGCGCCGGTGTGCGGGTGGAAATGCTCTCGTCCAAGGCCGATCTGAGCAGTTTACAGGCGAGCCTTCAGCGCATAGGCATCCTGCTGGGTGAGCCGCAGCGTGCCGATCAGGCCTTTGCGGCCTATCAGCAGCGTTTGCAGCAGCAGGCCGACTGGCTGGTGATTGCACAGCGTCAGCAGGCGGCGCCTGGCGTGCTGCTGTTGCTCGGCCATGCCGGCGCTAGCCCGATGGTGGGCGGTAAGGACACCTCGGCCGACTGGTTGATCGAGCATGCCGGTGGGCGCAATCTGGCCAGTCATAGTGGCTTCAAGGCGCTGTCCACCGAAGCCCTGCTGGCGCTTGACCCTGAAGTGGTGATCATTGCCGATCGCAGCCTGTCCGGTGCTGCCGCGCGTGAAGCGCTGTTGCAGCAGAACCCGGCGCTGGCGGCGACCCGGGCGGCGCGTAATCAACGTTTGCTGATGCTCGACCCGACGCTCCTAGTCGGTGGCCTCGGCCCGCGTTTGCCGGATGGGCTGGCGGCCTTGTCCGCAGCCTTTTATCCTGCCAGCCAACCTCTGGTCGCCGAAGCTAAGCCCACGCCATGAATCCTGTTATTCGACCGCGCTCACTGTTTATCGCACTGAGCCTACTGTTGGCGCTCGCGCTCTGGTTATCGCTGGCCTTGGGGCCGGTCAGTCTGCCGCTGCTGGATACCCTCAAGGCGGCGCTGGGGCTGCTCGGCCTGGCGCAACCGGGTGATGATTTGGCCCAGGCCGAGCTGATCCTCGGGCAGATCCGCCTGCCGCGCACGCTGCTGGGGTTGTTGGTCGGCGCGGTGCTGGCGCTGTGCGGGGTAGCAATGCAGGGGCTGTTTCGCAACCCGCTGGCTGACCCCGGCTTGATCGGCGTATCCAGCGGCGCGGCCCTGGGGGCGGCGATTGCCATTGTGGGTGGCGCTGCGCTCGGTGGTTTACCGGACGCCTTTGCACCTTATCTATTGTCCTTGTTCGCCTTTCTCGGTGGATTGGGCGTGACGGCGCTGGTCTATCGCCTGGGCCGGCGTGATGGCGAAACCAATGTGGCGACCATGCTCTTGGCCGGTATTGCGCTGACGGCACTGGCCGGCGCGGCCATCGGTCTGTTTACCTACCTGGCCGATGACGCCACCTTGCGTACCCTGACGTTCTGGAACCTGGGCAGTCTCAATGGCGCCAGTTACGCGCGCTTGTGGCCGTTGCTGCTGGTCACGGCCGCGGTGGCGCTGTGGTTACCACGACGGGCCAAGGCGCTGAATGCCTTGCTGCTGGGCGAGTCTGAGGCTCGCCACCTGGGCTTTGCAGTCGAGCGGGTCAAGGCCGAGCTGGTGTTTTGCACCGCCCTTGGCGTTGGCGCAGCAGTAGCGGCGGCGGGAATGATCGGCTTTATAGGCTTAGTGGTGCCGCATCTGGTGCGTCTGTTGGTGGGGCCGGATCATCGTGTGCTGTTGCCGGCCTCGGCTCTGGCGGGTGCCAGCCTGTTACTGCTGGCCGATCTGGCTGCACGACTGGTGCTGGCTCCGGCCGAATTGCCGATTGGTATTGTCACGGCGCTGATTGGCGCGCCGTTCTTCCTCTATCTGTTATTGCGAGGGCGTACCTGATGCTGCGCGCGGAAAATCTGGCGGTACAGCGTGGCCCGTGCACGGTGTTGGCGGATATCAACCTGGAGCTGCGCCCTGGCGAAGTGCTCGGCGTGCTGGGCCCCAATGGCGCCGGCAAGAGCACCTTGCTCGGTGCGTTGTGTGGTGAGCTGCAGTCGAGTCACGGCGATGTCTGGCTGGATCAGCGGCGCTTGCAGGACTGGCCGGGCAGCGAGCGCGCGCAACGCCTGGCAGTGTTACCGCAAACCTCGACGTTGAACTTTGCCTTTCGTGTAGAGGAAGTGGTGGCCATGGGCCGTTTGCCCCATGCCAGCGGCCAGCTAAAAGATGCGCAAATCATCAAGCAGGCGCTGGAGGCGGCTGATGCGTTGCACCTGGCCGGGCGCAGTTACCTGGCATTATCCGGCGGTGAGCGTCAGCGCGTGCACCTGGCGCGGGTGCTGGCGCAGCTCTGGCCCGGTGGTGAGGGGCAGATGCTGCTGCTCGATGAGCCGACCTCAATGCTTGACCCGCTGCATCAGCACACCACGCTGCAGGCCATGCGCGCTTTTGTTGAACAAGGGGCGGCAGTGCTGGTAATCCTGCATGATCTGAATCTAGCTGCGCGTTATTGCGACCGCCTGTTGCTGCTGGAGCGCGGTCGCCCTCATGCGCTCGGTAGCCCTGAGGAAGTGCTTCGCCCCGAGCCGCTGCAGGCGGTATTCGGGCTTGAGGTACTGATTCAGCAGCATCCTGAGCGTGGTCATCCATTAATCATTGCCCGTTAAGGTCATCGTTATGCGCATTGTTTTATTGTTGGTTGTCGCGCTGTTGAGTGCCTGCCAGGCCACGTTGCCGGCGTTACCGGCCTGGCAAAGCCCGGAAGGTTTGCAGCATGCCGAGCTGGGGCAGATTGTCGAGTTGCGTACTGGCGCGCAGCTGACTCCGGCGCAGTTGCTTAAGCGCCTGGCCGCTGCGCCCAAGGTGCTGGTGGGCGAACGGCATGACAATCCCGATCACCACGCGCTGCAGCTCTGGTTGCTGCGTGCCTTGGCCGCGCAACGGCCGCAGGGCAGTCTGCTACTGGAGATGCTGACGCCGTATCAGCAGGCCAAGGTCGATCAGACGCGCGCTGCCATCGCTGCTGGGCTAGCGCCGCAGGACATCTTGGGTGCTTTGAACTGGCAGTCGGGCTGGCCCTGGTCGTTGTACGGGCCGCTGGTGCAGCATGCGCTGCGTCAGCCTTATCCGCTGCTGGCGGCCAACCTCGAACGACGCGAGATCATGCAGATTTATACCCAGGTGCCGCAGCTGCAAGGTCAGGCTTCTACCGCTCAACCGGTGCGCGAGGCGTTGCTCAAGCAGATTCGTCAGTCGCACTGCAACCTGCTGCCGGAAAGCCAGCTACCTGCCATGCTGGCTGTGCAGCAGCAACGTGACCGACGCATGGCTGAAGTGTTGATCGCGGCACCTGCGCCGAGCCTGCTGTTTACCGGCGCATTCCATGCACGCCGCGACCTTGGCGTGCCACTGCATCTGCAGGATTTAGGCGCTGGCAAGGGTGTGCAGGTGTTGATTCTGGCGGAAGTCGGTAGCCAGCTTAGCGCTGAATCGGCTGATTTCGTCTGGTACACCCCGGCGCAACTTGAGCAGGACCACTGTGCCCAACTGCGTCGTTAGCCCGGTGTGTTAATAGCAGGCGTGGTGCGACGCCTGCGTCCCCTCGACCTGATACTGCTGTGTGACTGGCCTAGAGCGAGGCTCTAGGTCGTCACGTGTTGCGTGCTACTTTTCTGTCGGCAAAAAAAGACCCGGCAAGAGCCGGGTCAATAACCGTGATTAGCCTGATGAGGAGATAATCTGAAGAGGCCGACTGAAGGTCTCTTAAGCTTATCGGCTGATCTCGCGACCAGTTGTGATAATAATAACAATTCTCATTTTCAAGTCAACACTTTCACGCAAACTTTCTCTTCGGCTTCGGCCTGCGTGCTCGCCCCATAACAAACAACCCGACACGAGGTCGGGTTGTTTGTTCGGCTGGCAAGTATTAAGGCGTATCGGCCGGTAAGCGCAGTTGGGTGACTTCCTTGTTGAGCAGGTCGATACGCTTGGCCATGCTCTCGATCAGGCTGTGGGCAATCCTCGGGTTGCTCTGCATAAGGCTGAGGAACTGCTCTTTGGGGATCACCATGACCGTGCAGGGCTCGCTGGCCAAGACGGTGGCACTGCGCCTTTCGCGGGTGAACACCGCCATGGCGCCGAAGATTTCATCCTTCTGCACATCACCGACCCTATGCCCATCGACATAGGCTTCGGCATGGCCCTCGATAATGATGAATACGTTATCAGCTATATCGCCCTGATGGATCAGCTCTTCACCGGCGGCAAAGTGCTGGAAGCCAGTGGAGGGGCGGATTTCAGGTTGCTTCAGGCGCGCCAACGCATCAGACAGCAATGCGGTATGGCCGATCAGGTACTGAAGAAACAGTTCCTGGCGTTGTTCGTCGGCATAAATGTGTTTGAACACCTCACTGCGCGAGTAAGGAATCAGGCTCAGTTGTTCTTCGCTGCTGTAACGGCAGCTTGGCATATCCAGCCCCTGGCGCAGACCAACCAAGTCACCTTCTTGCAGGTAAAACAATGGGCGCTCATCGACGACCGCATGTAGCAGGCCATTTTCGATGATGAAAAGTTGATTGCCAGGCAGGGCCTTGGCGAGGTCTTCCGCTTGTTCCAGTCGCAAAGGCGGCCCAGCAGGTGCAAGCCCATAGAGCAATTGAGTGGGGATGCTTTGTAGTCGGTTGATCAGCTGATCGGCGTAGGCCGGTTGCTCCCCGAGTAAGTACATGAGCGAATTTCCTTGAACTGGCTGGGCATACTAAACCGCACGAACGTCCCTAAAACAATAGTGCCCTGCGCGCCTCAGGTAAATCAAAAGCCTGAGAGGTTGTGAGCTAGCTCTTGTTGTTATGTGCAGTTTCATCGAGCTGGTCATTTAGTTCGGCCTTGTGGCCAGGCGGCAGCTCGTTCCAGTGTACATCCAACAGTGCGCCTTCAATTGCGTAGAGCAGCACTTTGGAGGCCCTGAACCCCCGTGCACGTACGGCTCGATAGGCGCTGACTGCGCCCAGCCGGCGCAGGTCGTTGGCGTTGTGAATGCCAACTGCGTGCAGCCACTGGGCAGATGTTTTGCCTAGATTTTTCAAATGTTGCAGTTCATCGTTCATCAAGCCTCCTTGCGCTGCTAGGCAGTTGTGCGGATGGCGTCAGAGTGGAATGCCTGCCAGAAAGTGTAGCGGTCAGCCGGTAAAGTGTGGCCGTTTGGCATTAGCTGAGGCTATTCCGGATTTCCCGCGCGACTCAGCGGGTGTTGTAGCGTAGGCGAGTGCCAAAATTGACCGACATAAGAATCTCGTCAGCCGTCAGTGTGGCGGGGAAGTAGGCGCCGGATATCTGCGCATGAGCCAGGCTGGCCCCCTCAAGTTGCGCCTCACGCAAGTCTAGGCCGCGTAAGTCGGTGCCGCGGAAGTAGGCGTTGGTAAAGTTGATACCGTGTGCATCCAGCGCACGTAGGTCGAGCCCGCGAAAATCACCGTCGCTCAGATCAACGACCGTGTCTTTGGGCTTCTGGGCATTAAAGGCAGAGATATTTTCATTGTGGATCAGTGCATACAGCGGGTTGTCCAATTGCCTAGGCTGACTCATGGGGCGTCTCCATGTCGGGTATCCCCAGTATAGAAGCCGCGGCGCGCTCTGCTCGCGCCGCAACTAAATCGCCCCGGCAGATCTTTACAGGTTGGGCAGGCGCTGGCGGATACGCGCAATCAGGGTGTCCAAACTGGCGCTTTGGTGCGTGTCGACACGCTTGCTCTGCAGTAGCTCTTCTGCGCTGAGTGGTTCGCGACTGGCTTGCTGGGCCCGTACGACCTCCATGCTGGCGTCGGACGGGTCAGTGCCCGCGGCCTTACGTTGCTCCAGCCAGCTGGCGATTGTTTCGTCGGGTGCACAGCATTCCAAAATCACGAAAGGCGCACCGCACGCTTCGGCAACCTGGCTGGCAGCCTCACGTTGAGCTTGTTTGAGGTAGGTGGCGTCAATCACAACGGGGAAGCCAGCATGCAGCGCCGCTTCGGCCAGTTGGTGCAGGCGTTGATAGGTGGCGGCACTGGCGTCCTGGGTGTAGATACCGGCGCTGAGCTTGCCGAGGTCGGCATCCTGTTGTTCGCCGAACAGGCGTTTACGCTCCACATCCGAGCGCAGGCGAATAGCCCCGAGCGCTTCGACCAGGCGCATGGCTACATGGCTTTTGCCAACCGCCGAAACCCCGTGGGTGATGGCCAGGAAGCTGGACGGGATGGCGCTGTAGCTTTCCGCCAGGTTGGCATAGTTGCGGTATTGGCGCAGGGTGACGGCCCTTTGCACGGCGTCGGCCTGATGGGCCAGGCTGAACAGTGCAACCTTGGCGCGCACCAGCGCACGATAAGCTTTGTAGAAATTCAGCAGTTCCAGCGCTTGGTAGTCACCGGTGTGCTCCAGCCAGGCATTGATAAAGCGCCAGGCATGCGCCTTGAGGCCGCGGTCTTCAAGGTCCATCGCCAGGAAAGCGGCGTCCAGGGCGATATCAATCAGGCGGAACGGCTCATTAAATTCAATGCAGTCGAACAGCACCACCTGATCGTCCAGCAGGGTGGCGTTGCCCAGGTGGATATCGCCGTGGCATTCGCGGATCGAACCGTTTGCCGCACGTGTGGCCAGCAGCGGCTCAAGGCGCGCGTAGTTAGCTTCGGTCCAGGCCTCCAAGGCTTCGAGTTGCTGCAGGTCGGCTGCATCCTTGAGCATGGGGCGGATTTGTTCAAAGTTCTGCCGCATCGGCGCGACGATCGCCTCAGGCGCACACAGCGCATGATCGGCTGCTACCGCAGGCGTTGCCGCATGGAACTCGGCAATCTGTTTGGCCAGCGCGTCGATATGTGCTTCGCTCAGTTCGCCACGCGCCTGAACATCGCTGAGCAACTGGCTCTGCGGGAATTGACGCATTTTCAGGGCGTACTCGATGGCCGGGCCGCTGCCGCCGAGTTGCGGTGCTTCGGCGCTGCCGCTGATCGGCAACACCTCCAGATAAAGGCCTTGGGTCAGGCGTTGGTTGAGGCGCAGCTCTTCCTTGCAGAAATGCTCACGGGAGCTGAGGTCGGTGAAGTCGAGAAAGCCGAAATTCATCGGTTTTTTGATTTTGTAGGCAAAGGGGCCGGTAAGCACCACCCAGGAAATATGGGTTTCGATGACCTGGAACTGCTCTACAGGGTGAGGGTAGAGGGCCGGGTTCTGCAGTGCGGCGATCAGAGCTTGGCTCACGGGCGATCCTTGGCGTTGTACTGAATAAGAGGCGGCCATTATGGACGCTCAACGTCCGTCTGCAAACCGCTGCGCTGGCCTGCTGGCAAGTGGGCAAAGTGCGTATAATGCCGCGCCATGACTCGTACCCGATCTTCCCGTCCCCGTTCTAAACGCCGTTCTAGCGGTATGCGCCCTTGGTTGGGCTGGGCTATTAAGCTCAGTCTGGTTGGCCTGGTGGTGCTCGCCGTGTTTGCGGTTTATCTCGATGCTGTGGTGCAGGAGAAATTCTCCGGCAAGCGCTGGACTGTGCCCGCCAAAGTCTATGCCAGGCCCCTGGAGTTGTTCGTTGGGCAGAAGTTGGCCAAGACGGACTTTCTCAAAGAGCTGGATGCCTTGGGGTATCGCCGTGAAGGCGCGGTAAGTGGCCCGGGTGGCGTTTCTGTGGCGGGCAACAACATTGAGCTGTTTTCGCGTGGCTTCCAGTTTTATGAAAGCAACGAACCCTCGCAGCGTGTCCGTGTGCGTTTTTCGGGTGACTACGTCGCCGGCCTGACTCAAGCAGGCGGCGGTAACCTGGCGGTGGCGCGTCTCGAACCGCTGTTAATTGGTGGTCTTTATCCCGCGCACCAGGAAGACCGCGTGCTGATCAAGATCGATCAGGTGCCGCCTTATCTAGTGGAAACCTTGGTGGCGATTGAAGACCGTGAGTTCTTCAACCACTTTGGCGTGTCGCCCAAGGGCATTGCGCGCGCCGTGTGGATCAACGCGACCGCCGGGCAACTGCGTCAGGGCGGCAGTACGCTGACCCAGCAGTTGGTGAAAAACTTCTACCTGACCAACGAACGCAGCCTGTCGCGCAAGGCGACAGAAGCCATGATGGCGGTGTTGCTAGAGCTGCATTACGACAAGAAGGACATTCTCGAGGCGTACCTCAATGAGGTGTTCTTGGGGCAGGACGGCCAGCGTGCGGTGCACGGCTTTGGCCTGGCCAGTCAGTATTTCTTCAGTCAGCCGCTGTCTGAGTTGAAGCTTGATCAGGTGGCGTTGCTGGTGGGTATGGTCAAAGGGCCGACGTATTACAACCCGCGGCGCAACCCTGAGCGCGCGCTGGAGCGGCGTAATCTGGTGCTCGATGTGCTGGCCGAGCAGGGCGTGGCGAGCGCGGCCGAGGTGGCTGCAGCGAAACAGAAGCCATTGGGTATAACCCAGCGCGGCACTCTGGCGGACAGCTCGTTCCCGGCCTTCCTTGATCTGGTCAAGCGCCAGCTACGTGAGGATTATCAGGAGCAGGATCTGACTGAAGAAGGCCTGCGTATCTTCACCAGCTTCGACCCGATTATGCAGCTCAAGGCAGAAAGCGCCTTGGCTGACACCTTAAAACGGCTGTCCGGGCGTAAGGGTGTGGACCAAGTCGAGGCCGGAGTGGTCGTGACCAGCCCGGAAAGTGGTGAGGTGCAGGCCATTATTGGCAGTCGCCAGCCGCGTTTCGCCGGGTTCAACCGGGCGCTGGATGCGGTGCGGCCGATTGGTTCGTTGATCAAGCCGGCGATTTACCTGACGGCATTGGAGCGGCCCAGCCAATACACCTTGACCAGCTTGATCGAAGATCAGCCGTTCTCTATCAAGGGGCAGGATGGTCAGGTCTGGAAGCCGCAGAACTATGACCGTAAGGCCCATGGCACGATTTACCTGTATCAGGGCTTGGTTAATTCCTACAACCTATCGACCGCCAAACTTGGCCTGGAACTCGGTGTGCCGGAGGTCTTGAAGACGCTGGACCGTTTGGGCGTTGAACAGAAGTGGCCCGCCTATCCGTCGATGCTGCTGGGGGCCGGTGGCCTGAGCCCGTTGAGCGTGGCGAACATGTACCAGACGTTGGCCAATGGTGGCTTCAATACGCCATTGCGCGGTATTCGTAACGTATTAACGGCCGAGGGTGAGCCGCTCAAGCGCTACCCGTTCCAGATACAGCAACGTTTTGACAGCGGCGCGATTTATCTGCTGCAGAACGCCATGCAGCGCACGATGTCTGAGGGTACAGGGCGCTCGGTGTATAACCAGCTGCCGCGCTCTCTGGCATTAGCAGGCAAGACCGGGACCAGTAACGACTCGCGTGATAGCTGGTTTGCCGGATTTAGTCAGGATGTCTTGGCTGTAGTCTGGTTGGGGCGTGATGACAATGGCCCAACTCCGCTGACCGGTGCTACGGGTGCGCTGCAGGTGTGGGCAGACTTTATGCGCAAGGCTGACCCGCTACCGCTGGACATGCCAGTACCGGATAACGTGGTGCTTGCTTGGGTCGATGCCAGTAGCGGGCAGGGCACTGATCCGAGTTGCCCGAATGCAGTACAGATGCCGTATATTCGCGGCAGCCAGCCCGTCGCGGGTCCGGCCTGCGGTATTCAGGCACCGGTCAACGAAGTGATGGATTGGGTGCGCGGCTGGTTGGATTAAGTGAGAGGGTTTGACGTGAATAAGTGGTTGATTCCAGCTGTAACGGCTTCGCTGATGCTGGCAGGTTGCAGCACTGTGCCACGTGGCTCGATTCCAGTTGTCGATGGCGGTTCGTCGATCGGTAGCGCGCAGTCAGGCACGCCCGGTGGTTATGGCAATCAGAGCTCTCAGCCACAGGCGCTGCCTGAAGATTCCGGTGTGGTGGTGATGGTGCCGGGCGGTGGTGGCAGCTCTATGCCGATTCAGTCGTTCCCTGCCGGCAACGCTCCGTTGGAGACGACTATTAGCACCCAGCCATGGAGTGCCACCCCATCTGCGGCCCCGCAAAGCGGCTATGTGGAACCGACACCGAGTGGTATTCCAAGCGGTGGGTTGGCAATGGATGAGCAGCTGGATGGACCGGTACTGGCCTTGTTGACGACAGCTCAGCAGCAACAGGGTGGTGGTGATCTGAATGGCGCCGCTTCTAGCCTGGAGCGTGCTCAGCGGATTGCGCCGCGTGAGCCTCAGGTGCTCTATCGCCTGGCGGAAGTGCGGCTGGCTCAGGGGGATGCGTCACAGGCCGAGCAGTTCGCCCGGCGTGGTTTGAGTTACGCCAGTGGCCGTCCTGCACTGCAGGCCAGTCTATGGAACCTCATCGCCCAGGCCCGAGAGCGTCAAGGTGATGCAGCGGGTGCCGCGCAGGCGCGTGAGCAGGCGCGAGTGAGCCTCTGATGGATGCGCGTACGCCTGTGGTGGCAGAACAGTTACTGCTGATTGAGCGTGAGTTGCGACTGCAGGGCTGGTGGGATGCGCAAGCGCCTGATGCGCAGGCGTTGTCCAGCCAGCTGCCGTTCAGTGTCGATACGCTGGCGTTCGAACAGTGGCTGCAATGGATATTTTTACCGCGGATGAAGCAGTTGCTTGAGGCTGGAGCGCAATTGCCCAGTGTTTCTGGCATCCAGTCTATGGCGGAGCAGGTGTACGACGGGCAGCCTGATAAGGCCAGAGGGCTAATCAAACTATTGGGTGAGTTTGATCAGCTGATCGTTGGCGCGACCTGAGTCGCGCCACTTCGCTTACTTGCAGTTATCCGTAATCGATTTTTGCGTTTCGCTGATGCGTGCCTGGCGTTCTTCTTCGTTTAGGCGCCGCAACTCGCCGTCGACTTCCACGCGAACACGCGGATTGTTCTGCAGCTGAGCCAAATTGGTACGCATATCTGTGCAGTACTTCTTACGCTCGGCTTCTTTGGCGGCTATTTCCTGTTTGACCTTCTTATCAATCGCGGCCTGCTCAGGGTCGGCGATGCTCTCGAAGGTCGGCGCGGCCTTCTTCTCTTCGCTTGCCACTGGCTTTGGTTGGGGTGTCGCTGTGTTGATGCTGGTGGCTTCTTGGCCTTGCGGCGGCTGTGCACCGAAATGCGTCACGCCTTGGGCGTCGACCCACTTGTAAACCTGGCTGGCCATGGCGGTGGCGCTCATGGCGAGCAGCAAGCTGCTGGTGATAATCATGCGGCGCATGCGGTTTCCTTATGTTGAGCTGCGGTGCCTGCTGAGTACTATAACCAAAATGATCGCGTCTTCATCCTGCGTTGCGTCACAGCAGAAGATTGCAGATTGAATAACTGATTGCTTGACTTGGCTGCGCCGAATCCCAACAATTCCACGCTCGCTGTAGTGGAGTTTGCCGCAAGCAGGCTTTAGCTCAGTAGACATGAGGCGCACACCCGCGCCGACCTGTTACACCCGCAACGCGTTACCTCGCGCTGGGTGGGAGAACCCCGCAATACCTTGGGGCTTTCCCAATGCTTGCTCAGTAGTAGCTGACGTAGTCGGCGACCACCGTCGCTCATGCTCTGCTGGCAGTAAACCTATCTTAGGCCGTCCTCCTTGTTGGGCGGTTTTCTGGCGTTTTAGAGGTGAACAACGTGGAGCTTTTATCCGGCGCTGAAATGGTCGTCCGCTTTTTGCGTGACGAAGGCGTTAAGAACATTTATGGGTACCCAGGCGGTGCTCTTCTGCATATCTACGATGCCTTGTTCAAAGAGCCGGAAGTGAATCACATCCTGGTTCGTCACGAGCAAGCTGCAACCCATATGGCTGACGGTTATGCCCGTGCTACCGGTAAAGCCGGTGTAGTGCTGGTAACCTCTGGCCCTGGCGCAACCAATGCCATTACCGGTATTGCGACGGCCTACATGGACTCCATTCCGATGGTGGTGTTGTCTGGCCAAGTGCCTAGCAATATGGTCGGCACTGATGCGTTCCAGGAAACCGATATGATCGGTATCTCCCGGCCGATCGTGAAGCACAGCTTTATGATCAAGCACGCCTCGGAAATCCCGGAAGTCATGAAGAAAGCCTTCTATCTGGCGGAGTCCGGTCGTCCTGGTCCAGTGGTTGTAGATATCCCGAAGGATATGACCAACCCAGCTGAGAAGTTCGAATACGTCTATCCGAAGAAGGTCAAGCTGCGCTCCTACAGCCCCGCATTGCGTGGCCACTCTGGGCAGATTCGCAAGGCAGCCGAATTACTGCTGACGGCCAAACGTCCGATTATCTATTCCGGTGGTGGCGTGATCATGGGGGGTGCTGCAGCGCCGCTGACTGAACTCGCGCAAATGCTCAACCTGCCAGTCACCAACACCCTGATGGGCTTGGGCGGCTATCCAGGAACCGATCGCCAGTTCCTTGGCATGCTCGGTATGCACGGTAGCTACACCGCTAACCTGGCTATGCACCATGCTGATGTGATTGTCGCTGTGGGCGCGCGCTTCGATGACCGCGTGATCAATGGCGCGAGCAAATTCTGCCCGCATGCCAAGATCATTCATGTCGATATCGATCCGGCCTCAATCTCCAAAACCATCAAGGCCGATATCCCAATTGTGGGGCCGGTTGATAGCGTCATGACCGAAATGGTCGCCATCCTCAAAGAGATCGGCGAGCAGCTGAACAAAGATGCGTTGTCGAGCTGGTGGAAGCAGATTGAAGAGTGGCGCGGCGGCCGCATCATGTTCCCTTACGACAAGGGTGACGGCAGCATCATTAAGCCGCAAACCGTGATCGAAACCCTGTCCGAGGTTACCGGTGGCGACGCGTTCGTGACCTCCGACGTGGGTCAGCACCAAATGTTTGCGGCGCAGTACTACCGCTTCAACAAGCCGAACCGCTGGATCAATTCGGGTGGCCTGGGCACCATGGGCTTTGGTTTCCCTGCAGCCATGGGTGTGAAGCTGAGCTTTCCGGATGATGACGTTGCCTGTGTAACGGGTGAGGGCAGCATCCAGATGAATATCCAAGAGCTCTCGACCTGCCTGCAGTACGGTTTGCCGGTGAAGATCGTCAACCTGAACAACGGTGCGCTGGGTATGGTGCGTCAATGGCAGGACATGAACTACAACAGTCGTCATTCGCATTCTTATATGGAATCGTTGCCTGACTTCGTCAAACTGGCTGAGGCCTATGGCCATGTCGGTATGCGTATCACTGATCTGAAAGATCTTAAGCCGATGATGGAAGAGGCCTTCGCGATGAAAGATCGCCTGGTGTTCCTCGATATTCAGGTTGATACCAGTGAGCACGTCTACCCGATGCAAATCAAAGACGGTGCAATGCGCGACATGTGGCTGAGCAAGACGGAGCGGACCTAATCATGCGACACATTATTTCTCTGCTGCTGGAAAACGAGCCCGGCGCACTGTCACGTGTTGTGGGTCT
>Ga0180008_1000616_pt1 | contig 27730 bp, 18 predicted proteins | sample MM_PW_MetaG_FD_121121 | JGI IMG/M metagenome (GOLD analysis project Ga0180008, IMG submission 121121) | Groundwater microbial communities from the Aspo Hard Rock Laboratory (HRL) deep subsurface site, Sweden - MM_PW_MetaG | ecosystem: Environmental > Aquatic > Deep subsurface > Groundwater... | reverse complement strand
CGAGACCAGATTTTCATGGATTTGAGGCGAATAGCAGGCCTATTTAACGAAAATCTATGGAAATATGGGCCGATTTGTCAAATTTGCAGCAGATTTATGTCTAAGTCCGACAGGCTCCTAGCACCATGAATAGGTGGGATTTTCCATCATACTGACAGCAATAGGTACCGTTTTTTTCCACTTCTTGTGATCATAAGAAGTGGCAACACGAAAAGCAAAATCGTTTCCCTGTCAGTCACTCAACAATGAATCGCTATTCACTTAACCATAACCAGGAGAATTTTCATATCGGTATCTTTACTCATTTTCAAAGTACTTGTTAAAAGAATTTCACGAGAAATCCAGTGAAACGACCAGGCAATGCCAGGCAAACAGAAATCAGGGAATATTCCTTGATCCGTCAGCTGTTATACTCCGGAACAGGCTCGCGGTACGCCCAGAACTTACTTTTGTTGCCCCTTGATAATAGCTGGTAAAAACAAATTCCACTGCCCAGCTTGAAAGGCTTTGGGTGAATAGACCGCTACGCCCGATGGACTGGAAATACTTGTAATAGAGCGCACAGGGACAACGTTGCCGTTATCTGTAAGGTTGAAAACAGGAATGTTCGCTCCCCATCCATTGGCAACATAAATAAAATCGCTGTCAACTGCTATTCCTTGGCTCTTTACAAGTCCGGTCAGATCGCCGGAAATGGTTCGAATGGGTGCTACATTGCCGTTGTCGGTGAGATTGTAGACTGTGATAGAACTATTATGATTTGCAACATAGAGAGACGTTTCATCAACCGCTATCCCATATGGAAAATGCATACCAGTCAAATCGCCGCTGACAACACGAACGGGTGCCACATTGCCATCAGCCGTTATGGTATAGACAAGAAGAGCATTTGTCGCAGGCCGTACGACATAGATATAGTTCGCATCAACGGCCACCCCAGCGGGTCCACCTTCGTTGGGTACGCCAAGACGCGTTTGATCCCCAGAAAGAGTACGTACGGGTACTACCTCACCGGTATCTCGTAAATTGTACACAGTCAGGGTACAGCCTCCCTGGTTAGCAACATAAATAAAATTCCTATCAACTGCCAGGCCAAAGGGGTTATTCAGCAAGGTGGCTGCACCAGAGATAGTACGGAGAGGAGCCACATTGCCATCTGCGTTTTGCTCATATACGGTGACAGACTGTGGTGACGAGCTGAATTGAACCACATAAAGAGAGTCAGCATCAGCGGCGATCCCCATAGGTCCCTGTATGCCGGTATCCGGACCTATGATGGTCTGCTGAGCAGATACGTTTCCATCATCGGCCTTATTGTACACGGCCACATAATTATAGGATGAATCTGTGGCATAAAGCTGAGCAGAAGTGCTTGATACCCCGAATAATAAAAAAAGTAGCAGAATCACTCCCAGCTTTGGAATAGAATAGTTCATCGATAATCCCCCTTAATAAAAGCTTTTTTTTCTGATCTCAGTTTCTCCATTCGTGTAGCAAGCTTAAAACACATCACAGATCTCCAGCCGGTGCTCGGCCTGATCTTTTCCAAAATGTGGTGCCTTTCGGTGCTGAATTCCCTGAAGTACACTTATACCCCCTACTCCATTCTTCTGAATATTCAATGCATTGTCTAAGACAGCAAAAAAGATGGCCTCTCTTTGGTTAGCAGACAAATGGAAAATTGGAATTTTGAACATTCTTTGTTACCGATATCTTGATGGCATCGAATCTCCTTTTCTCTTTTGCTTAGCCATTTTTTGAATGAGAAAAGGCGAGGCCAGACTCCGTAACTGATATCAAATCAGAACGTTTCAAGTTTGGCACTCAGGCTGTAAGGCGCTTTCCTTGTTCGAGCAGGGTATTGGAGAAGTGAAGGACAGGGAAATTTATTTTCTATATCCTTCCCTTCAATTACAGCAAGGATTCAAAGTCATAACGGGAACAAATCCAATTATTCCGGATTTGTTCTAATTGCCTCGGGGAGTTCTCTTAACATATTATTTAAGAATTGCTACTACAACTATTTAAATTGTGCTTAAATGAATGGCGGATATTTGTTACAAACGATTGGCTGGGGCACTTGATATTGTTGCTATCTGTATTTCTGTGGTGCAAGGAAGTCAAAATCCGGGGTTTTTCTCCCTACTTGCCTGGCGTGGAGATAATAAAGAAGAATTTATAACTCCTGCTTTCCAGGGAACAAACACCTGGGGAGACCATACGTTCTCTACAAACAATCAATCCCTACCAGGAAGAACAAAAAAAATGATTGCAGCAAGCAGGAAGACACCCATGAAAAAACGGTTGCGAAAAGCATTCCCCAGCCAACCAACAGGCAATCGCCGGTCGGTTGCATTGGCCTCACCTCTCTGGGCCATACTTTTTCTCCTGACCACAATGTGCTCGCTCGGAGTATCAGCAACAATTTCAGGCAAGGTGTTGAACAGAAACACTTTACAGCCATTGGCACACAATGAATTGATTTTCATCGGGGCCAATGAATTCACCACGAACTTCTATTATTTATTCTCGATACCCATTGAGGTCGACGGCAGCTATACACTGGATAACATTCCTGTGGGGAGCTATCGGCTCTATCTTGAAAGTGAAATCGACTACAGCGCAACTCCTCTTCTGGGGTATGCAAAAACCTGGTGGAATAGTAGTGGCCAGGATATTAATTTCCCCATGAGCTCGGCAGAGATACTTACCATAACAGATCCGGCCCAGGAGCTAAAAGATATAAATTTCTATACAGACCTCGCTTCCTGGCTGTCTGGAGCTGTCTTTCAAAGTGATGGGGTGTCGCCTCTGCTTACCCTAGACAGGATTGTAATATGGAATGGACGACTGGCCGACAATGATCCTTGTACCTATACTCTGGAAAGCGGTTCCTACCTGAGTAACTTAGGAGAGAGGCAAACAACAGACTACCTCATCTCTGTTCATCCCGGCTCATATATATTGCTGGCAATGGATAGTCAGGACAATTCTCTCATTACCTTTTATACGGACCATGGAACCTCACTCAACTGTAGTGATGCCCAGGTCTTGACTGTATCTACATATGGGCAGACCCTGTCTGGAAATGATTTTTCTTTTGATCTCCCCATTGGCGGTGAAAATGAAGAACTGAATGTCAGTCTCTCAGGCTCAGGCAGCGGTTCCGTCACACTTTCTACCACCGGTTTGACCTATGCAACAGATTTTAGCGAAAATATCATCTCTGGAACAACGGTCACACTCACAGCCAAACCGAACGACGGTTCCTTTTTTTCCGGCTGGAGTGGCAACGGTTGCTCCGATATGCTTGCGACCTGCACTGTGACTATGGACACCGGAAGAGACATCCAAGCCCAATTTATCTCTGTTGAGACTGCTGGTTTCAACGTTGCCAACACAAGAACCGTGGCCAACCACTTCGCCATCTGGCTAGACATTACCATTGATGAGCAGTTGAGCGAAATGATTTGTAATGATTATACCTTTTCCGTACAGGAGGATTTTGGCGGTGGAAACTACAAAGATGTGGCCCACCAGGATTCCTGCCTCTATCTGGCCGACCAGTCCACAACAGAAAGGCGACGATACAAGGTGGATTTCACTCTGCTCCCACGCAAAGATGTCGACCCCAGCCTGCCCCTGGACAGCAGGGCCAGTTATTTTGCAGACGGCAGGCTGACTGTCGCCCCACTCCTTTCGCCAACCAACAGGGCCATTATTCCCCGTAATTGGCTCGACAACTTCGCCGTTTATGGAACAACCTTTGACATGGAGAAGGATGCTTTCAGTTTTGACAATGGCTCTTGGCGCCCAGGACAAACAAATTATCTCTATGAAACGAAAAATGACATGGCTGTTTTCGGTGATGTCATAGCAAATTATCTTCATGAAACCAAAAGAGGGGATTTCTGGAACCATGTCGGCTGGTCTAACGTCTCTTCCAGCTTCCATATGGGCCTTGCTGCTGAGGAACAAGAAAGCATGGGCCTATGCCATGGAATGGCAACAGCTGCAGCAGCTACCTTTAATGATAAGGCTAAAACTGCTGCCTGGGGAATTGGTGGTACTTTTTCCCAATGGCAGGTGGCGATGGCCAGCCATTGGGATGTGGCAACTCAGAGGTCAACCGGCCCATCCTTACCTTTCAACACGACTTCGACGGTTTATGATCGCCCGGACAACATAGAGACAATGAAAAAGATCATGTATTACTTTGCAGGGCAAAGTTCCTTTCATGGCATAAAGGGATCCACGTCCATTGAGGCAAACGTCGGTGATATCTGGCGTGGACGAGATTCGATATATCGCAAAGCAGATTACAAATCATTTTTTCCCAGTACCCTTGCCCTGGGTAGTGGTTTTCGCGAGGAAATGATCAACCTGTTAACTCAAGGAATTGTGACTCCTGTTCAATTAGAAAGTGCAGAGGGAAGTCACAGCATCTTGCTGGCCAGTCTCATTTCATGGAATGGCCATGACAAGTATCTCCATTATGACAACAATTATTCATACGACAGAATCAAACAGGAAGGAGTGGAATTTGCTTATTTTAGCGAGTGGTATCTAGGGGACAATTCTGATTACAATTGTCTCTCAAGCAAAAACAAAGAAAATAGTCTGATGCAGCTTGTTGACAAAACGACGGGCAATGGGAAAAAAGTAATTTACCATAATATCGAAAGAATACTCGTTCAAACCATGTCCCCTGCTTCAACAAACCTTCCTTCCAATATGGCTGATTTCACCCCTGCGGACCCTCAAAACATATATGCCTTACGGTCAGCTGAGGCTATTGTTCCTGGAATTTCTCTCAATGCGAATCAAACCAGTGAAACCGCCTTGACAGGAGACAGATTAACAACCGACAATTCTGAAACATTTTCAGAAATTATCCATAAAGATCATATAAAAGTTTTTTTTGTTGGTGCTCAAGAGCTTCACGTTTCAGATGCCCTGACCCACTCTCCTGTCGAGGTTTTGCCCTTTGCAGCAATCGAACCTGATGTCGCTACCCTGCAAAAAAACGAGGCCTTTATCACCTTATATCTCCCCATTACTGACACCTATACTCTTACGGCAATAAAAAGCCCTTTTTTCCCCCTGCTCAAGGTCTATGTCACCATCCCCTATCAAGATGGCCATGTGGAATATCTGAACTATGAACAACTCCAGACAGGCCATGAAGATGAAACCAGCATCACCTTCACGGTGGGACGAGATAACCCGGATACGAGCATCACCCGCTCCCTGGATGCTGTCCCCCTCACCTCCTATGTCCCGGATTATAGTGCCTCATTGCAGACATCGGTGCCAGCGCCAACGGAATTCAGCGCTCTCTATGAAGGTGGAAAAGTGACCATGCAGTGGTCTGCTCCGGATCATGCAAATTTCGCCCATGTCAAACTCATTCGCAAAGACAATGACGTCCCGATTTCGCTCGATGATGGGATCAGCCTGTATGAAGGTTCTCTGACCACCTTTACCGACACCGCTGTCAGCGATGATTCCATCTATTACTATGGCCTCTACAGTGTTGATAGCGAAGAAACGATCTCCCAGAACCGTTCACTACTCGGTATTGACACCTCCATGTTGAGCATCTCCGGGACCGTCACCTCTGAAGGTCAACCCGTTTCAGGGATCTCGATCATAGTCAGAGATGGCAATAACCGTGAAATCGACTCTACGGTGACAGGTACAGAAGGCAGGTATACCCTCAACAACTTTGTTGCCGGGGATTATTCCCTCGAAGCAGTGCACCCTTCTTATCTGATCACCGACAGCCTGCGCAGTCTGGCGATCAGCACCGAAAATAGTGTTGAAAATTTTCAGGCTCAGGCTCAGTCTTCTTTGACCCTCCTCTGGAATTCAAGCAAAGAGGTCCTTGGCGAGACCGTTGAGCTGACTTGGGCCTCTCGCAATATTGTGGGCAGTGAGCTGGTGAAAATTGAGGTGGACCATGGCAGTGGTTTTGTGGAAATCGCCACAGTTCCTGCCGACAGTGGCTGGTATCACTGGCAGGTGACAGGCCCTGAGGTGGAAGAGGCCAGCCTGCGTATTTCGCTGGTCAATGCGCCTGCGGTGATTGCTTTTACTCAATTTTCCATTGTACCGGTCCCGGAATTTGATCTCCTCCTCAGCGTGGAAGGCAGCGGTAGCGGCAGGATAACCAGCAGTTCATTCTCCATCGACTGTAGCGATAGCTGTACAACTCAGGCAAGGGCAGGAACACTTATTCCCCTCACCGCTGAAGCAGAACAGGGCTCCGTCTTTACCGGCTGGGACAGCCCCTGGTGCGAAGGAAGTGATCCCTGCATCGTCAGCGTCACGGAAGATAAACAGATAAAGGCTCATTTTGCCAGACTCCACGACCTAAACATCTATTTTGCTGGGTCCGGAACCGGCACGGTGACAGAGAAACAGACAGGAGAGACATTCACAGCAGACACCACTGTTGCAGTCATGGATCAAGGGGTGGTTTCCCTGACCCCAAGCCCTGCCCCCCTCAGCTCCTTTGCCCAATGGACTGGCGACTGTTTTGGAAATGGCGCCTGTCTCCTGCTCATGGAAGAGGAAAAGAACGCCTACGCCTATTTTGTCCAGGATGTCGATGGCGACACGCTCGATGACGAGTGGGAACTGAGTCACTTCTCTTCGCTCGCCGTTGCCTCTTCCTCCTCCGACTTTGACCATGATGGCTACTCGGACTATACGGAGTGGCTCAACAGTTTTAAGAGAGTCCTGGATCCTGACGGACTCGAATTTGAGCCCACAACAAAAAACACCGGTGGAGGCAGCGGCTACGTGCATCCCTCAAACATCCTCCTCTTGATCGAGCCTGCTCTGTTAAATGGGAAAATGGGTGTATTATCCCCGCCAGAAAACTGAATCTTACATTTTCTCTTCTAATGTTTTGATTTGTTTTTGTATATCCAATTTAAAATAATCGTTATCGGTAAGTGGCAAGGCCTTTTTATACATCTCAAGGGCAATGGCATATTGATTTTCAGCCATTTTAAGTTTGCCACAGTGATACAAGACCTTAAAGGAGTTGGCGGTCATATTCAACGCTTTGGCAAGAAAAAGGTCTGCAAGATCCAGGAGCTTGGCATCAAGGCAAAATTCTCCCAGTCTGAAATACACTTCTTCTTCGCTCCCTAAAATGGATTGAAGTACTGTGATCCCTGCAGCATATTTTGCAGGGTGTTCGGCTACTTTGTATCCCACCGTGGCGATGATATTCGGCATGGGGTGAGCTGGGAGGATTTCTATGGCTTTTTCGGCCAGACTTATTGCGCCTTGTATCCGCCCTTCACTGATCAGCTGGGTGGCCAGCAGCACTTCATTTTGGAGAGGAAGCAATCGGTAATCGATATCATCGCCATTTATAATTACATGGAAAAAGTGATTAAATCCGCCCTCACCAAGGGTACCGGCCAGTGGGGCGCCGGAACCTCCAGCTATGATCTGGTTCAATCCAGAAACAACCGAAAAGTTGTAAACATGAACGTGGCCGACAAATACCATGTCCACGTTGTACTGTTTGAAAAGATCGGCAAGCGCATCACGTTTTTCTGGATGTTTATTCATCGAATCTTCCAGGTGTTTGATCTTTGGATATAAAGGTTTGTGGAGCAGGACAAAAATATGCTTATCCTTTGTCCCCTTCAAGTCCATTTTCAGCCACTCCATTTGTTCACCAGTTATTTGCGACTCTTCATTCTCAAGCTCACTGCAGAGAATGATAAAATGACTATTCTTTACATCAAACGAATAATAAAGCCTTCCTGTGTCCTGGTTTTCATAGCGGTTTCTGAAAGCTTGCCGAGCAAATTCAGTATACCCGGAGTGATTTCCCATTGTGATGTACAGGGGGATACCCTTTTCTCGTATGGGCGCTGTGGCTGCCTCAAAATCATCAAACTCTTCCGTCGCCTTCTCTTGTGAAAGCGTGTCATAACCAAAAACAAGATCGCCGGTGTTCAGTATCAGAGCAGGATTAAGGGCCACGGCCGCTGCAACCACCTTATGATATATATACGGTTGCTCTGGTCGAAAGACATCTGCCGGCCGGTTATCACCCATAACAACAAAGTTTAAAACCTGATCTTCTGGTTGTCCAAGAGGAGGAGTATGAAGATTTCCACAACCAATCACCAAAAACAACAGGACAAATAGAGCTACATTTCTTTTCATGTTTTACCTTTTTTCGGTTGTGTTAATGGTGAGTTAATGGTTTTTTTACAAGTGTACCGACTAACTGCCTGTTGGCTTTAGGGGCCTGTCTTATATGATGCGGTTTATTGAGCGCATCATGGTTTTTCAAAGTTCATTGTAAAAGAAACCTTGTTGCCATAAAAACCCTTCTCTACAAAACCGGCAGAAATAGCCAGCTGTCTGACAGATCTGCATCGCATAAAGTGAGGGTCTGCAATTACCTCAGTGACAGAGAGCATGCCATTTTGCTTCAAACTGGCAAATATTTCCTCCAGTGCGGAAATCTTATCAGGGATTTCTCCGAGGACAGTGACAAGGAGAACACGATCATAGGCGTTCCTCTCAAGCTTTCCTTCTCCTGAATATGCCTGCAACAGTTTGATATTACCAATACTTTCTGCCTCAATTTTTGCTCTGACTTTTTGTAACATGCCGGATTGTGCATCAAGGGCTGTTACTTCACCTCCTTGACCAACTCTTTTTGCCAGCGGAATCGTAAGCCTGCCTGGACCACAGCCAAAATCCAATATGTTCATCCCTGGCTGAAGTGCCAAATGTTCGATAATGACATCGGCCCTGTTGTTTCTGAAAAAAGGATTGTCAAGTTCAACAAGCCAGCTCAACCATGCAGGACAAGGAATTGATGCGCGGATCGAAAAAAGCCTCCAGCCAACCGCTATCAAGACAAAAAATACTACCAAGCTGATTATAACATATAAAAAAGACAAATCGTTTCCCCATAACATTTGAGTGTATCAGGTGTCGGCCAACGGGTGCTGTTGAACCGCGGGCATCGCAGATGCCTGAGCAGACTTGGGTGTAGTGACATCAGGAGATCTGGCCCTGTCTTTGTCCTCTTATAACACCCGGAATTCAATAATTCTGTGCCCTCTTTTTTGATCTTCTCAAAAAAAATAATAAAAAAAGGCAGGAACGATGCTGCCCCTGCCTTGATATAGTTAGTGAGATCTGGTAAAATGATTATTTTTTCTTCTTCCTCATTCGGGAGCCGATAAGAGCTGTTAAACCAGCGCCAAAGAGCAGGATGGTGGCTGGTTCGGGGACCGGAGTCGTCTCAAAACACCCTTCGATGTTGACGTTGGTGATGATATCTGCTGGTCCGGTCAATGTTATTTTGATTTCATACTCATGAGCCACAATACCGTATGGATCAAAGACATAAGCAAAGGTCGCCTTCTATACCCCTCTGCCCATAAGCCTGGCCAGAGGCTCTTCCACCTCTTTTAATGCTCCTTTTCCAATTGCAATCTTCAACTCCAGACAAGACCAATTAAGTATACTGTTCCTGGAACTCATTTATCAGAAAAATCACCTATGCCTGCAGACTGCTCCAGGGCACGTCCACCAACATAGATGATAAGCCACAACAGGATGATACCCCCAAATATAAACAATACGATTCCATCTTTAGTCTTTCCCGGTTTCAGGCAGGATCGTCTCGGATTTTCCGGGTTATAATACACGTCTGTTTGCGACCCTGATGGATATTCGGCAAGTAACGCTTTAGCTCTCTTCATCCCCCGTTTCCCAGTTTTACATGGTGTGCCACCGTAGCTTATATCAGTGTTCAAGAGTGGACCTAAGGTACTTTTATACTCATAAGTAATGTTCGCTTTGTAGCATATCGCCGTATTGCCACCTCGTCCCATATATCGCTCTTCTGTACCAATTTCACTCACAAGAATAGTCGCTGCAGTGGATGGCCAATCACCTGATGTACTAGAGTTTTCTCTCAAAAGATAACCACCATAAAAGGCAAATAGAGCGGCAACCAGAATTAATCCTGCCTTTATTGTGAATTGCCAATGAAAAAAAGGCTTAGATGCCATAGTATTTTTCTTGTGGGTAGTTAAAATTTTGGGGCAGTATATTTAATGCTACTCTTTTAATTGCAATTTTCAACTCCATACGAGACATAATAAGTATACTGTCCCCGGACCTCGTCCGGAACTCGTGAACACTCGCTTCATCACGGGTTGATTTGTATTTGATTCTCCTTTACCGCAGTCCGGGGATGCCAACGGCCTGGATTCGTATGGCGTTTTTCCCCTCTTCGTAGGCGAGGAGCTGGCCTTCCTGCCGTCTTAGGCGAAAAGCGAGGGAGTAGGAGAGGACACGGATCGGATAGTCACGGGGCATTTGCATGAGATAGGGCTGGATGGTGATAAAATCGGTGGCTCCGTACTGATCCATAATAAAGCGCAGACCGCCATTGGCTGGGCCGATATTATAGGCGAGAAGACCGAGAAAAAGATCATCCTTCATCTCAGTGAGATAATGGCGGAGTGTCGCCGCCCCAAGATAAGCATTATAGCGAGCATCGGTGAGCACGCGGTGCTCCGTAGAAAAGAGTTTGTTGACCTCCATCGTCACCGTTGCCGGTGCCTTGGTGACCTGAAAGAGTCCTTGGCCGCCATCGCTACTCGTGCGGGGCAAGAAGGAAGATTCCGTGGCGGCAAGTCCCTTGAGGAGATCGCCATCGACGCCATAAACCGCCCCCGCCTCCTCAATTGCCACCGTATACGGCTGGGACATGTTGATCATCTTCGTCATCTGCACCCTATCCATTCGACGATAGGCAGCATAGACCTGATGCATTAAGGCGACCCGGCTGGCCTCTTCTTTGCCGCCGACCAGGATACGGTAATGAAGAAAAGCTTGGCTGAAAAATTCAGGCGGGGCAAGACCACCAATCACCAACGCCAATCCGATGACAACTGACGGGGGCAAAAAGGCGGAACATTCCCGCAACCACCTCCGTAATTTCTGCCAGTGACCCAGCAGGATCACTTCCAGGATGATAACCCCTATAACTCCGGCAGCAAACGGTAAGTAGCTGTTGAAAAATCCAGTGCCGGAAAAGCGATTGCCTGAATAACCAAGGGCGACAACGACCGAGGCCACTCCGATACTCATCAAACCGAGGTACTCCAGACCGATCAACAAAGAACTATGCAACAGGGGCATCTGCGGTTTCTTCTTCTTGGGGCTGGACTTTTTGCGGACAGAACGTGGAGTTTTCTGGCGCTTCGAAACAGCTCGCCGTTTTACCGCTGAAGGCTTTTGGGGTGATACGGCCATGCGACGAATGAAAAGGAAAAAGTTACCTCAAAATATCTGAGAATTTGTTGAACCATTCAGCAGAAGACTGATGGCTAACCTATCGATATTTGATCCGAAAAAACCTGTGACCTCTGCAAGAGCAAGGCCAAGACCTGATGAGAGCCTTCCAGAATGCAGAAAAACCATACCTGACCGAGATGGTGTGGTCAATTCTAATTGTTTGCTAAGAGCCGTTACCAAAATTTTCCCTTCCCTTTTCCTGCCTCCGGCAACAGTGCTGATCAGTTAAAACTATTTGCCAAGGATCAGGGCATACCCCGTAGCTGCTTTAATGCTACTTTTCCTGTTACAGTCTTCAACTTCATACGAGACCAATTAAGTGTACTGTCCCCGGAACTCTGGCGGAACTCAGAGAGAGCAGATGAGCTGGTCGGCGTCAGTGAGGCCAAACACTACAACCTGATCATAACCACTACCAGTCAGAATCTGGCCTAAGCAATAGTAGATAGACATCGGATGACATATGATACCATAAGGAATTATCATTATTCAAAAAATAGCGAAAGATCCTTATGGCCTAAATGTGTCAGCCCTATGTCACCCACACAGAGCTGACGCAGAGGTTAGTCCTCTTCCAGCGGATAAATGAGCGACACGATCTGTTCCAGGCCTTTGACAAAAGTCATAGGTGAAGGACTGCAGATGAGATCTGGATCTACCACAAAAACTTGCCCATTCTGCACCGCCGAGATAGGCGTAAAGCGCAGCCACTCCTCCTTCTCTCTGCCACCTATCCCCCCTTCGCTGCCCATGACCGCGATGATGATCACATCCGGGTTCTGGGCCGTCACCTTTTCCCGGTTATAGCGACCATCCTTTTGACCGGCAGCGATATTGAGCCCGCCGGCCAGCACGATAAAGTCATTGGTAAAGGAGCTTTCGACCGATGCAAAGAGAGGATGGGCGCCGACCTGCAAAAACACCTTTTTATCAGGGAGATCCTTGACCCGCTGCTGGATGGCCCGAACTTCCTTCTGTGCTTCAGTAATGACATCCTGGGCCCTGGCCTCAAGGCCGAGGAGCTTTCCCAGCTCCAGAAACTGATCACAGATCGCGTCAAAGTTTGATGGGTGCGGGAAGTGAGCCACCCGCACTCCGAACGCTGCCAGTTGGGCAACCTGCTGCGGACTGGTCAGACCGGTTGCCAGGATCAGATCCGGCTGCAATCCTAGGATCTGTTCAATATTAAGCTGCATCACCGAGCCGATCTTCACCTTATCGCGGGCCGCAGCAGGATGAACGCAATAGCTAGTATCAGCCACCAGACGATCCCCCGCACCCAACAGAAAGACATTCTCTGTATTTATCGGCCCGAGAGAAACAATTCGTTGGGGAGAAATTCCGTCCTGACTAAACACGAGGGCAGGATGGAGGACGGCCCCAAGGGCCAGCGCCATCCAAAGAAAAAATCGTGTCATGGACATCAATACTCCCATTTCAGGCTGACAAAGAGAGAACGCCCTGGCATGGGATAGCCTTTAACATAAGCATAGTCCTGATCAAAAAGGTTACGCAGCTCCCCCCGGACCATGAAGTCCCCCATAATCGCATCCTTCCAAAAACGATAACTCAGTGTCAGGTCTGTGACCACGAAACTGTCTTTCTCAATCACCCCATAGGTATCTTCCCAGTCATCCACCTGCTGCTGCCCGGTATAAGACACATTGATGCGGCCAGAAAAAGTAACGGAATCAGAAAAGGAGAGTCCTGTTGACAGTGTCAGATCACTCATATAGGTAAGATCAAGGTCAGTGGCGTCATCCTTATACTTGTTCAGCAAGGTCATCTCGACAAAGGGACGAACCTCCCAGGCCCAGTGCAAGGGAGGACCGAGGTCATAGGAGAGAGCCGCCTCAAGACCGTTGATAGTGGCGCTGCCTAGATTGATATAGGAATTGGTATCATTGGCCACTTTATTAGTAACAATCTTATTCTTAAAATCTGTGCCAAACCAGGTAAACGAGACGCAAAATCCTGACTTAGTATAATCGGCGCCGCCCTCCCAGGTCAGACTTTTTTCAGGATTAAGGTTAGGATTACCAATAGTTCGACGGCCAAAGGCCACCATATCGATGGCAAGCTGGTCAGCCGAAGGCATGACAAAACCCTGGCCCACCTGCCCTCTTAGTTTAAAGGCATCGGTGGTCATCCAGGCCAAACCAATTTGCGGTGTAAAATGGGAGTCATCGACATTGGAACCGTTTGGTTGCTGCACTTCAACTGCATACCAATCCTGACGAACCCCGCCGGAGACAATGAGGGTGTCAGCAAGAAACCCGATCTTAGCCAGCAGGAAAAGGGCCGGATTGGTGTAACTGGTCTGCTGAGGACTCCAACTGTTTTCAACCGCATAATGGAGCCAGTCCAGGCCGGTGGTCAGATTCAGCGGGCCAAACGCCCCACTGATCTGAGCCTGAGCCCCCTGCTGGTCGGTCTTGTTGCGGGAATTGATGCTATCATCCCAGCCCGTGGGATTGGACAGCATAGGGTCAACCCACCGATTATCATCCTTGCCAAAGAAATAGCGAATCATCCATTGATAGCTGCCGGAACTGTTCTGGCCGCGGTAAAAGCTATCCACGGAATAATTGCTGGTATCAGTATAATTGTCGGTATCAGTGGCACTCAGGTAGCCAGGATTTCCAACCTTGCTGGCCTCAAAATAGGTGACGATCACCCCGACACGGTTCCTGGGCGCAAATTCATACCCTGTGTTAGCGCTGACTCCCGTCTGCGAATGAAAACCGGTATTGACAAAGGTAATACCGCTAGCGGTTTTATAGTCTTCCTGCGTTGCTGAAGAAACGGCCCCGGCAAAATCAAACCCCTGCCCTTTTGCGGTACCTCCGACATTCCCTGAGGCCTGCCCGAAGCTGCCTCCCCCGCCCTCAATGAAGGCGGAATTGCTCCGGCCCTGGCGGGTGATGATGTTGACCACCCCGCCCATGCCGCCAGAACCATATTGGACGGCGCCGGGGCCGCGGATAATCTCGATTCGCTCCACATTTCGAGTCATGATCTTGGCCAGATTACCAGTCCCTGCCCTGCGGCCATCAAGGAGAATCAGCACATGCCCCTGAAGATCATTGCCGTGGGTCTCGGTCCGAAAACCACGAATACCGATGGTGGTTAGTGCCCCCGGATATTTCTGGACATGGCCGATGCCCTTTTCAGCCAGAAGATCACCCACATTGTCGGCAGCGATCCGATCAATCTCTGTACGATCAATTAGCGTGAGGTTGGCACTCACCTCACTGCTCTTTTCCGGGACCCGGCTGGCCGTAATGGTCAGATAGGTCTTGCCGTTTTTTTTCTCAATAGTTGGCAATGGCTTGAGATCGGAAGAAACAACCGCCACATCGTCCACCGGAATCGGCGACTGCCCTCCTTCAACAGCCAGGGCACCACTGACATCAGTGAAAAACAAGAACCAAACTGCTAGACAAAGACACTGCCGGGAATACTGCTTTTTCATTTTTTCTCCTTGAACAAATTGCAGGTCTGGGGCATGTACAAAGCAAAAAAAATCCCCGGACCAATATAATATTGATCCGGGGATTCCCTTATTTATCCACAGATGACACAGACCTGTCCCTTGTCCACGGGAACAGCCGTTTTTCTTTCAGACAGGTCTTCTGACTTCCGGATCGTTCTTCCTATTGCGCCTTCCCAACTTTATCAGTCAGTGGCTTATTGCAACGGTCGTCCCCGGTCACAGCGGCGGGCCCGTCTCGGATTGTCACCGAGTTCCCTTTTAAGCTCTATTACGAGCATCTGAAATTGTACATTTTTTCTAATAAAAAAACTGGGCTAGGTCAACATTCTTTTAGTTTCCATGAGGACTCCAAAGCGTAGTCAACACTCGCTTCATCACTGGTTTATTTGTATTTGATTCTCCTTTACCGAATTCCGGGGACAGTATATTTGATTTTTCTTTTCCAATTGCAATCTTCAACTCCATACGAGACAAATTAAGTATACTGTCCCCAGAACTTCCCAGAACTTTTGAAGCGGATGGAACCAAAGAGCGCTTTTTGGATGATCACCCAGAAGATAGTTCCAATCAGAAGCGAGACAGTCAGACCGGGGATGAGAGGCAAGCGGAGATTTTCCTGGAATATTTTTTGGGCCATAACCCGTTTTCAATGTGCCGGCGCGAAAGAACCACTGATCAGGTATCAATCAAGGGGTTCAGACTTGCTATTTCAAGACCCTCCAGACCCCCCAAAAAATAGATGCAGTCCACCAAGCCCTGACCAAGCAAAGAGGATCGTTTCCGGACTTCTATTTTTTGCCTTCATGAAAGACAATCACGGCCTCCTTGTCGCGGCTGGCTATCTGACGTGCGACCTTGGCTGGCACCACCTCATAGCTGTCGCCGAGTTTGACAATGGCCAGCTGGCCACAGCTCAGCTGATCCGCCATCTCTTCAGAGACATAGATCCTCTTTATCTGGTTCCGCTCAACAAAGTTGTAGCGTTCGCCACGATCATCCTGATCCAGTCGACTATCCTCAACGAGCTGTTTCACCTGGGCCTTCTGCTCACGTTGTCGCTTTTCCTCAGCGTGCTGCTGATTGAGCTCGCGGTTACGTTTTACCTGGGCCGCCTGTTCCTCCCGGACCTTGTTAGTGATTGCCGCAGTGCTGTTTTCCTTGTTCTGCTTGCGGGTTCGATGTTGTTCCAGTTTGGCTTTTTTAGCCTGCTTTTTGTTGACCAATCCGGCCTTGAGAAGTTGGTCCTGAAATGGGTTTCCCATGTTTCTTCACCTCATCAGATCAATATGTCGGGGAGTGGCCCCGATGTATCGCTATCTGTTTTTCTATAGTAAAGGAAATTGAATGATTCTCTTTCCTCTGCTTAGGTCATTGTACCATTTGACCATATTCATTAGAGAATTCAAGGGATATCACCACACCTCGGAGAGATTTATGTAAAATAAAATCCCTGGTCTTTCAGGCCAGGACAGAGCAAATCGACTCAGCCGTTTTATAATGAACAGCCTCAGTTATTTTGTTGAAGTTATGCCCGCCAAGGTGCAAAGAAACCCCAAAAAATGAAAAGTGTTTCTCCGAAAAAACCCCCAAAAAACAGATGCTGCAAACCATTACTACCTTAAAAAGCGAGGGGGGGGAAAGCCTGTAGCAGAAGCAATGAAGGGCAATGCCTGTCCATAAGAATAAGAATAATGGAGTTGCTGATTTGATTTTCTGTAACAAATACGGTAAACATCCTGACTTGAAATAAGGGGATCTGGGTGTTCAAGCACGTCTTTGATTCAGCATACAAATGAGTATCGAGATTTCCGATATGGTTTGGAATCGAACAGCCCCACAACGTAATTTATCTTTTCAGGGGGTCGATATGGGTAATGGAGCGCGGCGAGACAGTTCTGAGGCAAAGGATAGTGCAGCAAAGGGATCTCTTTTGAGATCTTTTCACTTTATTCTGCCACCGTCATTCTTCCTGTTTTTTTTTACAACCCCTCTGCTTGCTCACGGCGCCGGTTTTTCAATTTTCACCCAAGGCGCCGGCCCGATGGGGGTGGCAAATGCGACTGTAGCTCACCATGAGGGCATTGCTTCAATCTATTACAATCCCGCCCTCCAACTTGAGTTTGAAGGAATAAACATGGAGGCAGGCGTCACCCTGCTCCGTCCGGCAAAAGAGCTTGAATCAACACTCACGAGGCGAACCTATAAATCAGTCGACAACACCTATACTCCCGTTCATCTGGCGACGAATTATAGAGTATCGGACAGGCTCTCCCTCGCGTTTACCCTGAACAACAGTTTCGGCTTGGGAAATGAATTTCCCGACGATACAATTTTCAGATATATAACAACTGAATCGGAGTTGACGACCTGGGACATGAACCCATCCCTGGCTTTTCAGGTTCATGACCATATGGCAATTGCTGTCGGGGTAAGAGCAGTCTCAGCAGATGTGACTCTTCAACAAATGATCCCTCTCCAGAGTTTTGGACTGTCCGATGGTAAACAGAGTTTTGATGCGGACGGCAGCGGATATGGCTGGAACATCGGCGCAACCTATGCACCATTTGAGGAATTGGCCTTTGGCGCTTCCTACAGAAGCTCGGTGAATATAGATCTCTCAGGAGATCTCAGCTTCGAATTGCCTCAAAACAGGAACCCACTTCTAAGCACCCTGTTTCCTGGGACTTCTGCTGATTCAGGCTTTGAGCTTCCAGGACAGTTATTTTTAGGAATCGCCTATAAACCCTCGGTCAAGTGGGTTATTGAGGCCGCGGCAAGATTTGAGCAATATTCCTGTTACGAAAAACTCGAGCTTAGGACCCAGTTGCCTGTGGCTGGACAAACATCCAGAACACTTATCAAGGACTGGGAAGATGTCTGGGGCTATCTCTTCGGGGTAAGCTATCAAAGCGAAGGGGGATATAGATTTTCATGCGGCTATCTCTTTGAAAAGACTCCCGTCCCCGATGAAACATTTGAACCGGGAGTCAATGGCCTCGACAAACATACCCTTACCATCGGGGCAGCCAAACAATTTGGAAATATTACCACCAGAATCAGCTATGCCCATGACATCTATGAAGACAGGGATATTTCAAATAGTGGCACACTCTCTGTCTTGAATGGGACCCATAGTCAGACAAATCAAAGTATCGCCTTTTCCCTTTCCTGGCATATATAGGAGACGATGGGCCACTTGCATGGTTGCTGATCGTCAAATAAGAGTTGCTCCCCCTGGAGCAGGCGGAGATGCTCCAGGGGCCACCTCTGTTCCTCCACAGGAGCTGGTAATGGCAAAACAGGTTTCCAGCCTCAATACCCTGTGGTTGGTCCAGTGCATTCGAACGACCCTCCCTGATGTGGATGTTCATCATATCGTCCGGCAAACTTTTGAAAAAGGGCCGTTTTTCATAGAAAACATACGGACCGGCTGCCCTGAACCTGTCGCTGTCAGCCATCTTGAGGACACCGATTACTGGTTTTCAAATATTTTTATGATGGCCTTGTATGATATCATTGAAGAACACATTACTGATCCTGACTTTGCCTACAAATGCGGCGCGACCTTTTATAAGACACAGTCCCGCCTGAAAACCGCCATTGGTATCCCCCTCATTGGTCCCTATCGACTTATCAAAAAAATTGTCAGCGAAAATGATAAATATAACAGGACAAAACAGGCTGTAATCCGTTCCCTCAAAAAAGGATATGTAGCCGTTCGACTTCTTCACAAACCGGGAATTGTCATGAAAGACTTTGGCATGCACTGGCATCTTGGCATGTTTGAATCTTATGCCCGTCTTGCTGGTCTTACAAATATTGTGGGGAAGGTGATCTGTGTCGAGAAAGGGCCGCGACAATATGGTGATCCGGGCCAGGCAATATATGATTTTGAACTCACATTCAAGGATCCTGGATTGCTGCCAAGGATTTTCAATCTCCTGTTATACGCTGTCCCTGCCGTAAGAGAACTGATAGACAGTGCGGAATTCATACAGGCAAAGCATAATGAGCAGATCCTGCATCGAGATACGATTATTCAAGAGAGGACAAGCCAGCTTGTGGCTATTCAGAAAAAGCTGATGGATGCCGAGCGAATGAGTATCGAGAGGAAACTGGAAAGCCTCTCGGCTGAATTAATCACGACCGAAGAACGTGAACGAAAGGCGATTGCAGAAGATTTGCATGATAGTGTGACCCAGCTTTTGGCACTCAGTGTATCAAGCCTTAAGGCCTATAACAGAGAGAATCCCGGACAAGTTGTTACTCGGGATGTACAGGGGTATCTGGAGACTGCTCTGGCAGATACCCGTTCACTCACATTTCAAATAAGCCCTCCGGTTCTTTATGATTTTGGACTGGAAGCCGCCCTGGAGTGGCTGGTGGCTGATCTCTGTATGCGCCACCCAATTGAAATGGATTGTATCAACCTCCTTGACCACCCCCTGTTGTTAAGTGATTGCCAGAAGGTCACGCTGTACAGGTCGGTGAGGGAAGCGGTGATTGATTGTATAAAACACTCCAAGGCCGATTATGCCTCTGTTGTCTTGTATGAAGAAGAAGGCCAAAAAAGAATTGATATTGAGGATAACGGGGTAGGATTTGATCCGACCATGCTGAAGAAAGGTTTTGGTCTCTTCGCCCTGGAAGGGCGATTGCACACTATAGATGCCGAAATTGATATTGTCTCTTCGCCTGGCAAAGGTTCGATGATAACTTTTTTTCTGCCTGCAGTGCAAAAATAGCTCCTGAAACTGTTTTGGCCATTGTCTGTTGCAGAGCTGTTACTCCCTTCCCAATAACTCAAACCACAGAACAGAGCGTTTCATACGCTTTTTCCATTTCACCACTCAAAGGAGATTTGGCCTTTTTAGGATCTATTTTAATCAAGTCTTCCACTTTATAATAAATCTGTGCCAACAGATCCTGGTATTTACTTTCCCCACTTTTCTCTGCACCAATAAGACTTAAGGAACGAACCAGCTTAACTAATTCTTTTTCGAGTGCTTTCACTTCAGAGAAGTCCTCTTGCGTACTCGTATTCTTGTCATTACCTCCTTCCAACGAGTTTTTCTTTAAGGTGGTATTCTTTCTGATAATAATTTTGGCGCCGCGGGGTTCACTTTTTTTCTTTGGCCTGGGTAATCTATCCTCGAATTCATCATAGGAAAAAGCCTTAACCCCTTTATTCAAACAATACCGTCGGATAGCAAAATATGAGCCTATGGTAGGGAGCTTGTCTGCTACACGGCCGGTTCCTTGACTCTTTCCTTTGTTCATTTTATTTCCACTATCCATATGTGATTGTTTAACCAATTTTTTTCTCCAAGTCAGAAGTATAATCACTCTTGTGAAATCCGGTGCTGCGTTTTGTACAGAACCAGATCATTTTTTATAAAAAGCAATCCCCTGACGAATAATAGTACTGTCTGGGCAGACAGAAAAGGCAATTTTCCCTACTCAAATGACCACTCTCCCCTTTGACCATAGTAACATGGCAACTCTCAGGGATGGAGCAGACCCTGGAGCATACGTTTGTGAAGAAATCATCTTCTTGGTGAAGACAAGGAGCCAGAGTCAGCCCCGGCAATATCATTTCGCGCCTTCCAGCGCAAGGATTCATCTTGAACAAGGCACAATTTAACCGACAAACACTGTTTTGAAAAATTATTTTCTGCTGTTCTTCACCACTAAACAGGATCATCCATGAAGAGGCCCCTTGGAATGGACAAGCTATCTCCCATAAAAAAAAACGTGTACCCTTTGATCGTTGAACACCTTTTTTGTATCATTCTGTAAGAGAGATTCAGCTCTTGCAAGTGCATAGTCACCTCGACAGAGGAAAAGGTCAACATACCATATCCTCAGCTATGCATCCATTTCAGGTAGGTCAATAATTGGAATAACTGTGATATCGCCGCCTAAGATGAGCGGGGAAAAAAAGAGGCTCATGTGGGAGCGGCTCCAGCCGCGAATAGGGCGGCAATACACCCTCTTCTATCGTTGAGCCGTATCGGGAAGGTTTTCTCCTGAAATCACTCCCTATGGTGAATAGCAGTCTTTCTCAATACTTTCCCCTCTTACTCGGAGCTTGGGGAGAATAACCTTGCAGCGACCAGGCTGACGTGCTAAAAACTCCTTTTTCCAAGAAGAAACACATTATTCCAACCTTTGCAAGGCCATGCCGTCAGCGGATATTTGCCCATCATCCCCCATCTGACTTGGCTGGTATTTATTACGAGATTTTTTTATGATTCATTTAACCAATATCAGCAAACAACATGGCAGCCAGGTCCTCTTTACCAACGCCAGCCTGCAGATCCTGCCTGGTGTGCGTACCGGTCTGGTCGGCCCCAACGGTGCCGGCAAGAGTACAATCTTCCGCCTGATTACCAGCGAAGAGGAAGTCGATCGTGGTGAGATATCCTGCGCCAAAAAAACGGTGATCGGCTATTTCTCCCAGGAGGTTGGCGAAATGGCCGGGCGCTCTGCCCTTGAAGAGACCATGTCCGCTGTGGCCCAAGTCATGGCCTTGGCTGAGGAGATCCAGGAAATGGAGGCCGCCATGGCGCAGCCCATGGCCGACGACGAGCTGGCTACCCTGCTGGAGCGTTACGGAGATGCCCAGGAAGAGTTCGAACATAGAGGTGGCTATGACCTGGAGACCCGGGCCAAATCGGTGCTCACCGGTCTTGGTATCGGACCTGATGATTTTAATCGGCCGGTGGAATCGTTTAGCGGCGGCTGGAAGATGCGTATTGCTTTGGCCAAGATCTTGACCATCAATCCCGATGTCCTCCTTCTGGACGAGCCCACCAACCATCTGGATATCGAGTCCATCCTCTGGCTTGAGGAGTGGCTCAAAAATGAATTCAAGGGAGCCGTGCTCACGACCAGCCATGACCGGACCTTTATGAACTCCATTGTCAGCCGGATCATTGAGGTGGCCAACAAAACGATTACCACCTATGGCGGCAACTATGAGTTCTACCTCAAGGAGCGTGAGATCAGGCGAAATAATCTTCTCGCCAGCTACCGTCGCCAGCAGGATATGTTGGCCAAAGAGGAAGATTTTATCGCTCGCTTTGCGGCCCGGGTCTCCCATGCGGCCCAGGTGCAGTCACGCATCAAAAAGCTGGAAAAGATCGAACGTATCGAGTTGCCCCCCGAGCAGAGAGTCATGTCCTTCGAATTTGCCGAGCCACCCCGCAGCGGTGACGATGTGGTGGCTCTGGAAGGACTGGCCAAGACCTGGATTCTTGAAGATGAAACTGAAAAAAAAGTATTCAGTGGAGTTTCCGGTATGATCCGGCGTCAGGAAAAGATCGCGGTGGTTGGGGTAAACGGAGCCGGCAAATCCACCTTTCTCAAAGTTCTGGCCGCAAAGACCGAACCGACCAGCGGCAGTGTCACCCTGGGTGCTAACGTCGCAGTTGGCTATTTCAGCCAGCATTCCATGGATGTCCTCGATGGCAATAGAACAGTTTTCGACACGGTGCAGGATGCCATGCCACAGGCCCATATAGGTTTGGTTCGCAACCTCTGCGCTGCCTTTCTCTTTCAGGGCGATGACGCCGACAAACGCATCAGCCAGCTCTCGGGTGGTGAAAAAAGCCGCGTCGTTTTGGCTACTCTCCTGGCCCGTCCCTTAAACTTCCTGATCCTGGATGAGCCCACCAACCATCTGGACATGCAATCCCGCGAGATCCTGCTGGAGGCCCTCAAAAAATTCGCCGGTACTGTCATCCTGGTGAGCCATGATCGTCATTTCCTGCGTTCTCTGGTGGACCATGTGATGGAAATCGATCACGGCGAGATGCGCCTCTATGGCGGCAACTACGATTATTATCTTGAAAAATCAGCTGCAATTTGACCAGGCCCCACGTGTTAGCGATCAGCCTGGCTCAGGGGACTATAGATTTGCCGGCCTGATCGGTCAACGCTGTGGCACTGGTCCAAGTGAGTTGTGTTGGGACTCTTCGCGACTGAAAACCGCTCCGACATGGGGCAGCCCGCCAAGAGAGTAGTTGGGGAGAGATCAGCTTTTCTCAGGGCCTCCATACCGGCGCCCGGATGGGTGCTCAAAAAACAAAGCAAGGGGATGCTCACTCTCCTCAGGCTCCGTCTCCCCCCTCCCTTGCCTTTTCCAGCCGTTCTTTCAATTCCACTGCAGCCTTCATCACCCTGAACAGTTCCCGATAATGGAGTTTATTGCGGGTGACCACATACTGATAAATAACCCTGCGAATTTCATTTTCCTCTGTACCTGGGTAGTCGTCTAGAATTTGCGGAATGACCTTACCTGTCCAATTTGGCTCAAAGGGAATTTGCTGAAAAAGACATTGCTGTTGAGCCTCCATCGCCTCATTGATCAAGGTATCACGTATCCTTTCTGCTTCATGGAACTGTTTTTTTGCGTGCAGGCTCGAGCCTTTTCTTTGCGTCACATAGAGGTATATTTCATCCAGAGGACCCTGGCGCAGGAGCTTGGCCAGGTATTTGATCTGCCGTTTTTTTGAGCCACCCTTGAGTCCACGGGTGGCAAGGATCTCTTCATGAATCACCGGACCACCGGGAAATTTTTTCAAGTCCTTATCGGTTAAGTCTGCCAATTCTTTGGCCAGTTCTTCCACCTGTTTGTAAATACGTTTTTGCTCAGATTTACTAATTAATTCTGCCATATTATCTCTATTTGTCTTATGTTTTTATAACTATTCAGGTACTGCCCAATAGTAGGCAAACAACCGCGCTGTAATTGCTCAGCTAAAAGTCAGACGATTAAAGCCACCCTCTTCATACCATGGTCTGCTGGCATCAATGCCCTGCAGTTCAAAAAGAATTACCTCCAGAATGAGATACACCTTGGTGTTTTTACGAATACAGGCAGTGAGCGTATCTCCGTGGTGGCCCATGGCCGCATGGAGATGAATCCGGGGTTCCTCACCGTCCATATGTACCGACCCACTGCCCAGCACCTCACGGGCCTCTTCTACGTCACGCCAGACTGGGTCAGGCGGCATAATCGGTTCTTTGGGACCAGTGACAACCCCTGCCTGTCGTATGCCACCAAGGATCTGAAACCAACCACTTTGAATCTTTTCTGTCAGGAGGATCTCTTTCAGACCTTCAAGAAGGTCATCTCCGTGATCAAATCGTATACTCAATACTCGACCGATGGATCCTGTTCTGTAGTCCATATTGTCCCTTAGGTATGGTAAAAGTTAGTAAGCACTGGTTCAATCGTCTCGAGTCAAGCGCAAATGCTTATCACAAATCAAACGTGTATCAGCAACTCATTTAGTACCTCAAAAATTCTTTTCGTGTTTTTTTGCAAAGAATTTCGTGAAGGTCCTTTCCCCCCCCAAGAGGGGAGACTGTACTGAGTACCGGCTTACCGTTTATCACCGGTGTTAGAGCAACCGCATCAAAAACAGCACTGGAGGAGTGCTGTAACCCTGCTCCAGTGCTGTACAGGTATTAAAAAAAACACCCTCTTACAGCATGGTTTGGCGAAGTTCCTGGAGCAGGACAGGCAGAGCCGTCTGTCGCGTGGCCGTGTCCATGTTGCGAATAGCCATGGTCAGAGCCTGCCTGGTTCCCACAAAAACTGCAAGCTTTTTAGCTCTGGTAAGTCCGGTATAGATCAAATTCCTGAAAAGCATCTTATAGTGCTGAGAAACAAGGGGTATGATAACACAATCAAATTCACTGCCCTGTGATTTATGAATAGTGATAGCATAAGCGAGCTCCAGTTCACTGATCTGGTCACGCTGATACTCTACTTCGCGTTTGTCGGAAAAAAAGCGGACAACACAGGTAAGGTCTATGGAGTTAATCCTCCTGATCTCACCGATATCCCCATTATAGACGCCAAGGTCATAGTTGTTTTTTCGATGAATCACCCGGTCACCGACCCGGAAAATCCTTTCGCCAAGGCTAATCTGTCCTTTGCTGTTATGGGCAGGATTGACGCAGGACTGAAGGGACTCGTTGAGTCTGACGGTACCGAGGCTGGCCCTGTTCATGGGAGAGAGGACCTGAATCTCACAGGATTTTCCAAAATATTTGGGAATCCACTCGCTGTAGAGTCGCAAAATGACCTGTTCGGCAGTGAGTCCATAGTAGAGGGAGGACCAGGGATGAACCTGTTTGAGGACTGCCCGTAATTCTTCCGCCTTATTTTCGGCCGTCTGTAATAAGCCAAAATTGATATGATCGTATTTACCAGCTTTGGCAGTCTGTGAGGAAGCCTTTTCTGTCTGCTCAGGCGCTTCCTGGGCAAAGAGACGTTCCTCTCCGAATTCTTCTTCCCTTTCCCTGAGCTGAAGCTGCTCTTTGGCCCTGGCAATGACCCGCAGCTGTTCCTGGGTGGCCTCGTTGGAATCGAGAAAAAGACAGTCTCTCTGTTCCTGCCAGAGTGTCGGTGATTTAAAAGGTGAAGGAATCTGCGGTATTTTGCCGTTATTGATATCGTGAGCATAGGAAATGATGTGTGATTCCTGGGCCTGACGAAAAACAGTTTTCAACGTAAAAACAGGAACCACTCCTGAAGCCAGGAGATCGCCAAGGACATTTCCGGCCCCCACAGAGGGAAGCTGGTCCGCATCTCCCACCAGCACCAGTTGTGCATCCACAGCCATGGCAGACAACAAGGCGGCACTGAGGCTGATATCGAGCATAGAGCATTCATCCACCACCAACACATCTCCTGGCAATGGATTTTCCTTGTTTCGCTTGAAGCCACCCCCCTGGAACTCCAGGAGCCTGTGTATGGTCTTCGCCTCCAGGCCTATCACCTCTTCCATGCGTTGAGCTGCGCGGCCTGTTGGTGCAGCCAAAATGACCTCTTTGTTCATGGCCAGGAAAAGGTTGACCAGCGTTTTGGTGGTGGTGGTCTTACCACAACCGGGTCCCCCGGTAAGAATCGAACAGCCGCAGCCAACAATTCCTCTCACTGCCCCAACTTGCTCGGGACTCAGGCTGATGTGTTGTTTTCTGCCATAGTCCTCCAGCCACTTGCCAACACGTCCTTCATTCACAGTGAGGGAACGACAGAGGCAGTGCAGCGCATCTGCCGTGTTTTTTTCATCAAAATAGAGGGATTTTGAGTAATAGCAGGGAAGCTGGGAATGGTCTTTCTGGATCAGGAGGCGTCGTTTGAGAAGATGCTCCTGTTCCATGAGCTGGAGGTAGGTTTCAAGCAGACCGGTCAGATCAAGATCCAGCAATTGCTTGACTCCACCCTGGATTTGATCAATGGTGAGATAGCAATGCCCTTGCTCTCTGGATGCGGCCAGAATATGTCTGATCGCGGCAAAGATACGTATGGGAGCATTTTTTTCAATCCCCAGAGACAGGGCGACCTTATCTGCTGAAAAAAAGCCAATTCCGTAAAAATCATTGGCCAGACGATACGGATTTTCAGTCACCAGAACAATGGCTCGTTCCCCGTATTTTTTGAAGATTCGAACAGCAAAAAGGGTTGAAATCCCATGCCCCTGCAGAAAAAGCATGACATCACGTATCGACTTATGTTCTTCCCAGGCCTCTCGAATTCCTTCGAGTTTTTTTTCCGCAATACCTGGCACCTGAAGTAACTCACTAATTCGTCCTTCAAAGACAGGTAAGGTCTGGTCGCCAAAGTGGGAGACGATTCTTTTGGCGGTCTTCGGCCCTACCCCCTTAATCAGCCCTGAGCCAAGGTACTTTTCCAGGGCAGCGGCTGAGGCAGGTTTCCGCTCTTCGGCACGATCTGCTGAAAACTGTCTCCCGAATTTTGGATGATTAGCCCAGGAACCATAAAATTTCATGGTCGCCCCGGCAAAGACCCTGGTTTGATGGACAATTACGGTTACCGGTTCAAATTCATTAAAACATTTTACCCGGAGCACACTCCAGCCGTTAGCCTCATTATGAAAGGTAACCCGATCAACAATCCCCTGAATGGTTTCAGTGAGTACTCCTTGATGCACGATTTATTTTCTCCCGATCATTTTTAAAAACATATGAGATAGTGTATAGTAAAAAGAAATAGCGGTATTGCTTCACAAGCAACTGACTGGAACTTTTAAAAGTTATACCATTTTTTTATAATGTTGATAACTTATCCTGGCGTTTCTTCACAAAAAAAAAGAGGTTTTTAAGTTTTTACTTGACTAGAAATGATTGTTATGTAAGAATTATGCCTTTGTATAGAAGAGACTTTACGGGTTTATACTGTGAAAAAACTGCAGATCCCCACTTCTTTAGAAGGTGAATTTTGTGATTGCGTCGGAAGGCATCTTCCAGGCACTGGTTATAAGGGAGAAAGGCAATGACATTTCTGGAAGGACTGCTTTGGCTGACGCTGAACGTATATCATGAAGCACGATCGGAACCTGAAATTGGTCAGGTAGCAGTGGCCCACGTTACCATGAATCGTGCCGCCCAAAAGGGCCTCAGTATCAAAACGATAGTCAATCAACCCTATCAGTTCAGCTGGATCCAACAAAAAGCTTCCTTTATCCCCGAAGATCCCAAAGCATTTTTCCAATGCATGAAATCTGTCTATATCGCCCTGAATACAGCTGATTTCACCGCAGGTTCCACCTTTTACCATCTAGACAATATCGATCCATACTGGACTTCTGACGTCACCTTTGTTGATCAATACGGAAGCCATAAGTTCTATAAGTAGCCGATGACGTCGTATCTCTACCCTTTCGGATAAAACCTCTCTATCTGCTTCGTTGCTCTAAATTTTCAGTCACTAGGAGTCTGTCGGATTTAGAGAATCGTAGCGAAAATTAGAGAAATCGAGACCAGATTTTCATGGATTTGAGGCGAATAGCAGGCCTATTTAACGAAAAGCCATGGAAATATGGGCCGATT
>Ga0180008_1000615_pt1 | contig 27758 bp, 29 predicted proteins | sample MM_PW_MetaG_FD_121121 | JGI IMG/M metagenome (GOLD analysis project Ga0180008, IMG submission 121121) | Groundwater microbial communities from the Aspo Hard Rock Laboratory (HRL) deep subsurface site, Sweden - MM_PW_MetaG | ecosystem: Environmental > Aquatic > Deep subsurface > Groundwater... | reverse complement strand
GTCAACGCGATTACTTAGGGGCTGACATGATACGAGGACGAGAGAGAGTATCGACTGAAGTAAAAGAATGGCTGCCTCGTTTTACGTGGGCAAGTGTGGTGGGTGGGACAGAAACACTATCGGGCGATTATAAAATCCATACCTTCACGGGAACTGGGACTCTATACGTTTTAAGAGGCGGACAAGTGGAGTATCTGGTAGTCGCTGGTGGCGGAGGGGGTGGATATAGTTTTGCTGGCGGAGGGGGTGGCGGCGGTTTTCGTGCTGGAGAATTAAGCATTTCTGTGGGGGAGAAAACAATAACAATTGGTGCTGGTGGGGCGGGATCGGCAGCGACGGGAGACAAGGGAGGAACAGGGGGGAATAGTGTTTTTTTCTCAATCACTTCACTGGGTGGCGGAGGTGGCGGCTCTAGCGGCAATAGGGCAGGGGCCAATGGAGGATCGGGCGGAGGTGGAACTGGCTATACTACTGGCGGAGCGGCTGGTTTAGGGACAGCGGGGCAAGGATATGATGGCGGTGTTGGGAAGGATAACTGTGCTGGTGGTGGTGGCGGCGCATCTGGAGTGGGTGCCGATGGAGTAGCAAACACGGTTGCCGGAGATGGTGGAGACGGTAGCGCATCTTCGATTAGCGGTGCTTCTGTAACGTATGCTGGAGGCGGTGGCGGCGGGGCTTCTGATATCGGCACTCAGGGTGCTGGTGGTGCTGGCGGTGGCGGTGCTGGTGGAAAAATAAGTGTGTATCCAGTCGCCGGAACCGCTAATTTGGGTGGCGGTGGTGGCGGTGGTGGATATGGGACGGTTTACCATCCTGGGGCAAATGGCGGCTCTGGTATCGTTATAGTGCGGTACAAGTATAAGTAGGTAAAAATATGGCGCACTTCTGCGAACTAGACGAAAACGGGAAAGTCCTGAAGGTTGTCGTAGTTGACAACGCAGACTGCATCAAGGATTCCATGAAGGTGGAACATCCTGGCGTTGCTCTGGACATACGATCAGTTAGCGGGGACACCATCAGCAAGGAAGATACCATTGTCGAATGGGAGGACGAGGCCAAGGGCGTGACCTTCTGCGAGAATCTGCTGGGAGGCAGATGGGTGCAGACGTCGTACAACAACAACATCCGAAGACGGTACGCAGGGATTGGATACACGTACGACAAAGACAGAGACGCCTTCATCGCGCCACAGCCGTACAAGTCATGGAGCCTTGACAAAGAGAGCGACTGGCAGCCACCCACTCCAAGGCCAGATGACGACAAGCTGTACTCGTGGGATGAAGACAAGCTGGAGTGGGTTGTAGAAGAGCGCGTCGCGTTGATTGAAGAGATATTGGGGCTTGTGGAGGGCTAAATGACACAGACAGTGATGCCAAGACGACTGCATGAGGCGGCGCTGACAGCGATGAAACGGCTACTTGACCTTGGCGAACTTGCGTTTAGCAGTGGTGGTGGGCGCGAATCTGGTGCCTTCCGCAATTACAAGTTTCAGGTAATGCAACACATTGCCGACATGGAGCGAGAGCAGTTCGCGATCTTGAGTGATATTGGGCATGTAGAGCCATGTGAATGTGGCGACTCGCTAGTTGGTGGTCCGCGCTGGACAAGATGCGAGTTGTGCGCTGGAAGCGGATTCAAGCCTACAGGAGGCAAGAAGGAATGAAGACGATGGACAGATTAGCCGGGAGCCTTGGCGTCGTTGTCCCGCACGGGAAAGAGGCGGGCATTGCAAGGCCACGCGCACTTGATGATGGGTATAGCGACCGCGCATCCCGCGATTCCGATACATCTGATCTGATCTTTGCATATCGTTACCACTCGTGGGTATACAGCGCGGTGAGGGCTATTGCCGGGGCTTGTTCGTCTGTTCCGTTTGTTGTCATCAATTATCGTGGAACGGGGACGAGGAAGCCGCGACCTGTGCGTGATTTTGCGATGAAGTATCGGTCAATTCAGGGATGGAATGAGATCCAGGATTGGGAGAAGCTCATGGACGCTTATCTCAAATCTGAGAACGCAGAGATCGTCACAGATCATGAAGTGCTCGATCTGCTTGCTCATCCTATGCCAGAGGCGGACAAGACGCGCACAGAGCTAATCCAGGCCATCGTAACAAACCTTGAACTGGACGGCAACGCATACGTCGAGAAGATTTGGAAGACGGGAAGAAGGGACGGAATCCCATCACAGCTTTGGGCAGAGATTGATCCCAGAAAGATCTACGTTATCCCAGGCAAAGGGGTTGTCTTCGGCGGCTTCATGTACGTTGGCGATACGGTCAAGTATTTCTTGCCGGAAGACATACTGGCATTCCGATACTACAACCCATTGAATCCTTATTATGGCCAATCTCCGACGCGGGTACTACGAACGGCGATTATCGGTGATGTTCGAGCTGTCGATTGGAACAGGATGTTCTTCGAGAACGATGCCACTCCGGGCGGGCTTATCTCTTCAAAAGAGAGGCTGACGCCTGATGACATCCGACTCATTGAGGACTCATGGAACAGCAAGAGGCGTGGTGCAGGGCGCTCTCATGGAATAGGCGTATTGGGGCTAGGGTCTACATTCCAGGCTCTCTCGCCAGCTCACAAAGATATGGGGTTTAAGGATTTGCGAGAGCTAACACAGCAAGAGGTACAGGCGACATACGGTGTTCCTTCTGTTGTGCTAGGAAACTACAAGGATGCAAACCGTGCATCAGCAGTGACGCAGGCGCGGTTGTTTACTACCAACACGGTTCTACCGAGACTGGCAAAGATTGAATCTGTTCTTGATCGACACTTCTTCGGTGTTGATGGCAAGACGAAACTGATGTTTGACCTGTCGACGATTGAGGCGCTTCAAGAAGACATTCTCATTCGGGCACGAGCAGGAAGGTTGTTCACAGAGCAGCGATTCACTGTGAATGAGATCAGGGCGTTCAACAAACTACCTCCGATCTTGGGACAGTTTGCTGATGCTGTTCTCGTTCCGAACAACATGGTCGTCGCTGGCAGGATAGAAGGGTCTGAGGATGGACCAAATACAACGGCACCAGAAGAAGAAATAACGGAGGTGGAGACATAATGAAACGAGTAGGCGCTTTTATAGCTTTACTCATGGTGGGCCTGATCTCGTTTGGTGGGATGGCAGCACTCGACTGGGAAACATACATCGGGGGCGTCTATTTCCTCAATCTTGAACAGGCTGTGTTGACCGGGTTCACGTCAACGGGGATGTTTGATCTCATCGGCGGGGCACGGTTCGACAATGTGACATCAGCTACGACACTCAGCATTACCGAAACGAACCTTGCATTCGCAGGGGTTACTACTTTCTATGGGGCAACGTTTAGCTTCGGATATGATGTCGGTGCAGCAATGACGTTCACGACTACGGATGCAACGGGCGCAGTGGCGATCACACATGCTGGATCGGCCCCAGCGATCACATGGACAGCGAATTCGTTGGCTTTTACAGGAAACTTCAGTTCTGACGGGACAACGGCTGTTCTTGATGGCAGCACATCAGCCAGGATTCTCAGTGCGGGCTTTACGAGCTTAGAATCTGCGGCAAACCGTTTTGGCGTAAATGCGACAATCTATATGTCGGTCGCAACGACAGCGACAACTGGTATCACGACGATAACCCACACGGGTACGACCCCCACAGTAACTTGGACGGCGGACTCGTTTAGCTTCGTCGGTGCATTCAGTTCAGACAGCGCATCAACGGCTGTAGTCGATGGCGCAACATCATTCCGTGGATTGAGTGCGGGATTCGTTAGCCTAGAATCTCCAGCGAATCGATTTGGCTTGAATGCCACCGAATACATACAGATTGCAACAACTATAACTACTGGCATCACAACAATCACGCATACGGGATCAGCTCCTGCTGTAACGTGGACTGCTGACTCTCTGTCATTCGTTGGCAGTTTCGATACGAATGGCGCGACGGTATCACTAGACGGTAGTACATCGGTTCGTGCGATCAGTGCTGGCTTTAACAGTCTCGAATCTCCAGGAAACCGTTTCGGATCAGATGCAGCTGTCTATATGCAGATTGCGACGACTGCCACAACTGGAATCACTGCCATTACTCATACCGGATCAGCTGTTACTGTTACATGGACGGCCCCCGCATTTGACTTCGTTGGCACGATGGCGCTAGATGCCACAACGCTATCAGATGTGTTGACGTTCTCGGACGCAGGAACAATCGACAACACAGCAGCCGATACATTGACGATTACTGAAACCTACATCGCGCTTGCTGGAGAAGTGTCTATCAGCGGAGACCTCACGGTGACTGGTGGAGACATCATTGATGGCTCGGGTGGCGGCGCAACCGTAGCGAATAAGGGCACCTCCGTCGAAACGATGGGCGGGGCACAGAAGACCGTCATTACCTTCACATTGACTGGCGATCACGACATCGACACCCCTGATGGTGGACAGTCTGCTGGCGTTCTGGTCTACGACTTCCCAGTGGGCTATATCCAAATCCTCGGTGCGTTGATTGATGCGTCGGTTGTGACGAATGCTGCCTACAACGCAACAGTAGCCGACCAATACTATATCAGTGTGGGAACTGTGGATGGTACGCAAGCAGCGGATGCCGATCTGACGGGCACCGAAGCTGACATCATCGGAAAGACAACTCACGATACCGACTCAGGTGCTGGGGCAAACACACAACTCACGAATACGTGGCACGCTCAAGATCTGACCGCCGAGACGTTTGACGGAACGGGTACGGCCATAGATCTCTTCGTGAACGTGGCTGTGCCGAATGCAAACAATACTGGCGCAACGACACACGCGGTCACGGGAACCTTGACGATCTTCTGGATCAATCATGGTGGGTACTAGCCATGAAGGTTAGAACGGTTCCTGGTAAGCGGGCCTGGGCGAGTGGTGGGCGTCCGAAGGGCGGGAATAAAGAGGGCGACCCTCTCCGTAAGGGGGTAGTGAAGAAATGACTATTAGCCAAGCGAACATGACCGAAGTTAGACTGGCAGGGAAGGAAGTGAACACGCTTCTTTCCGGCCAAGATCTTCGGGACGCGCTCCAAGGCAAAGAGGTTGACGCTATCTACAAATATAGCGTTGCCGATCAAAGCCGTGGCGGCGAAGTCAAAGCAATTCACACGATGAAGGGCGAATACCTAACCGGGATGCGTCCTATTGGAAAGTCCGTGATTACGTCTGCAACGATTGACCGCGACAAAGACATTGTCTTCACGAGTGGCATGAAGCTGACAGATGGATACATGAAGAATCCAGTCGTGCTTCCGATGCACCTCTATCGGGAGTTTCCAATTGGGTTTACGAAGCAGATCACGCAGTATGCGAATCATGTGACTGCGACATGGGAATGGCTGACAGACCAACCGTTGACCAAGGCTGCGGAATACTACCAGCTTTGGGCAGCATATGTTCTGAATGCCGTTTCAATCGGCTTTGCCCCCGACGAGTGGGAATGGAACAAAGGCCGGAGCGGACTTGATTTCGTTACCTGGGAGTTATTGGAGCATAGCATTGTGACGATCCCGGCGAATCCTGACGCACAACGGAGCCTGGGCGCGAAGCAATACATCAAACTCGTTGGTGAAAAGCTCATTGAAATGTCTCCGATTGTGCGTCGGGGACTGGAGATAGCATTAACAGATGGAACAACTGTCAGCGTCAATTTGCCTGACGGCATGAAGAACAATGTCTCTAAACCTGATAACGAAAATGTGACTGCTGATGGAACAATCGAAGCCAAGACAGAGGTACTTAGCGATAAGGCAAACGAGCCTGTCGTAGAGGAGCCAGAAGCCGTCGAGGCAAGTGTTAGCGTAGAAGAGACAGAAGGGCAGAAGTCTTTTGATGAAATCCTGTTGGCGTATGCCGCTGGGGTGATGGAGAAAAGCGAAGTTTTAGGTGTTCTGAACAAAGTGTTCAGTGTGCTTGAGGCGGAGCGCGATCTCTACAAAGGGCAACTTGTCAATATGGCTCTCTCGATCATTGCAACAAAATCGGAGGTGTAAGCATGAAGCTGGAAGACCTTACCAAAGAGCAGCTTCAGGGATTGGTGGACAAAGGCTCCGAGTATCTCGAAGCCATGAAGGCGGGGACTCCCGGTGAGACCAAGGTAATCCTTGACGGACCAGAGATGAAGAAGCCTGATGAACTCACGGCTATTGATCTCGACGCCGCACTCACTCGTGAACCCGAGACAGTCCTACGATCCACGAAGCAGAAGGATGATGAGCTGAAGAACTTCAGCATCACAAAGGGCGTACAATTCATTCTGACCGGCCAGCGCAAAGGAAACGAGCTGGAAGCAGACTGGATTCGTAGCCGTGATGGCTTCGCGCCATCAACAAATAAGGACATGACCCTTTACAGCGATATTGCTGGCGGATTCCTGGTTCCTACGGTTGTCATCAACGAACTGATCGATCTTCTGAAGGCAGAAACGATCATGCGTCGAGCTGGCGCAACGATCTTGACATCGAATGCAAAGACCGTTCAGGTGCCACGGAAGACTGGATCGACAAGTGCATACTGGGTTGCCGATGAAATTACTACGGACATCACCAAGTCTGCCCCGACGTTCGGAGACCTGAACTTGACACTCAGAAATCTGGCTGCGCGGGTGCAGGTTGCGCGGAATTTGATCAAGTACGCATCGTTGTCAGTAGAGACACTCATCCGGCAAGACATCATCGAACAGATGGCGCTTACGGAGGATCTGGCCTTCCTTCAGGGGACGGGCGGAACACAGCCTGTCGGCCTGAAGAACTGGCCCGGAGTCAACTCTACCAGTTCGATCGGTGCGCCGAACTTCGACGACCTTCTAGCATGTCTGACGACTCTCAAGGCCCGCAACGTGCGCGTCTCTGAGAAGCAGACGAGCTGGTGGATGCACCCGAACGTGCTTGGGTATCTACAGAAGCACAAGACTGGTACTGGTCAGTACGATTACGTTATCGACCTGACTCAGCGACCTCCAGACCGAATTCTCGGCCTGCCTGTCTACACCAGTTCGCAGATCCCGATTACCCTCGGTGCTGGTAGCGAGACCTACATGGTCTGTGGCAATGCCAACACCTACGCGATTGCGCAGGGTGGCGGCATCGAGATCTTGGTAGATCCATACACGTTGTCGGCTCAACTGAAGATCCAGATCGTCGCCGTGTTTGAAGTAGACGGTGGCCCTCGCCGGATCGACGAGTTCCAGGTTCTTACTGGAGTAACTTACTAGGAGGTGAAGAATGGCTGGTTTGAATAGAGACCTAACTAACGTCCTTAATGTTGTTCGTCTGCTTGCCCCTGCGACTTATTCGGCGGCAGCAGAGCAGACGACAGCCGCGATCGACACTGATTTTATGCGTGATGGCATTTTAGTGATCGACTGTGGCGTGATTGCAGCCACGTCAACGGTTGGAGTGCAACTCCAAACTTGCGACACATCTGACGGCACGTATGCCGATGTCATGGCAGCAGACGGAGCACTTACGGTAGCACACACGCTTACCGCTGTCTCTTACGCTGTCAAAGATCTGAAGCGATACGTGAAGTTCCAGTACGACGTTGATACAGACGATGCGTTGTTCGGGGCTGTCCTCGTTGGGGCGCACCGACCGTTGAATCCTCCGTCCTAGCGAGGTGATCTGAATGGCATGGCCAACTGGCGCTGATGTGCAGCAAAGAACTGACATCACACTCACACTGACAGGAAGTGTCTATACAACTAGCTACGGACTGAGCGTGACAGAGATGATCAGCGATGCTATCGCTGCGGCTGCTTTGGAATGCCTCAGAGATCCCGAGTACGGTTTCGACGAAGCGGAAGTGACTGAAACATTCGATGGGAGGAGTTGCCTCCAAGTGAGCCACCCTCCCATCTTGTCTGTTTCTTCTTTAACCAGCAACAGCGAAGAGATGGACGAGGGTGACTACGTCATTTATCCAAGAGACATCAAAATACTTGACGAAGACAGCAAGATCTTGCTGCAAAGCTACGCTCCGGTGCGCCCGACAAGGCAGCTTTACTCGCTGATTTACACGGGTGGCTATTCTGATTCGGCGGTAGGGACACATAAAGCGATCCCACGCAGCCTCAAAGCGATCATCTTAGAGATGGTCGTCAGGGAATTGCTGCGGATTGACCAACGGTATCGTGTCTACGCTGGTGTTAGCGCAGCACAGATCGGATCAACTGACTACCGATTCACATCGGACAATGCTTTGTTGTCAGACCTTTATCGAAGACTACGAGATGGCCCGTGGACGGTGATTGGAATTTGATCGGACTAAACATCAAGGTGGACATCCATCGCAGAGCTGCAGCAGCGGCTTCTGGTTGGGGAGACACCAGCGACATGACTTGGGTTGCCATTCCGACATACAGGGATGTCAGGGCAAGGATTTCGACGCTTCGGGTAGAAGAGAGAGAAGCGTTGGCTAGTGCTGGCGGGAACATTGCCACCATTGCTGCGCATCGTATCTTCTTCAATCCTGAGACGGATGTTTTGATCGGAGACCACATTGTCTATGACGGAAAGACTTACGAGATGGTATCGATTGAAGACATGGACAAATCGGAGCAGCATCTAGAAGGCTTCATTGTCTTCTGGAAGGGGGTAGTTGCCTAATGGCTACGAGAACCACAACGAAGTGGCAAGGCGGCGGGAAACTACAACAGTTTGGCCCGCTGGCTGGATCGTACATCTGGGTTGACTTTAATCCAGGGCCACTCTTTGCTGTTGTTGACGCAACCATCTACTCGCGCATGGAGGCGGCAATGAAACTGGCGGCTGAGACTGCTAGGGACAACATGCAAGATATGTCTCCTTCTGCTCCTGGCGACATGCCTGGGATCGATTCTGGAACACTTAAAGCAAATATCGAGTACAAGATCTTCGACAGCCCAGATCAAATCATTGGGGCCTTTGGCGTCTTCAAAGAGTCTGCACCCAACGAGACTACAAAGAAGGTCGTGGACATGATCTATGCCCTATATCTGGAGACCGGAACATACAAGATGGACCCACGGCCCTGGTTGACACTCACTCTTGCCGAAGTTTGGGATCAGTGGAAGTCAATCTTCGGAGCTGGTGGTTCCGGCGCTGAGACTGTCGCTTCATTCTCGATGGGTGGCCGAGAAGACAATACGGCCCTGGAGCACGCATAATGCGAAACGATGTTGTAGTACCGTTCACGAAAGCGGTGATAGCCAAGTTGCTTGCTACAAGCGGCGTTACGGCAATTACTGGCACGAGGATTGGTCCAGGGTCAGAGAATCAAACGATGCCGTTCATTGTTGTTGATCCATTGCCGGAGACCCCACATCACGGGATCGGCTTTAATGAACCTGCTTATGTAACGGCACGCGCACAAATAGCTGGCTTTGTAAAGACGAAACATGGAAGTCTTGAGCTTGCTGGCGCAATTTCCAAGGCACTTGATGGAGAAACCTTAACCGTGAGCGGTTGGGGTTCAGGAAGGATGGTTGGCATTGGTATTACTCCGTTGCAAATAGATGTAAACGGCGTAACTGCCTATAAGGCCGCAAGGCGCATTACTGTCAATCTTCCAAATCAAGATACACGATAGACGGAGGTGTTAAAAGATGGCAGATACGTTTACCCCTAAAGGGGGTCATCTGGCTAGTTTGAAATACAACACAAAGGTCGTCAATGTTCGCGGCGAGGTCCGCGTGACAGCGGCACGGGCAGTCATCGATATTTCTTGTATTGGTGACACCTTTGTGCCGTTCCGGTCCTTTACGCTAGGAATGCACGATCAGATGTCGTTCACAGTGCCGGTTCCTTACGACCCTACGAACGATGGAATCATAGCAATCTTGGCGGCATCTGTGGCGGGGACACCTACCAGTTTGATACTGCTTGACGTGCTTGCAGGCACGACGCTGCTTTCTGGCACCGCGCTTGCTTCTTACGAGTACGCATCAAGCATGGACGATGTTCAGCTCTTGAACGTGACGTTTACGTTCACGGGGGCGTTGACTGGCAACTTGGTAGTGTAGGAGGAGGTGAATAGCTGATGGCTGACACCTTTACCCCTATCAATGGGTTTCTGGCGGGGATATACAGATCCCCTGGAGTTCTAGTTGGTGCCGTAACGAAGCATCAGCTCCTCCTGAATCCATCGTTTGAAACAGGAGATCTGACGAGCTGGACTGACGACAGTGTGGCAACATCTACAGCTACAGCAACAGCCCTCAAAGGCTGGGAAGATCGTAGTTACGGTGTTGTCATGTCTGACAACGGCATAAATTTGTGCGGCATCTCTCAGATCACGATACTAGATGCAGCTTTATCTGCTGCGCAGGCGTTGACCCATAGGATCATCGCAAGCGTGTGGGTGAAGTTTGACTCCGCAAGCGATGATGCTGTATTGAAGGTCTCCGCGCTCGATGCGGCTGACGGCGTTCTTGGTACTGGCTCTGTGACGATGATCTCGTCCCATCCTTACTACGACGCTGCCGCTGCTGGATTTGGCGTGTGGAGCTACTTCAGTATTGCAATCAGTGCTGTTGAACTGACAAAGAAGGTGAAAGTCGAAATCTACTCTAATGCCGCAACTGCGCAAGTGTGGAACATCGACAATCCTTCTGCAACCATCGTGGAGCAAGTTGCGGGCGCTTTCGGACAGGTCGTTATGCCGATGGGCTACGACACCGAAGATGTCTCAACGTTTGCCACTGCCGGGACAGCCGGATGGCGATCAGTTGCCACGACATTGAAGAAGCAGAGCGCCATAACGTTCCCCGAGTATTGGGTAAATTCTGAAGTAATGGCGGCTGAGAAGGCCGCTGCCACTAAGGTTTACATCATCTTGTGGACACAAAAGGCGACGAAAACTCAGGACCGATTTGAGTTCTGGGCATTGGTCAACGGGATTGAGTGGGCCGCGCCTGTTGGTGAAGTACAAAAGGGATCAGTAATGATCACTGCAACCGGCCATATTGGATACGCACACATTTAGGAGAACGATGAAATCTGAACTGCTAAAGACTTTTGAACTTGCATCCAAGACTACTCACGAACGAACCTTTCATTTTGATCTTGGGGAGGGGGTAGACCTAGTCTGCCCCCGCCTCAGCTTGAACGGGTGTGCAGCATTTGAACGACGTATGGTGGCAAAGCCAGGATCGAAGGGCTTCAGTCTGTCAATGCTGAAGAATACGGCGGCGATGAGAATGGCAGAGTGTAGTGGTGCCGTCTTAGAGGAGCTTCGGAAAGAAGGCGCACCAAGTGCATTCAAAGACGAAGCCGATGCTCGCATGTGGGCGACTCAATTCCAGGCGAATCTGGTATCGAAGTTTGCACCATATTCTGAAAAGCTACTTGGGGACTTCCACAAGGATGACCAGATCTTTGCCGTCACGTTGGCGCTGAAAGAGAAGTATGGCGACAGCGAGACGACAACAAAGGGCAAGGGCGAATCGAAGACAGAAGAAGAAGTCATCTTCGACGAGAAATTCATTCGTGTAATCTTCGATGCCGCTCCAGACATGCTTGACGCTATGTTCTTGTGGACAATTGGATTGGTGGATATCCCTGACGGGACAAGCCAAGAAGACATTGCAAAAGGATTGGATGACTTGGCCGCTTCGGTCGGTGGTTCGGGAAACGTAGTAAAACCGAGTCCGACGAAGAAATCAGTTACAGGAAAGAGGTCAACTACAAAGAATACGTCCCAATAATACTGCACCACTATCCTCAATATGACCTTGAATCTGTCTTTGACCTTGATGACCTTCAGTTCGCTTTTCTGATTAACGGACTGGACGCGATACATAGACTTGAACGTGCAAACACCCTACCGGGGATGGTAGACAACGACGGCATGAAGGCAACGGTTGCTGCGGCTCCGAGGCCTAGAGTAGACAGCGAAAGTACGTTTGGCTGGCTACAAGAGCAATGTGAAGCAAAAGGGCTGACGCCCCCGGCGAGGTAAAACATGGCAGAAGGTACAAGTCTAGGTACTGCGTACATCACGCTGATGCTTGACAAGGCGGGGTTCCAGTCACAAGTGACTGGTCTTGGCCGGACATTGACTGGCTCTCTCGGCGGGATTGTCGGCATGACTGCGAAACTAGCTGGTGTTGGCGCTGGCCTCTATGCCGTTAAGAGAGCCATCGGATATGTCAACGATGCCTTCCTAGAGTTCGACCAACAGATGCACAACGTCTGGACGCTGACAGACCAGACCGGCGATGAGATAGTCAAGCTATCCTCTGATCTCAGAGATCTTGCATGGCAATACAATATCACAAGCACACAGGCCGCTAAGGCCATGTACCAGATCTACTCAGCAACCTTCTATGGCGCAGATGCTATGAAGATTCTTGAAGCATCTACCCGTGCTGCTGCGGCAGGGCTGACTGACGTATTTACTGCTGCAAACATGGGGACTACTGTTCTAAATGCCTATGGTATGGCAGCAGAAGAGATAACTCGTGTAAATGATTTGCTCTTCACTTCAATACGGTTTGGCAAAACCACGTACGGCGAACTCGCAGATCAATTCGGTCGTTTGGCAGGAATTGCAGCCCCTGTTGGTGCGAGCATTGACGAGATGGCTGCCGCTATCGCAACACTCACCCGCCAGGGAATCACAACTGACTGGGCTGTCACTTCGTTGCGACAAACTCTGATGAAGATGCTACAACCCACCAAAGATCTTGAGAAGGCAATCAATGATCTTGGATTTGTATCTGGTGGCACGATGGTCCGCACTCTCGGATTTGCCAAGTCACTTGGTGAGATCAAGAAGTGGGCAGACCAGAATGGCGTAGCGCTGGACAGGATGTTTACCAACGTCCGTGCTGTTACTGCTGTCCTGCCTCTTGCTACCACAGCCGCTAAAGGCTTCGCGCTTGACCTTCAAAGGATGGCCGACTCTGCCGGGGCATCTGATGTAGCATTTGGCAAACAGACACAATCATGGGCATATCAGATGTCGATTTTGAAATCTCGGCTAAATGACGTTGGCATTTCTCTAGGGAAAGTTGTCACGCCAGCTATTTACGGATTTACAAAGGGCGTTTTGGCCTTACTCAAACCTCTCGGCGGCATGGCTGAGTTGTTGAATACAATGGGCGTTCCGTTTCTTCTTAAATGGGCAGCGACTCTCGGCACAGTTGTCATAGGGCTAACTGTTCTGACCAAGGCATTTCGTGCTCTTAACGTTGCTATGCTTGCTTCTCAGGCTTTTATGTTCTCCACGCTTGGCGTTGGTGGAGGATTGTCTGGGGCGATAATGAAGGGTATGTTCACAGCCGGTGGTGGATCAATGCTGGCCGGTCTCGGGATTGGGGCCGCCGGTCTTGTAGCAACGTCAATTGGGCTTAAAGGTCTTGTAGAACTTGAATTGGTGGCGGGGCAAATAGTCGGCGGCGAAGAAGTTAAGGGGAGAATGAAGGCGTCGCTGATGAGCATCTTCGGGAACGTGGTTGGTGGGGCCATCTTCGGGAAGATGTTCCTTGGAGGACTGGTTGGAACTGGAGTTGGAGCGGCTATCGGTGCCGGAATAGCTGCGACGGCGACAGCCTCAATCTTTGTCTACCATATCATCAAGAAAGAAGTAGAAGGTCGAGCAAGTGACATAGATATCGTTAAGGCAACAATGGCATCATGGGGCGGGCTGCCGCTTGAAATGCCAGCGACTCCAGAAGCTATAACAGAATTGCGAGACGAACTTTCTAGGCTGAATCCAGAGATAGAGAAAACAAAAGAATTCTTCGCAGCCACCGCCACCGCAGTAGAGCAAATGTACGACAGAGTGAGGGGAGCCTTCCAGCGTGGAACATACGAATTACAGGGGCCATATCGTGGAGCGGCAACTCTTGCAGGCATAACCGGCATTGAGTTCCCTGTAGAGGATATAAAGGAAGCGGCGGCAATATGGAAGAGGCCGCTTGTTGAGGCGACTCTTGGCGGGTTGGCCGATTTGACTAATGTTGTTGGTGCCAATCTGTCAGAAGGATTGCGCAAGACTATCGACGGTATCAGGGAGAAAGCCAGCGAGGAACTAGACAAAGGAGAATGGAAAGATTTTGGCGATTATGTTGTCAGAACGATGACTGATTGGGCTAAAGGAATCGACACAGGGTTGGCAACAAGCCAGATAATAGAGTTTACTGCTGCATTGACTTCAAGTATACAGGCGTTTTCTGCCGCTGGTGACGACCTAGAGAAAGGGAAGGCGGCAGCGCAGCAATTCGACGCAGTGAAAGAAGCCTTTGCTGGGCTTGTCGAAGAGATGGAAGATGGAGAGCGTGTGGCAGCCTTCTTCCAGATGGTTCCAAAAATTGCGCAAGAGTATCTTGGCGAATTACTTGAAGTCATGGGGATTAAGTCTGCCGCTATCGTAGATCTCGTTTTGACAGAACTTAATAGGCTTGAAGACGAACTCACACCACCAATGACTGTCGTCGAGCAGTTGGAGAAGGCGAAGAAGGAATTCTACGATCTGTTTGAGAAGATCAAATCCGGGACCCTCACACTAGAGAACGCAACCACTGAATTTGCAAACCTGAAAAACATGGCTGGGGATTTTGAGGCCGCTGCCGAGACGGCAGAAGACACTGGCATGTCGTATGCGGCATCAGTCAGGGCATTATCAGACGAGTTCAATGATGCGATTGGCGGGATAGACAACGTTATTTCTGCGCTAGAGAAATTCGTCAATGCACTCAACAACGTGGCTTTGGCTGCTGGGGCAGGATCACAGATAGAGACGTTGTTTAAGGGCCTTGAATCCATGCTTCTTAGGTCCACCACGATGGGCGAAGCATCCAAGATTATATCAGAGATAATGTCTGGTGCGGGAACCGTTGAAGCCTTCCAGACGAACTTGGAGCGACTGTTCGGCCCTGGTTCTGAAGTAGCGCAAGAAGTTAAGGACTGGGCGAGGACGATGCACTCTCTCGTCGTTGATTCGTTCCCTGAATTCGGCATGTCGATGGAAGAAGTTGCTCGCGAAAACGAACGGCTTGCCGCAGCGCAGGCACAAGCAGCGGACAAGGCTCAGCGTGAAGCCGAACAAATGGCACAAGAGAGATATAAGGCCGAGCAAGAGGCATTCAAGAATCAATTTCTTACACCGATTGTCCGGGCGATGAGGTCGGGCGACTTCGAGAGTGCAGCACGAGAGATTGAGGGCCTGACGGCACGATTCCATGAACTTGCTGCTGTTGCAGCTCCGTTGGGCATCGATGCGGTTGAGCTGCTTGGCATGATGACGGGGGCAAGATCACAACTTCTTTCGATGATCGACGGCCTGATTGAGATCAATCAAGCATTGCCAGAGACAGTTGCTGCTCTTGAGGGCGCGAGAAAGAGGGTAGAGCAAATCCAGGAAGGCCCCTCTAGTGCAATCAAAGCCGCCGTAGAGGCCTTTGGAGTCAAAGACCTACTAGAGACACCACGGGTGGTAGCACAGGCACTTCTTGAGTATGCCAAAGAAGACGTTGTGGCCGCAGCAGAGGCTACTGCCGCGCTAACCGAGAAGATTACGGTACAGACTGACGCGATGAGTCGGTTTGGATTGACAAACCTTAAAGCAGTAGATGCTCTTGCAATATTTGAAGAGGAACTAATTGGTGCCCCGACTGCGCTGCAGAAGTTTACAAACGCGCTAGACAAACATGCCGACACGATCAATGAGTTGGCGAACGAATTGCTGCCGGAAGGAATGGCTCAGATCGTTGGGAAGTTGATGACGTTCTTACAGCGACTTGGCAATGTAAAGGGCGGATGGCCAAAGTATGCTACCGGCGGAATCACGATGAAGGAAACATTTGCCACTATCGGAGAATCTGGTCCAGAAGCAATCATCCCTCTCTCACAGTTGCCAACGATCATGCAGTCATTAGGTGGAGATGCCCCAGTTGCTGGCCCATTCCCCAGCAACATCACCATTGCACAATCATTTGCAAGCAATGGAGACGCTCTTGACGCAGTTGTTGCTGAAGCCTATGGACTAAGTGCTGCAATTGGCGTTGTGGCGCAGCAGTTGATTGCTGCTATACGGAGTGCGAGAGCAAAATTAGACGCCATTGCAAATCTGCCAATTCCAGGAGGAACTGCAGGCATTTGGCAGCCTCCTGGAGACATCCAAGAATACATGCGCACTTCGATCGGGCTACCGGCTGCTCCTCCTCTTGGTCCAATCCAGCCAGTAGCAATGGAGCCAGCTCCGGCATTGCCTATGACGGCAGTTCCGACACTGGACACATACGAGCCGATAGATACTGCAGCGATTGCCAGCGCGATCAACTTGGCGATCAAGGATGCCTTTGCTGCTGTTGGATTTGTTCTGCCAAAGGCGCTTGCAAAAGAAGATAAGATAGGACCAACAGATAAAGCTGTTACGACGTGGCAAGAAGCGTTAATGCTGATGTCTGAAGGGCTCAAACTCCTGTTTAGCGGCGACATCATGGGGGGGCTGGAACTTCTTGGAAAGGGAGTGATGGCGTTCGCAGACTCTGGTGCGATGGCAGCTCTCAGTGGCGGGGTCATGGTTGTTGCTGAAGTGGCGCGACAGATGAAGGCTATGGCAGATGAAGGCATGGCCATGTTGAATGACGCCTTGAAGAAAATGGGCGACTTCGTTCTGCCTATTCTTGGTGACTCTTTCGATGCGATCATTGCGTCGGCGCGTAACTTAGCAGATAGATTCAAGTCTCTGATTACCAGCACGAAGACATACCAGGAGCTACAGTCATCCTATTCTGGCCTTATTTCAAATATCTTTAACTCGTTGCTTGGGTGGCTGTTGCCGATCATCGGAGTGTTCAATCAGCTCAACGATACGGTCGAAGAGACCATCGACAAGTTCTCATCTCTGAACGTGCCAACTGGCTATAAGGTGACTCGGGCAGAGTGGCGAGCGGCAACACCGGGAGAGCCTGGTGATTTGATCGGCGGGGCTGGTGCTGGCGGAGGAATGCCACAATGGGTGACTGACTTACTTGAGGAGTTCGGAGATGCAATCAAGGATGCCATTGCGCCATTCAAAGCCTTCTTCGATCTTATGTCTGATGTGTGGAAGGAGTTGGGGCCAGTCATCATGAAAGGATTGCTTCCATCCCTGAAAAAGTTTGGCGAGAACTTGTTCTCAATCGGAGAAAAGATTAGGGATGAACTACTCCCATTACTGAAGATACATCTTGCTGGGACAATAAGCGGTTTGCTTGATTTTGCATTCGGCATTCTCACGGCGGGCATCACATTCGTTGTAGACACCTTGATTGCGACGATGCCCAATATCGAGCTATTTGCCCTTTCCTTGGGCCGTCTTGGCGATGCACTGCCTGGACTAGCCTCTGCACTTAGCGATGCTCTGAGTCCAGCGATAAATACATTCCTCGTGGCGATGACGGCTGTAACAGACTGGATAACCACAACGATGATCCCTGACCTATCTGCCCTCTTCATCGGATTTGGAGAGTTCTGGACGAAAGAGATAGGGCCATTCCTTGAGAGCGACGTGTTCACGAAGATTAGCGAAGTCGGCCAGTGGATTTATGACAAGCTCGGAGACGCCATTGATTTTGCTGCCACCAAACTCTGGGACTTTGCCAGTGGGCCTTTCTGGGATGCGGTTGTAGATGTCGTAGACCAAGTTACGGAATCTTTCGACAAGCTGATTCCAATTCTTGAGGATAACTGGCCTGCGATCATGCAGTTCATCCTTGACCAAGTCGAACAGTTTGGCATCGACATTGTCGGAATGATGGAGAAGGCTACAGTGCTGGCCCTCGTAAAGGTTGGAGAATCAGGAGACGCGCTGAAGCTGCTCTGGGAATCAGAGACAATCGGCCTGTGGGACAAGATCAAGATCTCGATGGGGATTGGACTCGCATCAATATGGGAAGGCATCACGAAGTTCTTTGAGCCGCTTCTTGAGCCGCTTGGCAATTTATTCGGCGCTCTGTGGAGGGCGCTGGAGCCGGTAGTGACCATTATTGGGGTTGTTCTGGCCCCTGTTTTGGCTGTCCTATCAAACACTATCAACGCCATCGCTCTCGCGTTTGACATCCTAGCTTTTGCGATAGATTTGGTCACATTCCCATTCCGATCTCTCGGCGTTGCTATCCATAATCTAGTCGAATTTGTAAAGCATCCGTTTGCCCCAGGGAAAAGAGACATCTGGGAATATCCAACATTGTCTGGTGGAGGAGGCAACAAAGAACCTGCCGCGCCACCTGTAACGCCACCCGTAACGTCACCTGTAACCGCACCGCCAGTTACCCCGCCCGCATCTACGGTTCCTGCCCCCATAACATTGCCTGCGTCATCATCGTGGAGTTCGGCTCGCTATTGGGGGGCGACCGTTAATGGCGAGACGATTGAACAACAACTCTCGAAACTTGGTATTTCTGGGGGACTATCTGGCCTTATTGCTGGTGGATGGCAAGCTGCGGGAATGACTGAAATGACTTTTGCACAGGTGTTGGCCCACGTTGGGTCAAGAGCTGGGCTGAAAGCGGCGCTCTCTGCGGGGGAAGTCTCTGGTGTGGGCGGACTTGCGACCTGGAGCGGCTTCTCTGTCCCCGGTCTACGGTATGGAGGCAAATTACTGACGGACGGCCTAGTCTTCGGACACCGAGGAGAAGATGTACTCCCCGCCGCCAAAGTTGTTCCGCTGGCGTCTTCGTATGGATTGCAGAACTCAATCGAGATCATAAACCACATGACGCTGGAAGTAGACGGAAGCACATTGGCTAAGGTAATTACACGAGAGAAACGGCATAGAGAGAAGCTAATGACAGGATCTCCCAATGGTAGACGTTGGGAGAGGGTGACTGCATGAGAACAATAGTTGGTGCAACGGACAAGATTGCGGCAAGCATCCGTGTCAAGGTACAAGACAACGGCGGCACATGGCGCGACATCAGTGCTCGTGTTCGTGGCGTGTCATTCTCGGATGATGTCGAAGCCGACTCCAGCTCAGTCACCATTCAGTTGAAGAATTCCTGGTGGGCGTATGTTGATGCCACTCCGAATGTGAATCTCGATCCAAATGACGAAGCCTCCGATTTCAATAAGGTGTCTGCCGTCTACTACCCACTGCTTGCCAGATATAACCAGATCAAGATTGAAGTCACGAAGAATGCTGGCGTCAACTGGTATGAGGTATATCGAGGCTATGTCGGCCCTGGGAATGTTAGTGTGACAACTGACGTTGAAGGCGATGATATGATCTCTGTTCAGCCCGTTGATATGTCATTCCCATATAAGGAAGCCTACTACTATGACGAACTGATATACAAGAATGCAGATGCTGTTTCAATCATGGGGCAGATGTTTGCAGATCATGGCCTGACGCAAACAATCATCGAGACGGATGCCCCTGGATTTCATGTTGAGGAGTACAAGACAGGACAGACGAACGTGTGGGAGGCACAGAAGGCGTTGTTAGAGCCAACTGGCTATACGTATCGCATTCGTTGGGATTCTGGATCATCGTCATTCAAGCCGACTGTTTACGATCCAGACAGAACGAATACTATACCTGACTGGACATGCGACGGCGACTTTTCTCATCGAAAGATTGATCTTGATGAATCCGATGTGAGGACAGAGATTGTAATCTTCTATCGGCTGAGGAATGTTGGGACCGTTAAAACTTTCCAGATCTCAAATGATGCCGCAAGATTGAAGTACGGCATCCCTGACGGAGATGGCAGACGGCTTCACAAGACGATGTGGTACGTCACAAAGGGCGTCGGGGCACGGCACTCGATGATAGACACTGTTAGTGAAGCACAGACGCTAGGCGAGAACATTCTGCATGACCTAGAAGAACCAGCCCCGGACATTGAAGTTCAACTTCCATACATACATCCGGGTATTGAGACGCATGATCTCATCAGCTTCGTCGGGAGAGACTACACGATTCTTGTAGGAGTTATGAATGTTTCTTGGAGCCTTGATGTTGACAACATGATCGGCACGACAACCATTCAAGGAACGGCGGATAGGATCATTGGTCAGTACAAGCGATGGACATCTCAGGATGTTCGGTCGGCTGATGTCAGGAACGAGCAATTGCTGGCGACTATGCAGGGGGATGGATTGCGGCCACCAAGGCCGATTAACTGCACGGGTCGTTCCTACATGGGCAAGGACGCCTCGACGGGCAAAGAGACCACAATCACGCTGTTCCAAGTTTCGGATGTAGAAGTTTGGGATAGAGGCGGGTACATGTGGAAGTGGTGGCTGGCCGGGGAGAACAAAGTGACAACTGTTTACACGGCAGACCCGAAGCTGATCTTGCAAGGATTGCCGTCTGGAGAAACTGCGAAAGCTGAATGCTACGTTTACGATTGGAGCCACACCGGAGGGTGATATGGACAAGACTGTTGAAACGATTCTAACACACGCATCATTGGCACAAGGAGTGGCGACGGCGCTTACGGACTGTGACGAGCACACCGATTTTTCGAGAGTGATTGCCATCACGTTTCGGGTTCAAATGACATTTGCAGCGTCGGTCAGCGCTGACCCAACCGTGGCGATTTGGGCATCTGATGCGGCGGTTAATGCAAGTTACGACACCACTGCCTGGAAGACATGGACGTTCCCAAGATCTGTTGGCAATACCGTTACATTGCACTGGCCTGCCTCTGATGAGATCAAGCCTTTACCTAAGTACATCAAGGTGATTGTGACGAACAACTCTGGCGCTGGCGCAAATACTGAAATTACGAGCATCACAGTCAAGAAGGTGCCGCTGACACTATGATCGAACTACAAGACTGGGCAGCAATAGACAAAGAAGTGATGGATATTGCCAAGACTGGCATGTCCGACCCTAGCGAGCCAGGGACTGTTGTTGTTGCAGGCAGTTCGATTGCGCCATCAGTGCCAGGAGCGTCTGTTGCTGTAGCCACTGACGCCCTTGTCCTCGCATTAACCAAGCCAACAACAAAAACCAATGGAGAGACTCTCAATAACTTCCGCGAGTTTGCTATCTATTACTCCGACGCTGCCAGTATCGACATTACAAACGCGGCAACTTATGACGGCATCATCCTGACCCCGGCAACTAGGAACCCGTTCCCTTGCACCATTAAGCACTACTTTAGGGTGACAGCGTTTGATACGTTCGACAACGAATCTGCTCCTTCAGCCGAGATCGACGCCACTCCGATCACGGACATAATACAAGAACAGATCATTGCGAATCTGGTGCCGAACGGATATTTTGAAGTCGATCTAAACGATGATGACGTGCCGGATGAATGGACGACGGCTGACGGATGGACTCGTGTTGCTGATGCTTATTTCGGTTCGTATTCAATGAAAGGCCAAGGGGCGGCAAAAACTCTCTACAGCGACAAGGTTCCTCTTCCGGTGTCGACTCGTGACCTAATCATTTCTGGCATGGCTAAAGCCAGTGGGACATCATTCGCAGTCGCAGAGCTAACGACAGCCGCGCCAAGTGCCGCGCCACAAGCCCATTGCAGCGCGTCTGGAAATCTTGTGGCTCTTGTGCGGTTGAGCGGAGGAGACGAGGTGATCGATCTATGGAATGTGTCAACCCCGTCATCTCCCGCCCTTACGGGAACAGTAGCCAGCGTCGGTAATGATAGATCGTGGCCATTCAAGATCTATGGTAACTACTTGATTTGTGGTCAAAAAGATCAATTCCTTCATATCTACGACATCTCTAATCCGGGGAACCCTGTATCGATTAGCGTGTATGAAATGGAGCACGCGACCGGAGCATTGGCGGCACTAACCATTCGTAACTGGATTGTTTATGCGTGTTGCGATGACGACACTGTCGGCGGCTGGATTGAGGTTATCGATATCTCGACACCAGGATCACCACTTCAGCTTGATGTTGTAGTTCCTATTTCAGCAGGAGGCGATTTCAGATATGTGGCAATAGCTAATGATCTTTTAGTTTTTACTGTGGATGGCAGCGGTACGTGGATATCTCCAACGGGATTTGTCGATAGCGGGGCATCGTGGTCTGATGAAACAAGGGCGTATGACGACCTCGTTGATGCCTTTGCGAGCACCATCGTTGCCTTTGGATCATGGAGTGACTTTTTAGAGCTAACTATGGCCTCTGCCGGGATTGCATCGCAGTTGAGAATACACACTGCTGGGGACGCAGACGACCTGTTCGATATTGATGTATATGACGGGTTTGATTGGGCACACGTATCTGAAGGCCCATACGCGGATAACGGCTGGCACATCGAGACGTTCCCTGCTCAATTAGTAGAGGCTGTCAGGGTAAGAATCAAACCAGTAACCGGGACCGGGAATAAAGGAGTTGGTTTTAGAGAGCTAGATATGGGAGGACCTCATGAAGTCTACGTATACGATGTCTCAACGCCGTCCAACATTTCAGAATCCGATGTCTACTCTCAAGGAGGTCTTGGGCATATTGTTCTGCAAGGGGATTATGCGTACTTCACTTGTGATGACGGTGTTGACGAGAACAAGATCGTCATCCTTGATATCTCGACCCCGGCTGTGGTCGTGAAAGAAACCGCCATCGGTGGGAGTGGTTCTCCGAACTACACAGGGTCGGACGCCCTCTTCATTCAGCAAGGCTATCTCATCAATGTCGGGACTGGTTCGGTGGCCGGGAACTATTCTGTCTCATACTGGGAGATGTCTACTCCGGCTTTGCCGACCCGATCTGCTGTTGGGAACATCGCGGGCGATCTCGACGCTGCAGCAGGAACAGGCGGGTATGTGTTCGGCCCAGACGTAGACAACACAAAACTCAGGGTCATTGACCCGGCCAAGGCTGCGGACTGGGAACTGCGTGTGCGTTTCTACACTACGGGGGACGTGCTGCTTGAGACGATTGTTGCCTACGACGGCAACGGCGATGCCCCATTTACTGGAGAGGCGTGGACTTTCTTTCTATCAGCAATCCCGCAGACAGATATACCAGGAGGCGCAACGAAAGTAGACTTCCTCTGTTATTGTAACGAGACAACAGGGTACGTCTATATTGACACCCTCAAAGCCGTTTTCGACGTTGATTGAGTGATTGATTCGTGCTATAATGAGTCAAGGAGGTGCGATATGAAAACGAAACTGACCGCACTGGTAGTAATCATGTTGGCCCTCGTGGTAGTTGTTGGATGTACCCTCTTAACGTATGAAGAGTATGAAGTTGGTGCCGCCATACACGAGATTAACGGCTTGACGGTAAGCATCGACGCGATGCTTTGGATCTATGAGGACTCTGGAACGATTCCTCATAGGGACTGGAGTGTTAGTTGGGGCGATGGATTGTGGGTTTACGGAACACCGGCAGTCTATTTGGAGCCATTTTATCGTTGGACTCATACCTACACACAGACAGGTTCTTACGTTATTGCTGTAAGGTGTGGTGGATCTGATCCAGCGATTCTATTTGCGAACATTGAATGACGGATTGGCCTCTAATTAGAGATGATGCCGTGGAGACCCTGAACGAGGGGAGAGGAAGGTGCGGCAAGGATGATTAGTGCATGGTGGATAATTTTGGCGTTTGGCGGCGGGTTTATGATCGGGCTTCCTGTTGGTGCGTGTGTGAAGTTTCTGAGCGCGAGAGAAACAATTCAGGGAGCATTTGCGTGGCTGATCTTGGCCGTTTGGGTTTGCAGCTTTATGGCGGCGGTTGTCATTGAAGAGTACCGGACACCGTTTGAGATTCATGCAGCACTGGGGATGGTTGGCGGCTGGTTGTTTGGCCAAGGTCTAATTAGTGGGATAGTACGTCGAAACGGGGGGAAAAAAGATGAGGACAAGATTTGAGCGGGTGAAGTACGGGCTCTTATTTGCTGCGCTGTTTGGTCTACTGTTCCCGGCGATTGCGTACGTAGTTGAGTTTTTGCCAGAATATGCTGATCGTCGGGCACCGGCATCTGATTGGATCCAGGTCATCGGTGCTAGGATTCTTTCGTATGACGAAGAGACGAGCATTGCGTGGTATCAGTGGCACAGACGTGCGGTGATGCCTCTAACGGTGCATGTGTATATTGATCTGATCAATGTTGTCGGCCCTGACAGTCAGTTGTGGTCTGTAGTCTACAAGGACGTTTACTACCAGGAAGGCGAGTACAACTTTATGAACTTCCGATTTGAGAATTTTCCTAATTTGCCACCAGGGGAGTATCGGCTTTTGGGCCTTCTGTGTTTCAAGACTGAACGTGGAGTGGCCAAGCAGTTGACGTTCGAGTTTGATCCCTATATCGTGGAGGAATAATGGACGAAAACATTGTGAAGAAACTCATCGGTGATGCCCTTAGTGGCATCGCGGGCGCGTGGAAAGTGAAGCTGGGGTCTCGCAAGTTCATCGCGTACATTGCTGCCAACGTTCTGCTGATGGTGGCTGGATTTGCGAAACTCGTATCATCAGATGATTTTGCTGGCATCTTCAAGATCGTCACAATCGGCTATTGGGGGACTCAGGGCGGCATCGACGCCATCAAAGAGCTTGGCAACATCCTGCAGAAGAAACGCAATGGAAACGGGGGGACTGTTATTGGGCAATAAACCTGCTATAATGTATCGAATCGTGGAGGAGGTGAACCGTGAAGATGTTAAGTTGGATACCTGACGCACTGAAACTGTTGGGGGCACTTGCGCCATTCATTCGGGGACTCATCGAGTCTTTTGAAAGTCCTGGCCTTGGGCCGGAGAAGAAACAAATGGTTCTGGAGGCCGTCAAGGAATCTCTTGATAAACTAGAAATTCCAGCGGTAGTTCAGACGTTCATCATGTGGTTTGCAGATTGGCTTATAGACCGGATTGTCGAGCAACTCAACAAGTCCGGAGTTTTCAAACATTCAAATTAGGAGGTGTAGTGTTATGAAGAAGGTACTAGGTGTTTTACTCGTTAGCATATTGGCGTTCTCGGCGATTGCTTTTGCCGGAGCTTACGCGGAATGGGAACAGTTTCTCATCCCTGAAACTGGACAGTATGCCCCGACTGGTAGGCTGACATTCGGCGGGATCTTATCGTTCAGCGAAACGATCCAATACGACTGCCCGAAGACGAATCCTTGCGGCGGCATACAACAGTTTGCACAGATCGGAGTTGCCCTAGATCTCTATGTAGGGTTCAACGACATCTGGGTTATCCCCAGCACACCGTTCGTCGGGATTGATATTGACGCACAATTCGGACTGGTGGACCTGGAGATTGGTTCCGAGATTGGATTTGGGACTGCATGGACTGGATGGCCGCTTGCTACCAGCACCATCGATTACTGGACAACGTCAATCGTACTTGTAGCTGATATCAACTACTGGTTGCAGTTCTCAGCTGGAACGGGATTAGACTGGGACGGATATGTATTCTTGCCCGCACCTTACATCAAAGTCCGTGTTGGCGATCGATAGCATGAACTTACGAAGCCCCCTCTACCGAGGGGGCTTTTTGTTAGGAGGTACCATGAAATTGATTAGGCTTGCAGTAATTGGAGTCATAGCAACTGCTGTGTTTGTGCTTGCTGGATGTTTCCCACTAACTGTTCCAATAGACGATCCAGTCCCACCCGTTCTCACCCTTCCGGTAGCGGCGTTTTCCTACTCCGCGCTAGAGAGTCCTATCCAGACAGATTCGTTAGTGAGCTTCAACGGATCAGCGTCTTACGACCCTGATGGAGAGATCATGTGGGGGCGCTGGGATTTTGATGATGGCACAACAGTCATTGAAGGCCAGTGGACGAAGATGGTTTCTAGATGGAAGAACGGCAAAGAAGTATGGGAGAAGGAGTCTGTCCGAAGAGAAGTGACTCATGCCTACGACACAATTGGAACCTATGCAGTCATGCTGACCGTATGGGACGGAGAAGGGAATCAATCATCGAAGACCCGCAACGTTCGTGTGAGAGAAGTTATTCCTTAGAGCGAGACATTGGAGGGAAATCATGAAGCTGAAACTGCTTGCTTTGCTTTGCTGTATGGCGGTCCTCGGAGGATGTTCTTTCTTCGACGACCCTATTGAACTTGTTGTAACTGCTGAGAGGCTGGCTGCTCACCCGCCAGCGACTATTGCTATCCGAGCCGACCTGCTTCCAGGTTGGCATTTTGTATTTAAGACAGATGTGAGAACGTTTGAGCCGGGGACCAATGAACAGACAATCACGTTCTATGTGTTGCCTGCTGTTGTGACCGTCACGGCATCCAAGGCTGGAGAAGTTGATAGAAAAGGAGAAGTGTTCATCGATCTGATAAACAGTCCGGTGAACATGGACGACAGGCCGTTCGTGGCCAGCTATGGGTATATTCAGGGGGGGACTCTCCCAAACGCATTTAAGAGCCTTCTCAGCCCATTACACGCCAGTCCTTCGGGAGATCACTTCCTCTCTCCGCTCTCTTACGAAGTGTTCCTCTGTGAACGAGATGAGGGAGAGCCGTTCTGGCCTGGGGACATCTCTCTTGACTGGGGATTCTACGATCCTGACGGCGATGACTGGAAGATCGTTGAGGTTGTGGCTTGGTATGAGGCCGCTGGAATCAACGGAGCCGACGCTGTGTTTGCGTCAGTCCCTTACAGAGGCGCAGGCTTCTACGAGTTCAAGGGCCATGACGATGCGTTCTTAATCATCCCAAGTTGGCCGAAGATCATCGACACAGAGACGTATCTGTACAAGGCTCCTCCGGGTGGAGTGCCGGGATATCCTAGCGTCTGTCATGAATATGATTGCAGCGTTGGTCCCTATCCTGAGCAAGACTACTTCGTGAAGATCACGACCGAGGACGTATTTGGGGCAAAGAATACCAAGACGTTCCAGTATCGGTTGCTGCCAACTGGGTGCTACTAATGCCAAAGAAGAAGCAAGAGAAATGGCAGTTGCTTCGTCACGATAATATCTCGTATGCGAACATCAAGCGGTCGCGGGTGCAAGGGTTGATCCTCGAAGGCCCGCTTGACAAGGTCGAGCTGATCCTGGCATGTCATGATGCCCTCACCTTCGCGGCAACGTATATGCCGGATGTTCAAGGCATCGCTTTGTTCCTCTGGACCGACCGCAAAAAGGTTGGCAAGGAGGAGGCAGTTGCTTCCGTACATTGGTGCCCTCATGGTCATTGGGAATGGCTTGGAGAGTATCCGGTGACAGACAACATATTTGAAGTGGAATTTGATCATCAGGGAGGCGATGAGTGATGCCGACATGGCTTTACAAGAAAGGATCATTTTGGTATCGCTTTTGGGAGAAGGTAGCTTTCCTTGGCGCTGGCCCTGACGATTGCTGGGAATGGAGAGGTGCGAAGGTGCCTCATGGATATGGAAAGATCGGAGTGGATGGGAAAATGCTAATAGCTAGCCGCGTTTCTTGGGAGCTTGCGAATTGGCCAATACCGGATGAATTGTGGGTTCTTCATCACTGTGACAATCCTGCTTGTGTGAATCCAAGACACCTTTTTCTTGGGGCACAAACAGATAATATGCGAGACATGGATATGAAGGGAAGGCGCAGCCCTAATGCTTGTGGGCGCGGTGAACGCAATGGGCACGCGAAACTTACCGAGCCGGATGTTCACAAAATTCGGCACCTACTAAAGGCTGGGCATACGCAAAGAAAGATTGCCAGTATATTTGGAGTAGCTCATACATCCATCGGCTATATCAGCACTGGCAAATGCTGGGGCTGGCTTACGGAGGCTTAATGGAAAAACTACTGATAGAAATGCCAGAAGAAGACGGCTTGCCGCAAATTCAACTTAATGGTAAAAACATTACTCAAAACGTTGCTGCGATCATAATAAAAATG